>Ga0180009_10003298_pt1 | contig 18451 bp, 14 predicted proteins | sample OS_PC_MetaG_FD_123537 | JGI IMG/M metagenome (GOLD analysis project Ga0180009, IMG submission 123537) | Groundwater microbial communities from the Aspo Hard Rock Laboratory (HRL) deep subsurface site, Sweden - OS_PC_MetaG | ecosystem: Environmental > Aquatic > Deep subsurface > Groundwater... | reverse complement strand
TGATTCCCGGGTGGAGGTCGTCAAATGTTTGTGAATCCAGAACACAATCAAAAGGTTGCCTAGTGTTCCGGGCTGACATTCAGGTTCCCGGCAGGGAACCATATGTCAGAGTCGGAACACTAATGACCTCCAATTCGCGGTTCGGAAAACCGTGTCTGGGAACCGTGTCTCTGCGCTAAGTCATTGAAAAGATGGTACCGCCTGGTAGATTTGAACCACCGACCTCTAGATCCACAATCTAGCGCTCTAACCAACTGAGCTAAGGCGGCATTGCGGGCGCGAAGAGCGCCTTCGGAAGACCCGCTAGAAACATCGTTCGGGGGGGCTTCGTCAAGGGGAAATAGCGTATCGCCCGCGGCATGGGAAGGGGGGAGCGTTCCTGGGGATGAAGCCACCGACAGATACTGCGCCACTTGCAACTTCAAGTGAGCCGTTTAGCGTAGCTGTTCGGTCTGCCGGGAACCGGCCTTGCCGCGGATCTGCAACCGCTCAGAAATCCTCGAGATTGCAAACAACATGGCGCCTTCCGACACCAGCGACGACGACAGGGCTGCCGGCAGGCCCCCGCAGGGTGAGGCTGAAAGCAATCCGGTGGCGGCAGAAGCGAGACGCATGCCGCAACGGCGCTCCTACATCCAGAAGATGGCGCATGAGCTGAAGACGCCTATTTCGGCCATCGTCTCGGCCTCCGAAATCATGCGCGACGAACAATTGGGCCCGATCGGCGACGCGCGCTACCGCGGCTATGTGGCCGATATCCACGACAGCGCGCGGTTGATGCTGGCGGTGATCGACCGGATGTTAGAACATCGCGGGCGCGAGCCGACGCCAGATATGTTCGACTTCGCCGAAATCGATCCGCTCGAATTGTTGCACGCCACCGTTTCCTCGATGCTGCCGCTGGCGGAACGCGCGCGTATCCGCCTGAAACTGGTGGAGGCCGAAGAGCAATTGCCCAACATCATCGCGGACAGCGTGGCGGTCAGGCAAATGCTGATCAACCTGATGACCAATTCCCTGAAATTCACCCAGGAAGGAGGAGAAATCGTCGCGCGTGCGACCATTGGAAGCGACAGGTCGGTTACGTTCGAAGTCCGCGACAACGGTCCGGGCATGGACCAGAAGCAGATCAATGACGGGCTCGGCGGTATTTTGGCAGAGGGCGAAAAGCGGCAGGGCGGTGGACTTGGCGTCGGGCTGCCGCTGGTCCAGTCGCTTGCGACGGCGAACGGAGCGCGCTTCGAGCTTCAAAGCGAACCAGGCGAGGGTACGGCGGCCAGGATCATTTTCCCAAAGGCGCAAACCACGGCGGGATAGCCGTCCGACGCTGACGGCTGGTTCGCAGGAAGCGGACCGGACCACCAGTTCAGTCGTTTGTTGGCAATCGGGATTCGCAGACATTCGATGATCTTCGCCCGGGATCAAAGTTCCAAACCAGAACACGAACTTGTTCACTCCAATTGAGATTCATCATTGGGGCGAGACGTACGTTGCATTAGTAGAGACCCTGACACCGCTGCCCGGCGCGTGTTCGCTGCCTTCATACGGAGTAGGTACCCAATGAACCGACTGCTCACCGCATGCCTTGCCTTCGCGATTTCGACGGCGGCGGCAATCGCCGATCCGAAGTCGGAGCATCGCGACGATCAAGCCGACTTCGTGCATGAAGCGCCGGCGGCGCCCAGCGAAGCTTGGCTGCTGGCGGCGGGCGGGCGCATCTATGACAAGTGGTGGGAGGCGCTGGACCGCGAGGCCCCCGTGGCAACGCACCCGTCCTACCCGGCCGAGGGCAAAAAAAGTGGCGCCGATACATGGCGCTGCAAGGAATGTCATGGCTGGGATTACAGAGGCAAAGACGGACGCTACGGCGGCGGAAGTCACTACACCGGCATCAAGGGCATCGACGGCGCAAAGGGCAGGGATGCCGCCGACATTGCCCAGTTGCTGCGTGGCAAGTTGCACGGCTACACAGCGGAGATGCTGCTTGACGATGAACTCCAAAGGATTGCTGCATTCGTCAGCAGGGGGCAGGATCCCACTGACCAGTTCGTCGATCCGAAGACGGCAAAGGTCAGGGGTGACGCTGTATCCGGAAAGGCAATTTTCCAGACCGTCTGTGCGGCTTGCCACGGCTTCGATGGGCGGCTACTCAATTTCGGCACCGTCGAGGAGCCGATCTATGTCGGGACCGACGCCAGTGCGCTGCCCGATGAGATCCTGCATAAAATCCGCAACTCCCATCCCGGGGCGGCCATGATCAACATGCGGGCGTTCGCAATCGAGGATGCCGTGAACGTACTCGCCTACGCACAGACTTTACCAAAGAAATGAACTGGCTCACCCGCCTTCCCATACCGTCGCTTGGCGATGCGACCCGCCGCATCGGCGGGCTTGGGCGCAGCGTAACGCGGTGGCGGGCGAAGCGGCGTGCGTCGCCGATGTGGACCGCCGTGGTCGCCGTCAGCATGGCGGTGATGGCGCTGCCGCTGATCACAGTGGTGATCCTCGCACTGACGCCCGAAGAGAACATCTGGCCGCATCTGGCCGCGAACGTCCTGTTCGGACGACCGCCGTCGGCGGCATACCTTCTCGCAGCGCTGGCCGCAGCCGGCTTCATCTTCTGGTCGTACCGCCCGACAGCCCCCGCCGCCAAGCCATTGATGTGGTTTTCGGTCGCCGCCACACTTCTCGCTCTTGGCCCATTTCCCGGATCGTTCGGCCAAACACTGCTGTTGATGACAGGCGCCGGGGCGGTGACAATCGTGGCCGGCGCAAGCGCCGCGTGGCTCGTCACAATGTACAGGTTCCCCGGCCGGGCCATCGCCGACCGACTGCTTGTCATTCCACTCGCCATGCCGACCTATATTGTCGCTTATGCCTATGTCGACCTGCTCGACTTCGCCGGGCCGCTGCAGTCGATGCTGCGCAATGCTACCGGCTGGCAGTCGGCGCGGGACTACTGGTTCCCGCAGATCCGCTCGATCGGCGGGGCGGTGTTCATCATGTCGGCGGTGCTCTACCCTTATGTCTACCTGACCGCCCGGGCGAGTTTCGTGCAGCAGTCGATCTGCGCGCTTGAAGTTGCAAGAACGCTGGGGCGCTCGCCGCTGGGCGCTTTCATTTCGGTGGCGCTGCCGCTGGCGCGACCGGCGCTGGTGGCGGGCGTCTCGCTGGTGCTGATGGAGTGCCTCAACGACATCGGAGCGGTGCAATACCTCGGTGTCCAGACGTTGACGGCAAGCGTCTACAGCACTTGGCTGCAGCGTTCGAACCTCGGCGGCGCCGCGCAGATTGCAACGGTGATGCTGTCGTTGGTGATCATCCTGTTTGCCGCCGAACGAATGGCGCGCGGCCGGGCACAGCGCCATCACACCACCGGTCGCTACAGATCGATTCCGTTCCACGATCTGACAGGCTGGAAAGGATATGCCGCGACAGGCTTGTGCCTCGTGCCGTTTGCCGTGGGCTTCCTCATCCCGGTGATCGTTCTTGCCCGGCTATCGTGGACCGCGATGGGCGATGCCGTGGACAGCCGGTTCTGGGCAGCAGCTTCCAACAGCTTCGTGCTCTCCTCGATTGCCGCCGCTGTCGCGGTCGTGCTCGCCCTGACGCTCGGCTACGCCAGGAGGGTGGCTCCAAACGGATTCATCCGTCCAGCGGTGCGTCTGGCAGGGCTCGGCTATGCGGTTCCCGGTACGGTGCTGGCGCTGGGGCTGCTCATTCCGCTGGCCGGACTCGACAACGCGATCGATGCCTTGGCACGATCAGTTACCGGCTGGTCCACGGGGCTGTTGCTGTCGGGTTCGGTTGTCGCTTTGGTGATCGCCTATTCGATCCGCTTTCTGGCTGTCGGTCTGGGCACCGTCGAAGCCGGTCTTGAGCGAATTTCACCGAACCTCGATGCGGCGGCGCGCGCGCTCGGCGAAACTTCGCTTTCAGCGCTGATGCGCGTCCACCTGCCGCTGCTGCTACCGGCACTTGGTTCGGCCGGCTTGCTGGTCTTCGTCGACGCGATGAAGGAATTGCCGGCAACGCTGCTGCTCAGGCCATTCAATTTCGACACCCTTGCAACGCACGTTTATGGTTTGGCTTCGCTCGAACAGTTCGAAGAGGCTGCACTGGGAGCCTTGACGATTGTCCTTGTCGGTTTGATTCCGGTGCTACTTTTGCACAAGGCCGTTGCTGGCGGCAGACCGGGAGGCTGACGGATAACGGCCGAACAACGCAACCGCACAATCGAACTCGTTGACCAAGCTCAGTTGCGGGCAGACGGCTCGCCTAACACCGGCAAAACCTGGAAAATCCTGTGTCGCAAGGGCGCAAAATCTAGGCAGGATCGGAAAGACACTTTCTCAACAACCGGTTTGAACCAGGGCCTCGCTTTCGCGATGCAATGCTTTATCCTGGAGGTGTGTCGCGAGCAGCGCGGTGTGGGCTTGACGTTGACGTTCGGCAGGCTTGCCAGCCATTGGCATGCCAGCTAATAGTAGCCGGATCGCTCGACGGAATCTGCTGTCCCGCTCGGCTTGGCGGTGACGAATGAGGTTTCGGCCAGTAATGCGTTCACTTTATTTGGCGGGACGATGAAGCGGGAAGATCGTCGAAAACGTCGTCTTTTCATGGCTATTGCCGCATTCGCGGCGGTTGCGTTTGCGCTCGTTCTCCCGCTGTTTCTGGCGGAAGAGCCAGCCGACCTTATCCTTAGAGGATCAAGTGTCCGCGCTGCCGATCAGAACGCCTTCACGCTCAGTGAGCCCATCGAAATCATGGCCGAACCACGCGTCGTCGTGACGCGAGGAACGGTGTCGCTAGCGCAACCACAAGGTAGCGCGCCGCTCAGCTCAACGGCCATCATCGAGCTGCTTTCGAGCGGCAAAAGCGTTCTCATCCTCACAGATGCCGAACTCTTCGTCGGTTCCAAGGATCAAGAAGATTCGATCAGCCACGTTGACGCTCCATTCGCCAAAGCGCTGGCACAAGCCGACTATCGCGCGCTCATCATCGAGCGCGGCAGGCTCACAATCGGTGCCGAGAAGTCAACGGTTCTGGAAGACGTCGAGCTTCGGCTGCGCCGGGTCGCAGGCGAGCGGCTGGTGGCCAAGGGGAACTTCGAGTTGCTCGGCCGCAAACTCGATTTCGAAACGACAATCGGCGCGCGCGACGGACACTTCGACGCCAAGCAGCTTCCCGTGCGCGGCACGGTTTCGGCGGGCACGCTGCTGAATGCATCCTTCTCGGGCCTGTTCGCGCTTGGCGATGGCGGCAGGCTCATTGCCGACAAGTCCCACCTGACGATTTCGGATGTTCCCGTCTTTGCCCGATGGGCCGGTTTGTCCTGGCCATCCGATCTGGGGCTGAAATCGTTCGTTGCCGATGGCCAGTTCGAATGGGTGCGACAGGTCATCAATTTTCAAAGCGGGCGATTCCAGCTCGACGGCAATGTCGCGACCGGTTCGCTACTCGTCAACGGCAAGGGTGAGCGCCCGCTGATTGATGGAACGCTGGCGTTCGCCAGGCTGGATCTCGGCGCACACTTTGCCGTGCAGTCAAAGACGAGTTCGCTGTTTGGAAAGACGGTACGAGGCACCACGGACTGGCTTCCGGAAAGCCTACGCGGTATGCTCAAGGACGCCAGTCTGCCGATCCTGCGACAGGTGGATGTCGACCTGCGCGTCTCAGCGCAACAAGCGGTGACACCAAACTTCACGGTCAACAAGGCCGCGGCGGCGCTGTCGCTGCGCGATGGCCGAATACTGCTCGACCTTGCTGAATTGGAATTGCCACGCGGCGGCCACGGCAGCCTTCTGGTGTCGATCGATCCCAACAGCGGTATTACCAAGACCGGCCTCAGAGGCAAGCTCATGGGGGTTCGCATCGAGGACGTCTCGGACATCGTATTGCCGCGACAGGTCCTGCTCGGACCTGCGGACGTCAGCATCGATGTCACCGGGGACGGAGAAAGCCCCGAAGCGTTCCTGCGCTCCCTCGACGGCAAGCTGAGTATGAAGATGGGGGACGGCGCGATGCTGAACGCAGACCTGCCTGCGCTCGTTACGAGCATCGGCGTCAACGAGCCGCCGGTCGAAGGATGGGGGGCCGCGACGCGGGGGCAGTCGGCCGTCGAAAGCCTTTCAGCCGAGATCTCATTCGAGCGCGGCAAGGCGCGAATCGACCGGCTCGTCACGCAACGACAGGGACTTTGCGAACTTGCGATGACCGGCACGGTCAACTTCCATGGCAGAAGCGTCGATCTCAACTTATTTGCCCGCATTGAGAGCGATAGCGGCAGTGGAGCCGATGGCGGTGTGCCGAGCGTCGTCAATATCAACGGGGGGTGGGAACGTCCGAGCGTTTTCAAACGCCCATTCCCCAACAAGGCGGAAAACCCCGTTTATCCCGAAAAACATAAAGAAGGTAGCAGCGGCGAAAAAACGGAGGCTTCGACTCCATCGCGGGGTTGAACCGGCGCAATACCGATTGCGGACCGAAAAGCCCTGGCCGCTGCAGCCTTGGATACCCGAAATCTCTGCGCAGTTGTTCCTGTTAAAGTCAGCCGTTTCGAGGGCGCGCACGGCTGCTGCCCGTATTCCGTCTGAATCGGCATGGTAAAAACACCTCCAACCAACTTGCAAACCGCTCGAGCCGGAGCCTACGATGAACAGCATTTCAGCAAGACCTTCACCGCCGCCTCGGCCAGCGTCCACACTGATGACTCTAATCGCCGCTGCGACTTGCGTGGCGATGTTCCATAGCGGGGCGATTGCCCAGCCGAGCCCACCCGAGGCGGGCGAACAGGCGGCCAAGCCGACGCAGAGCACTGCCGGCGATCCCTCTGCGGCGAAGCCAGCCGACGATGCGGCGCAAGTTACAAAGCCGGACGAACCGACAAAGTCCGAACCGGTGGGGAAGGCGGGCGAAGAGCCGCCGGCGAACGCAGCGGCGGCAGCAGACAGCGTGTAGACCGGCAACGGGACCGCGGCGACGGAAACACTGGAGGCGGATAAGCCTGCGGCTGCGGAACCCTCAAGCTCTGCGGCGGCTCAACCGGCGGCAAGTGAAGCTGCTGCCTCAAATGAACTGAACGTTGCGACATGGTCGGGCGCCTATGGGGCCGCCCAGCGCGATGCCGTCATCGCCGGCTTCACGGAAAAGCGCTCCATCCCGGTCAACGTGATCGAGCGCAAGGGTGCCGACCCAATCAACCTGATGGCGCAACCGGGAAGCGCGTTACCCGACGCAGCCGAATTCTCCGGCGGCGAGGTCGAGGCAGGCTGCAAGGCCGGGCAACTCGTCAAGCTGGAGGAGGGTGGCAAAGAGTTGATCGCGCCGGCGATTGCCGAAGATTTCCTGCCCGGCAGCCTGAAGCCCTGCGGGATCGGTGCGTTCGCGTGGTCCCACGTCATTGCCGTCAACCCCGGTCAATTCGCCAAGCAGCAACCCGGCAGTCTTGCCGACGCGTTTGACGCGAAGCGCTTTCCCGGCAAGCGGGCCTTCATCAAAAAAGCGCGCTTCCTGCTGGAGGCCGCGTTGATGGCGGACGGCGCCAAGGCCGAGGAGGTCTACGACTTGCTTGGAAGCGCCGAAGGGCTTGAGCGGGCGTTCGCAAAGCACGATAGCATTCGCGACGACATCATCTGGTTCGACAGCGCCAAGGCGGCAATGACAGCAGTCTCCAAGGGGGAAGCCGCCGCCGGGCAATCGTTCAGCGGCCGGGCGTTTTTCGAAGTGGCCCGCGGCAGTCCGGTCGATATCATCTGGGACGGCCAGATCTATGAGATGACCTACTGGGCCATTCCCTCGAACAGCCCGAGTCAGGAACTGGCGCGGACCTTCCTCAAGTACGCAACCGAACCGGCGCAACTCGTTGCCGTGTCGCAGCGGTTCCCGTACGGGCCGACGCGCCGATCGGCCATCGCACTTACCAAGCGCCACCACGGGACCGGCCTCGATGTCGACGGCTTCCTGCCGACGTCGCCAGACAACATGAAAACGGCATTGGCCAGCGATGAAGCCTGGTGGGCCGAGAACCGCGAAGCAATCGATACGGCTTTTGCCGAATGGCTGGCACGGCCGCCGGCCAAAGAAACCGAAAAAGCCGACTGAGTCCTGTGCAACGCCCACCGGCGATTGGTGAGTAACGGGGCGACGGCGCAGTCGTATGCCCTGGCCCCGTTCTCATTGCCGAATTGCCTGACCCGACCGGCCAGTCTTCAATCGTCCGCCATCACCAGGTGCGGCGCGGGCCGGTATCGATATGGAAGAGGCCACCGCCGTAGTGCTTGTAGCCGCCAATCGCGCCGTGGCTCTTCAGATAGGCGTAGACCGGCCCGTAGTTCCCATGCACGCGGAAATCAACCGCGTTCCCATGCAGGTGCTGGGACTTCTTGGCGCCGCCGACACGCGCATTGCGCGACTTGCTGCGGCAGGTCGAGCTGACGGTCACGGAGCCGAACTTGGCTGCAACCTGATACACCACCGACTTCAACGTGCCGTTGAGGCATCCCGAAGAGGCCACCCAGCGAACGCCGCCGCCGGTCAGGCTCTTCTGCGGCTGGGGTACATAGGCTGGCCCCAGCGCCGCTACCTTGGTATTGGATTTCTTGGCCTTATAGCGAGCCGGCTTTTTCGAGCTGTTCCTACGGTAAGACGCTGATTTTCCTTTTCTCTTTTTGCTTCCGTAGGAATATTTCCCGGACCGGTTCTTTTTGTAGGTCTTTTTATATTTCGGCTTCTTATAGCCGCTGGTGGAACTGCGGCCGGTGTTGCCGTATTTTTTCTTACGCGCTGAAGGCGTTACCGAGAACGACTCATACTGCCCCGCCATCTTTGCCTGAGCCGTCGAATAGCGGGCCAATGCCTCGCTGCCAGGCCCGACGGCCGCGCACGCCATCAGCACCGAGAGGAGCATAAATGCTACTGTTTTCAGCACCTTAATCTCAGACGAGCGGCAGCCGCTGGCGCCGTTGCCTATGCAGACTTTACGCATCACAAGTTTCCCTTCGCTTTTTTCGATAGCGGAATGATCAATTCCCCGAATTGTTGTGACATTCCGCCGCACATTTCCCAATTCATAGAATTGGTCAATTCCGGACGATAAAATCCGAAGGACGCCTATAGAAAAAAATGTGGAAATAAATGTGAGACATCAAACATGGTTAACGCCGCAGTCTTGGCTGACCTCATTGCCCTCGCACTGAGAAATGGGACAAAGCAACTTGTCGCAGGCAAGAACTTCTTGCTGGCCGCTTCCAGTGATCTTTGAATATTCACAAGTCATGCCAAGTCGAAGTGCGTGCGACTGCGACAAGTTGCTCATGCATTGTTCTTGGCGGGCGGTATCGCAGCCAGGCTTAGCGGCCCTATCGCGGCCGGCCCTCGGATGAGTGGTCGGCGGATGATGGCATCACCGAATCGGCGAATAGCGCGATCAACAATCCGGCGGGAGCAGCAATAGCCGCGCCTGCGCGCGGGTCGATACCAAACCAGTTGGCCAGCTCACGGCCCATGTCGAGCGCGCCGCGGCAGGCCTCTTCGGCGCCTTCACCGGCCGCAGCGCACGCCGTCATCAACCCATCCAGCTCTTCGAGCAGCCATGGCGGTGCGTCGGAGACCGACTGCCAAAGAAGTGCGAACTGGGGCGCGAATACCCCAGTCGTGCCGATCACGTAATAAAGGCACACGGCAAGGCCGGTGAGACCGCCGAGGGCCAGTGCCAAGCCGTTTATCCAAGGCTTCACTGCGACCAGCAGGACCATTGGAAATACCGAGGCGCTGAGCAGTGCGAACGCCCAGTAGAGCCGGTTGACGGGGGATTCATGCAAGCCGATCACGCTTGCAGCGGCGACCGCCGCGCAAGCGAGCGCAAGCAGCACGCGCGCCGACAACGGTGCATGAGAAGCAAGGCCGCTTGCGGCCCGGGCCTGATTGCGGGTGGCCATCCAGCCGGTTGCGGATTCGGTCGCCATTCGCAACGTCGCGGCCGCGGCCAACAGGGCGAGAAAAGCGACGCCAGCAGCAAATAGTTTCGGCCAGGGTTCGCCCGTACCGGCCAGCCCCGGTATCAACAGTACGACCCCGGCGGGGTTGATCGCCAAGTCCGAGATACGAAGGCGGCCTGATGGATCTGCGCAGTCAGGGGCGACAGCGGCAGAACCGGATGCTTCAGAAGATCCTGAAGGCTCCTGACAGGTGCGCAGATATCCCGCGCCTGACGCGGCACGCATCCACTGCGGTACCGCGTCTCGAGTGACGCCTGCGGCGACGGTTTCATACATCTTGAGCTTCGCAAGGATGGCGGCAGCGGGTAGCGCACTCAACAGGAGAGCGGCCAAGACCAAGCCGAATGCGGCCTTGTGGCGGGACGGGGAGTAATCGCCGACGCCGAAAGTCGTGTTGGCAGCGCCGGGCGATCCCGCGACAGATTTTCGGCGCCAAAGCATGTGCGGCAGCACGCTGGCACCGAGCAGCATGGAGAGCGTCAACATCGCGAAGTTGAGCCACGAGACCTGCACGAACGGCCGCGTGAACGGCGGTATGCTAACCGGATCGGCGAGACCCTCCATCAGAAGCGCGCGTTCGATGCCGGTCAACCGGCTCAGCGCCTCCGCGTATGCCAGCTGCGGGATGACCGATTGCGGCGCAAAGCCGGAGATTGACCAGATGGCAAACCAGATGCCGGCGGCAACTGCGATGAAGGCCAGCGCAATCGCAAGCAAGCGCAACGCGCGGCCCGGGATGAACGACAGTAGCAAGGCCAGTGCCGCAGCAAGGCCAATCGTTGCGTCCGAGCCGAAGGCAAGTTCAACGCCGGAGGCGACAAGCCCAAGGGAGACGACCTCCAATTCTATCGACATCAGCATCACGAGTCCGGCCGCCATGCCAAGACCCGCCGCTGCCGCCGCAAATCTGCTGGCGGTCAATCTTGCGAGTAGATCGTCAACATGCAGCGCGCCGGCACGGTCGAGAGCCGGGGCAATAAAGACCAGCGAGACCAGCAGGCCGGCGGCCAAGCCAAGCAAGAGCGGCAGTCCGTCATGCCCGAATACGAACAGGCCGCCGACGATCGTCATCGCGAGGCCTGCCGTCAGCCAGCTTCCAGTGGCCGACAACGAGGCGAGGAATGCGCCAAGGCGTTCGCGATACGGCCAGGTGCGCCATGGACCGGAAAGCCAAAGCCCCAGGAGCGCTACAAGGATCAACGCGCCCTGCGCGGCGAAATAGTAACCGAGCGGGATACCGGAGATGCCGACAGCGTTAAGCGTCGGAGCCGCGAGCGGCAGCCCAAACGTCAACAGGCTTGCAAGAACAATCGTGATCGCCGCCGCCCATGGCCGTGGTCTTTGCGGATCTTCGCACTCAGCCTCCAGCGGGCGGTCGGACATTAAAAGGTCTCCACGGCAAATCGCCTTGGTGAAGGGCTATCGAGCCAAGCATCACGTTTCTATGGAACTGCTGTAGCGCAGGGACGTGCACGATGTCGATTGCCCGGACAAAGCGTAGCCTTTCAGCGCCATGCGGCAGGACCTGCGGCGATGTCGGCTGCGGGACTTCATGACTTCAAAGTGCGCGCCGCCTCGACCTGGTTCTTCGCGCCATCGGCAAGCAGGCGCACGTCGTTCTGCAACGTGCAGAGGCCGAAGCCTTCACTGAAGCGGTCGCGGGCGGTGACGGGGCCGTCGGTATGGACGGCGGCAAAACGGCCATGGCGCCGTGCCGCCTGCAGGATCTTCGCCATGGCTTCGAGGACCGTCGCGTCACGCGGGTTCATGGTGGGCTGTGCGCCAAGCGCAAGCGAGAGGTCTCCTGGCCCGATGTAAATTCCGTCGAGCCCCGGGACGCTCAGGATCTCATCCAGATTGGCGAGGCCTTCGCGAGTCTCGATCATCGCGAACAGCAGGATCTCGCCGTCGGCGGCGGCGGCATAGGCGGCGCTGGACCCGGCTTCGGAATAAAGGGTGGCGCGGTTCGGACCAAACGAGCGGAAGCCGCGCGGAGGATAGCGGCATGCCGCGACGAACCGCTCGGCAATTTCGGCCGTGTTGACCATCGGACAGATGAGACCGTAGGCGCCGGCATCGAGCAGCTTCATCATAATGCCGGGATCGTGGCAGGGTACGCGGACGAATGGCACGGTAGCGGTCGTGGAAATTGCACACAGCATCATAACGGCGGTCTCGTATCCGATGGCGCCGTGCTGCATATCGATGGTCAGGCTATCGTAGCCCTGGTGGGCCATCACTTCTGCCGAATAGGCGCAGGGCAGCGAGCACCAGCCGTTGACGACGGGTAGCGCGTTGAACAGCATTTCCTTGACGCGATTGGCGCGCATTGGTCCTTCTCCTTGGGTTAGCTGCGATCCCGGCCAAGTCCAGCCCGCCTTTCTCACAGGGACGCGATCACGACCGAATTCTTGCAGTCGCGAAGACAATTGCCTTCCGAGTGCCTTTCGAGGCGTTCGGCCGCACTTGTCTGCGCCAAATCAGGCGCCATTTACAGGTTGTATGGCACTAGCTTGAAACACCTACACACCTGATTAATCAGATTTTTTCACCCCGTATGCAAAATTTGCATAGTGCGCCGCAAAAATTTCTGCTGCACTGCGGTGTGCAAACCGAGTTTCCGGTGTAAAGTGGGACGTAACGGAGATTTTCCGGGCCTCGTGCCCGGTGGGCTCAATTGATGGCATCGACCGGGAGCTTTTCAGTCGCACCCTGGATGTGATGACCTCCTACCCGATTGGAATGGGAATGGCAAAACCATCGAATGGACTACCCACGGAACCCCGCCGCGGCCATGAGCCGGGCGATGAGGCGTATCTTCGGCTTGTCGGGGAACGGGTGCGGCTGATGCGGCTGCAAATGGGGATGTCGCGCAAGGCGCTTTCGCAAGCCTCAGGCGTCTCCGAACGCTATCTGGCGGAGCTCGAGCACGGCTCCGGCAACGCCTCGCTCTTGGTGCTCAGGAGTATCGCAGAGGCACTTGGTTCGCGCGTGCATGAAATCACCGTCGACGAAGTGGACCGGTCGATCGACAAGACGCTGGCCATCCAGCATCTGGAACACCTCGAAGCCTCGCAGGCCGCCGAAGCCCGCCAGCTGCTGGTCGGACGGTTCGGAAGAAAGGCGCCGACACCGGTTGCGCGGATCGCGCTGGTCGGATTGGTCGGCACCGCCAAATCCGTGCTAGGTGCGGCGCTGTCGAGCGATCTTGGCGTTCCAAACGTCGACCTCGATCGCGAGATCGAGAAGGCAAGCGGAATTGAAGTCGCCGATGTGCTGGCGGTGCATGGCGCCGAAGTCTTCCGCAGACTGCAGCACGAATGCCTCGGGAATCTGCTCAACAGTCTGCCGCGCGGCGTGATAACGACCGGCGGCGGCATCGTGCTGGAGCGCGATACCTACGACCTGCTGCTTGCCGGAAGTTTCGTCGTATGGGTGCACGGCGGCCTCGACGCCGCCAAGGGCTGGGGCGATGCGGGTAGCGAGGGCATCGAATCCCGCGACGGCAAATCCGATCCGAAGCTGCAATCCATGCTCGCCGCGCGCACACCGCTCTATGAGATGGCGGATGCGGAAATCGACACGACTGGACTGTCAGTGGAGGACGCCGTCGCACGCGTCCTGGAAGCGATCTCTGAACGAGCAACCCGGCATCAAGGGACGGCGGCCTGACGCAGAACGGCTGCGGAGCAGGCCTATGAGGTTGGCTTGCGGCACTCTTCGTCGGCCGGGAGCGGATCGCAGCCTGGGTTCTTCAGGCATGTCTCCAACGCACCGCGAAGCTTTTCGGTGTGGATGCCGCTGAGCACTCCGTTATAGAGGCCATGAGCCTGAAGCCCGCACTGGTAAAGTTTGACCATGCGCGGCCCGCCGTAACGCATGGCTGCTTCGTAATCCTCGAGCGCACCAGCCTCGTCGCCAGTCGCCTGGCGGACGTGCGCGCGGGTGTCGAGCGCATGCGGGCTCTCGGGGGTCAGCTCCAGAGCGCGGGCGACATCGCTTTCGGCACTCTCCAACCCACCAGACTTGAAGTAGGCCCAGGCACGGTTATTAAGCGCGACGGCAAAGTCGGGCGCGATGTCGATTGCCCGATCATAGTCGGTGATGGCCTGCGTAAACTTTCCCTGAAGCGAATAAGCCAGTGCCCGCATGGCAAACGCATAACTGCGCTCGGCCGGGGGCAGCGGCGTCTCCAACAGCCTCGTACATGACTCGATGCGATCGAACCCATGAGAATCGAAACAGTCCTGCTGGGCGTCCGAGGCAGCGGCAAAGTTTATCGCAATAGAAACCAAAAGGGCTGCAAACAGCCCCGTCCGCAAGTTACGATTGGTGTGGTTTATCAATGCTAACCTCTCGTCAACGGTGCGCCCGACGCCTCAAATTGCGCGTCAATCCGTGCCAATCCGGCACCCGGAAACGGTCGTCCGTGCCGACTTTGGACGATGCCACTGGTTAGCGCGTTAACGCAGCTGAATTTGGGCACGCGGAGCTTAACACTTCGCGGGGGCCAAGCATGCTAAAAAGCGCATATGGTCCCGCGTGGCAGTCATGAAAGCCCAGGCTCGTGAAGAACAAGCGTATCCTGCTCATCATCGGCGGCGGAATTGCCGCCTACAAGTGTCTCGACCTCATCCGGCGCCTGCGCGAGCGGGGGGCAATCGTGCGGGTGGTCATGACCGGGGCGGCGCAGCAATTCATAACGCCGCTGTCGGTATCGGCGCTGACCAACGAGCGGGTCTTTACAGAGCTTTTCGACCTCAACGACGAGCGCGAGATCGGCCATATCAGGCTCAGCCGCGAGGCCGACGCGATACTCGTCGCTCCGGCGACCGCCGACATCATCGCGAAAATGGCCGGCGGGCACGCCAACGATCTGGCGACGTCAGTGCTGCTAGCTTCAGACAAGCCGCCGCTCATCGCCCCGGCCATGAACCCGCGCATGTGGCTTAATCCGGCGACACAACGCAACGTCGCCCGGCTCAAGGCCGACGGTGTGCGATTTGTCGGACCCGACCAGGGTGAGATGGCCGAGCGCGGCGAAGCCGGCCCGGGGCGGATGTCGGAGACGCCCGACCTTATCGCCGCCCTCAGCGCAATGCTGGGGATGGGTCACAGCGGTCCCGACGCAAGCGGCCCATTGTCGGGAAAGCACGTCGTCATAACCAGCGGACCGACGCACGAGCCGATCGATCCGGTCCGCTATATCGCCAACCGGTCGTCAGGAAAGCAGGGCCACGCGATCGCGGCGGCGGCACAGCGGGCCGGCGCACGCGTCACGCTGATCAGCGGCCCGGTCACCATTCCTGATCCGGCCGGGGTCGATACCTGGCATATCGAGACAGCTTCTGAAATGAAGGCCGCGGTTGCGGGCGCGCTTCCAGCGGACATCGCGGTGTTCTGCGCGGCGGTTGCCGACTGGCGGGTCGACAACGAGAACGGTCAGAAGATCAAGAAGGCCAAAGGCGCGCCGCCACCTGCCCTCAGTCTGGTTGCCAATCCGGATATCCTGAAGACAGTCGCTTCACTCAAATCAGGCCGGCCAAGACTCGTCGTGGGGTTCGCGGCCGAGACCGAAAAAGTTCTCGAACACGCACAGGCGAAGCTGAAGTCGAAGGGTTGCGACTTGATCGTCGCCAACGACGTTTCCTCGGCCACCGGCGTTATGGGGGGCGACCGCAACTGCGTGCATCTCGTGACCCGCGATGGCGTGACGAGCTGGCCGGAGATGGGCAAGGACGAGGTTGCACAAAAGCTGGTCGAGGAGCTGGCGCGCCTGATCGAAACCGGCGTCGCGAACCAGCCATCGGCCGCCAAATCCAAAAGCAAGGCGAAGGCGCGGGCAGGCCGCGGGGACGCTGCGAAGAATGCCAGGAAGAAGAAGGTTCGCAAGTGATGGCGCGAAAGCCTACAGCGACTGTCAGTGCGACGAAGGCGTCGGTAACGGTTCGTGTATTGCGGCTTGCGCACGGTCACGATCTGCCGATGCCCGCCTACCAAAGCGAGCATGCAGCAGGGCTCGATCTCGTCGCAGCGGTCGGCTGGGACACGCCGATTATGCTGCTACCAGGATCGCGCTCACTGGTGCCGACCGGGCTCGCAATCGAAGTCCCGGAAGGCTATGAGGCCCAGGTGCGGCCACGCTCGGGATTGGCGCTCAAGAGCGGCGTGACCGTGCTCAACTCGCCGGGCACAATAGACGCCGATTACCGTGGCGAAGTTGGCGTGATCCTGGCGAACCTCGGCGGCGCACCCTTCGAGGTTCGGCGTGGCGAGCGCATCGCCCAACTTGTCATAGCGCCTGTCGCAAGTGCCCGACTCATTGAGGTCGAGCAGTTAAGCGAAACGGGGCGCGGCAGCGGCGGTTTCGGCTCGACGGGTAAGACCGCAGAAGTCTCGACCGCAGCGTCGGGCACTGCGTCTCGTGTTTCGAAGAAGCCAAAAGCGACGAAGCCGCCTGCAAAACAGCCGAAGTCGAAGCCTCCTGCAAAAAAACCAGCCAAGCGTGCCAGTGTCAGCAAGGCGACGCGTCGCTAAGTTGATCCTGCCGGCTTCAGCCGGCGGCCTCCGCGGATGCGACCTCGAAGGCCTCCGTCGCCTGAAGCCAGACGTCTTCGGCAGCTGCGAGTGCCTTTGCCTGCTGGCCGCGCTCGATGGAAAGTTTCTGCACGGTGTCGGGCTCGCGCTCATAAAGTCCCGGATCGGCGAGTTTCGCATCGATCCTTGCAACGTGCTCGGTCAGCCGGTTGACCTCTTTTTCCGCGTCGCTCATCGCTCGCTTCAACGGTGCGACCTGGGCACGCCGCTCGGCGGCGATGCGGCGCTGCTCGGCGCGGTCGTCGATCCTTGCGGCAGAAGGAGCCTTTACCTCCCGCGAAGTGCGTGAAGAACGTTCTTCGAGCAGCTTGCGTTGATAATCGGCCATGTCGCCTTCAAACGGGGACACGGTTCCACCGCCGACATACCACAGACGATCCGCGCAGGCTTCGACCAGGTGGCGGTCGTGGCTGATGAGGATGACTGCGCCTTCGTATTCGTTGAGGGCGCGAATCAGCGTTTCACGGCTATCCACGTCGAGGTGGTTGGTCGGTTCGTCGAGTATGAGGATGTGCGGAGCATGGAAGGTTGCCAGCAGCAGGAGCAGGCGGGCCTTTTCGCCGCCTGAGAGTGTGTCGCAACGATTCTGGGCGCGCTCGAAGCCGAATCCGGCAGCGCCGAGGCGCGCACGCCGTTCCGCCTCGCTGGCGTCCGGCATGAGGCCGGTGATGTAATCGAGCGGCGTCCTGCCTTCGCTCAATTCATCGAGCTGGTGCTGGGCGAAGTAGCCGAAGGTCAGGTTCTTGTGGCTCCAGGATTGCCCCTTCTGGGGCGGCAGGCGGCCCGAGATCAGCTTGGCGAAAGTTGACTTGCCATTGCCGTTCTGGCCAAGCAGCGCGATGCGGTCATCATTGTCGATGCGGGCGTCGATGTTCTTCAGGATCGGCTTATCCGGCTCGTAGCCGGCTTCAACCCCTTCCAGCCTGATAAGCGGACTGGCGAGCATCTTGTCGGGCTTCGGGAACGTGATCGGCACGACGCGCTCGTCGACCTGGGCGGCAATGGGCTTCATCTTGGCGAGCGCCTTCAGGCGGCTTTGCGCCTGGGCGGCCTTGGTGGCCTTGGCGCGGAAACGGTCCACGAAAGCCGTGATGCGCTTGCGCTCGTCGTCCTGCTTCTTTTTCAGCTTGCCTTCGAGCCGCTGCTGCTCGCTTCTTGCCTCCTCGAAGTCATCATAACCTCCCGAGTACAAAGTGAGTTTGCCGCGTTCGAGGTGAAGGATCGAGGTCACCGCCCGGTTCAGCAGATTGCGATCGTGGCTGACCATCAGGATCGTGTGGGGGTAGGCCCTGAGATAGCTCTCCAGCCACAGCGTGCCTTCGAGGTCGAGGTAGTTGGTCGGTTCGTCAAGGAGAAGTATCTCCGGCTCAAGGAAGAGAACCGCGGCGAGTGCAACCCGCATACGCCAGCCACCCGAATACTCGCGGCATGGCCGGTTCTGGGCTGTTTCATCGAAACCGAGGCCGGCCAGAATCTGGGCCGCCCGCGCGGGTGCCGCGTGAGCGCCGATGTCGCTCAGGCGCGTGTGAATGTCGGCGATGCGTTGCGGGTCGGTCGCGGTTTCAGCTTCCGCCATGAGGCTCGCACGTCCGCTATCGGCTTCAAGCACCCATTCGATCAAGGTCGCGTCGCCACCGGGGGCTTCCTGTGCGACGTAGCCGAGTTTGGTCGTTTTCGGATAGCCGACGGTGCCGTCGTCGGGGGACAGCTCGCCGGTGATGAGACGCAGCATAGTGGTCTTACCGGCGCCGTTGCGACCGATCAGTCCGACCTTGTGGCCCGCAGGAATGCCGACCGTTGCCCGGTCAAGCAGAGTGCGCCCTTCGATGCGGTAGGTGAGTTCGTTGATATGCAGC
>Ga0180009_10003297_pt1 | contig 18463 bp, 13 predicted proteins | sample OS_PC_MetaG_FD_123537 | JGI IMG/M metagenome (GOLD analysis project Ga0180009, IMG submission 123537) | Groundwater microbial communities from the Aspo Hard Rock Laboratory (HRL) deep subsurface site, Sweden - OS_PC_MetaG | ecosystem: Environmental > Aquatic > Deep subsurface > Groundwater... | reverse complement strand
ATTGCCTCGCAGAGGTTGAGCGCACCCCTCGGACACCGGAGCCGGCCACGGCATCGGACCACCGGCAACCGGCCGGACTGCAGCAAACGACGGGGGGGCACCGGCCAGCGGTATCGGCCACCGGCAACCGGACTACGGCAAACGGCCACCGGCCGGCCGGCCTGCGGTACTGGCCACCGGTACCGGCCGCGGCCATCGGCATCTCGAGACCGATCCCACCCCTGACTACACGGCAACAGCCCAACCCCTCGAAACCAGATCAGTCGATCACGCGGCACAGGACGTGTGTTATTGCCCTGCTCTCGCCGGCCGGGTAGGCTTGTATGGACCGCTGGAGGCGAAGGGCCATGTCATACCTGAGCGAGCGCTCCCACATCCCAATGCCGCCCCCTACCGAGGACGAGCTTCCCTGCGATGATGGAGAGCCCATGGAGACCGAACGACATCGCGAGCAGATGTGGCTTCTCATCGAGTCCTTGAGGCTGTTCTGGAAGGACCGCACTGACTTCTACGTGGGGGGCAACATGTTTGTCTACTTCAGCGCGATCCAGGCGCTAAAGAACGACTTTCGCGGGCCCGACGTGTTCGTTGTGCTGGACACCGAGCGCCGCGAGCGCAAGAGCTGGGTGGTGTGGAAGGAGGGCAAGGCGCCCGATGTGGTCATCGAGCTGACCTCCGAGACGACCGAGCAGGAGGACCGGGGCCGCAAGAAGCAGGTCTACGCCAGCCAGATGAGGGTGCCGTTCTATGGCATATATGACCCCTTCACGGCAGAGCTGGAGGGCTACACACTCGATGCGGTCGCGCGCGAGTACAAGCCTGTCGCTACCGACGAGAACGGCGACCTTCTTTGCGACCTTCTGGGTCTGCGGCTTGGCGTCAGGCGCGGCATCCACGCCGGCATCGAGGCGCCCTGGCTGCGGTGGATCGATGCGCAGGGCACGCCCCTCCCTACGGGCGAGGAGCAGGCCGCGGCCGAGGCAACCCGCGCCACGGCCGAGGCAGCCCGAGCCGAGGCCGAGGCAGCACATGCGGAACAGGAGACGCAACGCGCCGAGGGACTGGCTGCGCGGCTGGCCGAGTACAAGAAGCGATTCGGTCCACTCTAGGCGCCGCAGCCTTCGGCGTGTCCATTTGCGCGATCCTGATGCGGCCCGCTGTGGAGACGCACGCGGCGATTGTCCCCGGCGGGCTGTGCGTCACCCTCGTGCCAGCGCCCGTCGGCGGGGTCTGCTTGCCGTTCTTGCTCTCGACCCCTTGCCGCAGCTTGCCGCAGCTACCGCTTCGGATCGGGATCCCCGGGATCCCCGGTGATCCTTGACTTGGGCGGACCGCTGGCTACTCTTGCGCCCATGGCGTGGTGGAAGCGCAACGACCGTGGACTGGCCACGGCTGACAACCGCAAGTCGGTTCCCAAGGGCGTCTGGACCAAGTGCGGCGGCTGCGGCGAGATCCTGGTGGAGTCTGATCTGGGTGGCAACCTGGGGGTATGTCCTCGATGCGACCATCACCACGCGTTGACGGCCAGGCAGCGCCTGGAGCTGCTCCTCGATCCGGGGAGCTTCCAGGAGGTGGCGGGAGGGCTCGAGCCGCTGGACCCGCTCGGGTTCAAGGACTCCAAGAAGTACAAGGACCGCACCAGGACGGCTCGGAAGAAGACAGGTCTGACCGAGGCGGCTGTGGTGGGGATCGGCCAGTGGGAGGGGATGAAGGTGGCCTTCGGCGCGCTGGCGTTCGAGTACATGGGCGGGTCGATGGGGTCGGTGGTGGGGGAGCGCATCACCCGCATGCTGGAGGTGGCCACGGAGCAGAGATGCCCGGCGATCATCTCCTCGGCATCCGGCGGGGCCCGGATGCAGGAGGGCATACTCTCGCTGATGCAGATGGCCAAGACGGTGGCGGCGCTGCGCCGCCACAAGGTGGCCGGGCTGCCCTACATCTCGCTGCTCCATCATCCGACCACCGGCGGTGTCGCGGCGAGCTTCGCCATGCTCGGCGACGTGATAGTGGCCGAGCCCAGGGCGCTGATCGGCTTCGCGGGGCCGAGGGTCATCGAGCAGACGATCCGGCAGAAGCTGCCCGAAGGGTTCCAGCGCTCCGAGTTCCTGCTCGAGCACGGGATGGTCGACATGATCGTATCGCGCCGGGACCTGCGTGCGCGGATCGGGCTGATCCTCCGTGCGCTCGCGCCGGATGCCTCTCGAGCACACGACAGCCATGAGGTCGGCCGCTGACAGCTACAGGCTGACGCTGGAGCGCCTCGAGGCGCAGGGACGTTTCGGCGTCCGCCTCGGTCTCGAGCGGATGGCCGTGGTGCTGGCGCGCCTGGGCCATCCACATCGCAAGTTCCTCTCGGTGCATCTGGCTGGCACGAACGGCAAGGGATCCACCGCCGCGATGATCGCCAGCTGCTTGCAGCAGGCGGGTCGTCGCACCGGCCTCTACACCTCTCCGCACCTGTCGCGGTTCACCGAGAGGATTCGCGTGGACGGGGTGGAGGTCTCGAGGGACGAGGTGGTGCGGCTGGCCGCCGTTGTGCTCGAGACCGACCCCGAGCTCTCATTCTTCGAGGTGGTGACTGGCATGGCCTTCGTGCACCTGGCAGAGCAGGGGGTCGAGGTGGCGGTGGTGGAGACCGGGCTCGGGGGACGGCTGGATGCGACCAACGTCATCGATCCGCTGGTCTGCGTGCTGACCCGCATCGGCCTGGATCACACCGACGTCCTGGGCCGCGAGCTGCGCCAGGTCGCCCGGGAGAAGGCGGGCATCATCAAGCCGGGGCGAGCGGTTGTCTGCGCTCCGCTGGCCACCGAGGAGGTCACGCGGGTGGTGGAGGACCGATGCAGGGATCTGGACGCAAAGCTGTGGTTGCTCGGGCGGGACTTCCATTTGTCTGCTGCGCGCGAGGCGGAGGGCCTGCCCTGGAGTGCGGGCCGGGCGCGCTACATCGGCCCCGACGGGCCGGTTCTGCTGCCCAGGCTCGGGCTGGCCGGCGGGTTCCAGCTGGAGAACGCCGCCCTCTGCCTGGCGGCCATCGACCAGCTGCGCCGCCACGGGATCAACGTCGATGCGCAGCATCTGCACCGGGGGCTGGCCGATGTGCGCTGGCCCGGACGGTTCGAGTGGGTGGGGCGACACCTGCTGGACGGGGCCCACAACCCTGGCGGGACTCGGGCGCTGGCCCACTCGTTGTCGGACGGTGAACGGTTCACCCTCGTGTTTGGTGTGATCGGAGAGCGCGATGCAGTGGAGCTGGTTCAGCCGCTGCTACCGCGCTGCGGTCGGGTCATCGTCACGCGGGCTCGCAGCGAACGCGCAGCGGAGCCGCCCGACCTGGCCCGTGCCCTGGGACCGCTGGTTCAGGGCAAGGTCGAGGTGGCCCGGGATCTGGAGCAGGCGCTGCGCCTCGCGTCCGACAGCGCCGAGCCAGTGCTGGTCACCGGCTCGCTCTATCTGGTCGGCGAGGCCAGGGAGCTGCTGCTGGGCGAGCCGGCGGACCCGGTGCGGATCGCCGACCCTCTTGGTCGCGTGCGGTGAGCCGTATAAAACCATGGTGCCCGGCGCCGGGCATGACATAGATTCTCCAAATGAGCCTGGCGACACGCTACCTACCCCATGCCCTGATCTTCTTCAGCTCGGCCTGCATCATGGTGGTGGAGCTGGTGGGGGGCCGTCTGGTGGCTCGGCACCTCGGGAGCTCGCTCTACACCTGGACCTCGATCATCGGCGTCGTGCTGGCCGGCATGAGCATCGGGAACATGGTAGGAGGACGGCTCGCCGATCGCTATCGCCCCCGCGCCATGCTGGGCTGGCTGTTCATCCTCGCCTCCGCCGCCTGTCTGCTGTCGCTCTACCTCAACTCGATCTTCTCCGGCGACTCGCCGCTGTCCGGCATGCACTGGCCAGGTCGGGTCTTCCTCACCATGGCGATCGTCTTCCTGGTACCGGCCCTGATCCTCGGCACCATCTCGCCGGTCACGGCCAAGATGGCGCTGGAGGGCTCGCAGAAGATGGGGCGGACGATCGGATCGGTCTATGCTTGGGGGGCCGTCGGCAGCATCGTGGGGACCTTCGCCACCGGGTTCTGGTTGGTCGCGGCGCTGGGTGCGCAGGGGGTGGTGCTGTCCATCGCTCTCGGGCTCGCGCTGGTCGGCCTGCTGCTCGGCCCGCGCAGATGGGTTCACTCGCTGTGGATCGTGTCGGTCCTGGCAGCCGTCGTGCTGGTCTGCCTGCCATCGGCTCGAGCGGTGGAGCTGGCGGTCTCCCTGGGCCTGCGCGAGGATGCCGCTGACACCCACTTCGCGACCGACAGCAACTACCAGTTCGTCAAGGTGTACGGCAAGAGCGTGCCGGACGCCACGGCGCCGGGGGGCGAGCGGAAGCTGCGTGTGCTGGCCCTGGACTACCTGATCCACGGCTACATCGACCCGAAGGACCCGACCTATCTGCACTACGAATACGAACGCGTCTACCGCGCCATCTCGCTCGAGATGCTCGGACGGCGCAAGCAGATCTCGGCCTTCTTCATCGGAGGCGGATCCTACACCTTTCCCCGCTGGGTGCTGGCGCGCTGGCCCGGGTCCGCGGTGGAGGTGGCCGAGATCGACCCGCTGGTGCTCGAGGCCAACCACGCGGCGCTCGGGCTTGCGCGTGACACGCCGATCCGCACTCACTTGCTCGACGCTCGAAACGCGGTGGACGACCTGCCTCCGGATAGACGCTTCGATCTGATCTACGGCGACGCGTACAGCGACCTCTCCGTGCCGCAGCACCTGGTGACCTACGAGTTCACCCGAAAGCTGGCGCAGCATCTGGACCCGCGCGGGGGCTACATGATCAACATCATCGACAAGTACTCGACCGGGCTGTTTCTCTGCGCGGTGGTCAACACCATGCGTCGGGTCTTCCCCCATGTCCTCGTGTTCGCCTCTGGACGCTACGGCGTCACGGGCGGCCGGGACACCTTCGTGGTGGTGGGGACCCGGGTCGCCGTCGACACATCCAGGTGGGAGCCGGGCCACACCAGCGGGCGGCCGGGTAGCGCGCTGAGCAAGGCTGCGATGGAGAGCCTCGAGCAGCGCTGCGGCGGCCGGATCCTGACCGACGACGATGCGCCGGTGGAGAACCTGCTGCTTCCGGTGGTTCGCAGCCGCCGCTGAATTCCGTTGCTTCATCCCGGAGCGCCCCGCAGGGGCGCGAGGAACGGAATTGGGCGGTTTTCTGGCCACGTTGCAGACCCCGGGCTATGATGGGCAGAAGTGGAGGAGGGCATGAAGACAGCCTGTGTAGTGTGCTTTGCACTGCTTCTGGTCGGCGGCGCCGCGTGGGGCCAGGCACCCGCCTCTGGCGGCTACGCCGGGGTGACTCTGGAGGGAGGGGAGCCCCCGTCACCCAAGGCTCCTCCTGCCGGAATGCAGTACCTGACATGGCCGGGGTTCAAGGCGACGGAGTCCGGTTCCGAGGTCTTCCTGCAGCTCACCGGGCCGGTGAGCTACAAGGAGAAGCGCAAGGGTCAGCGGTTGATGGTCACGATGGACAGGACCCTGGTCTACCTCAAGAACAACCTGAGGCCCGTGATCACCCGCAGCTTCCGTGGGACCCCGGTGAGCATGTTCCGCCTGCGTCCCCTCAAGAAGGACCAGCTGCGGCTCGAGATCTCGCTCCGCTGGCGTGCGAAGCACACCATCACCACCCGGACCACCGGTCAATACCACTACCTGATCGTCTCCTTCCCACCGCCAAGCCGTCGTCGCTCCCGCTAGTTTTCTGGGTCACCTGGGCGGATGGACGCTGCACGAAGCTCGAGAAAAGAAAACAGTGCAGGGCTCGGCGCCCGGGGGACATGCCGCGCCGCCTGTGCGCCGGGGTGGTCTGGGCTGGGGGAGGCGCGCGCCGGTCCTCGCGCCCCTGCGGGCGCTCCGGGATGACCCCGCAGCGCACGGCTGCTTCGTGCAGCGCCTATCCGCCACGCCGAGGTTGATGCGGGCTGGAGCCGCACAGAGCAGCCGAGCGGCCCACAGGCGCACAGTTCACCCCGGCGTCACGGGCCGCGCGGCATGCCGCCCCCGACGCCCAGACCACCCAGTTTTCCCATTGGGCTCTGCGCGGCTCCTGCCCGCAGTCGTGATGATGTTGACCGGCGTCTTCGGCCCGTCCGCCCGCGCCCAGCGGATCGATCTGGAGGCCGACCGCCTGGAGGCCCGGTCGGGCGAGCTCGAGCTCGAGGGCCACATCAGGTTGCAGCTGGGAGCTTGCCAGCTGCGGGCCAACTCGGTCCGCGTCGACCTGGTGCGGCGCACGTTGCTCGGGCAGCAGGTGGAGCTGTGCCCGGTCAGCCTGTCTGGTTCGCCGGCCCCCGGGCCGCGGCTGTGGGCCAACCGCCTGCGCCTGGCCGCGGGAGGGGTGCTGGAGGCCGAGCTGCTGCAGGGCAGCCCGTGCGCCTGCCCCGGCGGGCCATCGTGGTTGACGTTCACCGCGCGCAGGGCCCGTATCGCTCGTGGGGGGAGGCGGCTCCACCTGCGCTGGCCCGTGCTGCGCCTCGGCCCGGTCCCGCTGCTGGTGTTGCCCTACCTGGCCCTGCCGCTGGAGCCGGGGGTCAGCGGCCTCCTGCCGCCGGAGGTCGGCTACAGCGGACGGGACGGGCTGCGTCTGGCCCAGGGCCTGTACCTCGCCCCTGGCCAAAGCACGGATCTGCTGGTCGCGGCGGGGTGGATCCAGCGGCGGGGAGCGCAGGCCAGGGCCCGGCTCCGGATCCACGGTGCGCGGGGGGAGCTGAGCGTCGAGGCGCGCGGGCTGCGCGAAGGAGAGTGGGACCGGGGCCAGGTGCGTGGCGCTGTCAGGCTCGTCGGCAGCGGCTGGGCCGTGGGGATCAGCCCCGACCTGACCAGCGATCCAGCTCTGCCTCGCGTTCTGGAGCACGACGTGCAGCGCGTGTTCGCGCCCCACCTGCGCAGCCGCGCCTGGGTCTGGGGGGCGAGCGGGGCGATGCATGGTCACGTCCGCGCTGACCTGCTGCAGCATCTGTTGGCCCCGAGCCCGCTGCCCCACGGGCTGGTCGGCGCCATGGCGGCCGAGGTGGGGATCGGCCCCGCGAGGCTGCTCGGGCCCGCCACGCTGATGGTGGACGCGAGCGTGCGGCACTGGACCGGAATTCCCCTGCCGGGGGAGGCCGGATTCCGGTCCTCGCGCCCCTACGGGGCGCTCCGGGATGAAGCAGCGGAATCCCATCACGCCACGTGGATCCAGCTCGATCCTGCCGTCGCCCTCTCGGACAGCTTCGGGCCGCTGAGGATCTCGATGCTGGGTCGCTACCGGCTGCGCGCTATGCACGCCGATGGGTCCCAACAGTCTGCGTGGCACGCCGGCGTGTTGGGCCTGGAGGGCTCGATCCCGCTGGCCCGGCGCTTCCGCGGCGGGCTGGTCCACCTGGTCGAGCCGCTGGCGGGCATCGAGTGGTCAGGGTGGGGCAGCGCGACCCTCGTCGCCCCGGACGGTGTGGAGCTTCGTGAAGGCGGCACGGTGGTGGCAGGGCTGCGGTCCGAGCTGTGGCACGGAGGTGCCGGCGCGCGTCGACGGCGACTGTCGCTGCTCGGTCGCCTCGAGCTTCCGCTGCAGGAAGGGGTCGAGCAGTCGCTGGCCGGCGCTCAGCTCGAGCTGCGGGGAAGGCCAGGCAGCGCGCGGCTGGCCGGGGCCTGGCTGGTCGGGACGGGGAGGCTGACCGAGCTCGAGGGCCGGCTCTGCCTCGGGCGATGGCGCGGCCTGATGGGCTGCGGGGGGTACGCCAGGCTGCGGGTGGCAGACGCGGCGGACCTGCTGGGGTCGGGTCGGGGGGAGGGGCGCTGGCTGGAGGGAAGCGTGCTCTCGCTGACTCCGGAGCTGCAGCCGGACCAGGTATTTGGCGCCGTCGACGGAGAATGGGGCCCGTTCGGGGCAGGCGGCAGGGTCGCCTGGGACCCGGCGCGCGGGCGCCTGTCCTACGCCACCCTGGCGACGTTGCTGTCACTCGGCTGCGGCTGCTACCAGGTAGGGCTGGCGGGGGCCTACAGGGCCGGGCAGGCCTGGCCCGACCTGATGCTGACCCTGGCCGGCCGCGGCGGGGACCTGCGCTGCTGGCGCTATTGACGCTGCTGGCGCCGAAGTTTTGGCTGGCACCAGGGGGTGTGCTAGCATCAAGTCTTACCTACCACTGGGACTACGGAGGAACGGATGCGGAGCACAGGTCCACGTCTGTTGGTGCTTGCCACTGCTTTGGTGCTGCTTGGATGCAGCGATGACGCAACGGGCTTCCCCGATGGGATGAAGTACGATCTGGGCCCGAACATCGACCGCGGGCCGATCCCGGACGGCGTGGAGGTCTTGCCCGACGGCCTCAAGTACAGCCCCGAGGGCCCCAAGATCGAGATCCAGGCGCCGGAGGAGGGGAAGGTGGTGCTGGGCACCGTGATGACCGTCAAGGCCAAGATCACGGACTCCGACGGGGTGAATCCGGACAAGGTGGAGGTGTTCATCGACAACAAGCCGTACAAGATGACCTCCACCGCCTACGAGATCTACGAGGCCAAGGTCGATGTCTCGAGCCTCGAGTTCTTCCTGCTCTACATCACGGCCGAGGACATGGTGGGCAACGGGAACACCTCGAAGTGGCTGCAGCTCGTGCGGGACGGCGGCCCCAAGATCACGGTGCTGGCGCCCGGTGAGGGGAGCTACCACAAGGGCAGCCTGCCGGTGCAGGTCATCGTCACCGACAAGGGCTCGATCGCCGGCTTCGAGGCTCGCATCGGATCGGTGAAGCTGACCCAGCTCACCGACCAGGAGAAGAAGAAGCAGAAGCAGACCTGGGTCGGCACGGTGAAGTTCGACGACGCGATGTTCGGCACCGGGCTGAAGGGGACCCAGGTGATCGCCTTCACCGCCTCGAACGCCAACCAGGCCACGACCATCGTCACGCGCACCTTCATCATCGACGATCAGGGGCCCGATATCGCGATCAAGAGCCACAATCCCGGCGACCTCGTGGGCGGGGTGATCAAGCTAGTCGCCGACGTCACCGACCAGGCCGGGGTTATCGCGGCCACGGTCAAGGTGGTGATCGGCAACAACCTGGACCAGCGCACCGTCGTGCTCACCGCCGCGAAGGGCGGCAACGAGTACAGCGGGCAGTTCGACACCCGGACCCTGAGCCAGTACGACCTGTGGCCGGTGATGTCCTTCAGGGCCTCGGACGTGCTGGGAAACGAGGCGCACCAGGACATCCAGGTCGGCCTGGACAACGGCCAGCCGATCCTCGAGCTGGACCCGCCGGCTGACTTCTACATCATCGAGAAGAAGGACCAGGCCTACCTGTGCTCCCACCCGTTCGATCCAGTGGGGCCGCTCGCGGCCAACGATGGACAGCTGGTGCCCCAGATCCGCAGCATCCGCGCCCGCATCGAGGACCAGGGCAACCACGTGCCATCGGCCACCTGGGTGCCGATCGCCGCGATCAACCCGGCCACGGTCTGGCTCTACGTCCTCGACGACACGACCAAGGCCCTGGTGGCGGACACCACCGGGGACGGCTACTGCGACGCGATCAACCCCAACGTTGTCCCTCAGGGGACCTCGCCCCAGCCTGGCGAGGCCGTCGCGGTCAACCTGATCGAGATCTCTCCGACCGGAAAGGCCGACTTCACGCCCGACACGAGCCCGTTGCCGTCATTCTGCAGCTCCTGGGGCGACGAGGAGGACCCCCCGGAGCCGATCTGCAAGGGTGTGGTCGCCACGGTGGCCCAGCACTACGAGGTCAGCCTGGCGGCGATCTACACCATTCCGCCGGTGGTCAGCGCCTGCTACAAGTGTCTCGGCCTGCCGTTCGATTTTCTGGCCAACAGCTTCAACGACGGCTGGGTCTGCGCGGCGGCGACGGCGAATGATGCTCTGGGCAACGAGGGGGTCTCGCCGCCGATCCGGCTGTACGTGGACAAGAAGGCCTACGGAGCGGGTACCGGACCGGGTGGCGCTCCTGACTGCACAGGGACCCTGGACAAGGCCACGGGCAAGGTGGACGCCGCCAAGCCGTGCAAGTTTCGGGATCCGAGAGACCCCTCGTACTCCGCCAACAGCGGCTGCACCTACAACAAGTGCGACAACTGCAGCAGCTACGCCTGTCCCTTTGGCACGGAGCTGGAGTTCCCTCAGACCTTCTGCCACTGCGCCGGCCTGCTGCTGTAGCTCAGGGCTTCTTCGGCTGGTTCTTCTTGTGCTGGACGCTCTGTTGTTGGGCCGCGGTGCCCGCTCCTGGCCGGGGGCCTGACGACGCGGCCGGCTTGAGCGGGAAGGTGTAGAAGAAGAGGGTCATCAGCCGGTTGCGTCCGATGCGCTCGTAGCCGAACAGGCCGAGCAGGACCTCAACCTTGATGTCCCCCGGTCGCTTGCGCTGGCTGTAGAACAGCGGGAAGACGAACAGGCTGTAGGTGTTGTTGCGCTTGTTGCGGGTGTACCAGGTGTTGAGCACCCAGTACTTGCGATGAGTGGGGCCGTCGTAGCGATACAGCAGGGGCAATAGCAGCGTGTAGTGCCTGTGGGGGTAGTGGAAGTCCCAGTACAGCGGAAAGAGAGTGGTGTATCGGCGGGCTCCGCGACGGAAGTCCCAGTACAGGGGGAAGCCGATGGTCGTGCCGCGCCGTGCGCCGGCGAAGTGCCAGACCACGGGGAACAGCACCGCGTCGGTGCCTCGCGGCCTGAAACGCAGCCACAGCCCCGGAGGCGTGACGAGCGACACGCTCTTCGCCTGCCTGTCCCGGTGGTAGAGCAGGGCCGGGAAGAACAGGGTCGTGCGGCTGGCGTAGCGGTCGTTGAAGTCCCAGAAGAAGGGGAATACCACGAAGGAGTAGGAGTCGACAAGGCGGTGATACCACACGACCGGGAACGCCAGGTGGAAGCCCCGCTCCTTGCCCCACCGCCCGTAGTACAGCGGCATGACGAGCGTGGTACGACCCTGTGCGTGGTTGCGGTGGCGCAGGAACAGAGGGAAGACGATGTTCAGCGAGCTCTGTGGGCTCGTGCGCTGGAAGTAGGGACCGGCGTACCACAGCGTCCGAGCCGGCGAGCGGTCGTAGCCAAACAGCGCCGTGTAGAGGCCGAAGCGGGCCGGCTCGCTGCGCTGGTAGAACAGGGGGAGCAGCGCCAGCGAGCGGGCCCCGGTCGGTTCCCAGGCGCGGTAGAACAGGGGGGCCAGCCCCACCGACCGGTGACCCGGCCTGCGGCGGTAGAAGAACGGCCCGACCACGACGGTGCGGGTACCCTCCTTCGGGTGCCCTACATCCCAGTAGAGGGGGGCGGCGATCGTGTAGCGCGTGTCCGGCGTGTCCTTGTGGTAGACGATGGGCAGCAGCCCCGTGGCCGACCCCTGCTCGTAGTGCCGGCGGTAGAACGGACCCACGACCCAGGTGCGGGTGCTGGTCTTGGGGTCCCGGCGGTAGTAGCTGAAGGGTAGGGCGAAGAAGGTGGTTCCCCGAGGATCCCGGCGGTAGAGGAACAGCGGCACGAGTCCCGTCGAGAAACGCTGCTCGCTGCGGGCCCAGAACAGGGGGCCCACGACGTGGAGCTGCCGCTTCGGCTGCCGCAGGCTCCAGAACAGAGGGAAGATGACATCGGCATCCAGTCGCTTTGCCGGGTCCTTGGGTTTGCCGCGCAGCCGCCAGTAGAGGGGGAAGACCACGAGAGTGCGCTGCTCCGGGTCCGCGTAGTGCCACAGCAGGGGGAACCAGACCAGGGCCCGCTGTGTCGCGGAGCGGTGGTGGACCCCGATCGGGAAGATCACGGTGGTGGTGGCCTGCTCCTCGGGTCGGTGCCAGCGATAGAACAGGGGCAGGACGGCGAAGCCGCGGGTCCGGGGGCCGCTGTGCCAGACGTAGGGGCCGATGATGCCCTCGAACACTCCCTCTCTGTGCTTGCGCCGGAAGCCGCCGAGAGGTGTCACCAGCAGCTGGTCCCGCGGGCGGCTGCGGTAGTAGAACAACGGGAGGGTCAGCGCCGTCGTGCTGTCCTTATCGCGGCGATAGTAGGCCAGGGGCAGCACGGCATGTCCATGCTCCTGCCGCGTGCGCCAGCCGATGTAGGGGCCGGCGACCGTGAACGCCTTGCCCTCGGCAGGGCTCTCGGACCGATAGAACAGCGGCGGGAGCACCGTCTGAAAGTGCGTGCCCTTCCACGTGCCGGCGGCGAACACGGGCAACAGACCGTAGACTCGACCGTTGCGCCCGCGGCTGTAGAATCCGGTGCCCCCGACGTAGGTCGTGTATCCCTCCTTCTCGGAGGAGAGGTACCAGAATGCGGGGAACAGCACGCCGTAGCGCTCGCCTGCGTCGGAGCCGGCGAAGAGCAGCGGCAGGAGCCCGGCGTGCCAGCCGCCCCTGGTCCGGCGGTGGTAGCCCGGCCCGAGCACCGTCGTGGTGGCGTGGGGGTTGCGCAGGTGCCAGAAGACCGGGAACAGCACCGCGTGGGAGCGGTCGGCGTGTTTGTCGAGGAAGACCAGCGGCAGCAGGCGGGCGCTCCAGCCGTCGCGGTCTCGGCGGTAGTAGAACGGGAAGAAGAGGTTGGAGTGGGTCCCGTCGGGCCGACGGTGGCGATAGCCCAGCGGGAACAGGATGCTGGTGGCGGCGCCGGTCCTGGCGTCCGAGAAGCGCCAGAAGAAGGGGAAGAAGACCTGAGTCCCGCCATCCGGATCGCTGTAGAACACCGTGGGGCCGACGACCCAGGTCGTGGCCTGCTCCACCTTGTCATACCACCTCAGGCCGAACGGGATCAGCGCGTCGATCGCCCGGTCCGGGTCTCGCCGGCTGTAGAACGGAGGAGCGAGCATGCCCCACTGCGTGACCTGGGCCTCGTCGTCGCGCTCGTACAGCACCAGCGGCGACACCAGGTGAGCGCGTCGGCCGTGCTCCTCGGAGCTGTAGTAGAACAACGGCACGACGGCGGCCATCGACCTGCCCGTCTCCCGGTCCCGGTGGTAGACCCCCAGCGGCACCAGGCCGGCCGTGGTCCTTGGTCCGCGGCGCCGGTAGAAGAACGGTCCGGCGAGGGTGAAGTTGTGGTACGGCGAGGAGAACTGCCAGAAGACGGGAAACAGCACGCGGTAGGAAGTGAGCCGGCTGGTCCTGGTGAACAGCAAGGGGAACAGCCCGAATCCATGCCCGTCCTTGTCGGAGGAGTAGTAAAACGGGCCCCCCAGGAAGAAGGATCGGTCCCCGTCGCGGCTGTGGTAGATCATCGGCAGCGCGAACAAACGGCTGCTCTGGCCCTCGCGATGGTGATACAGCGGCGGGACCAGGCTCACAGTCGTGGTGCGCTCGGGGCTGCGATGTTGGAAGAACAGCGGCAGTAGCATCAGGGTCCGGTCGGCCCCTCGACGCCAGTGGAAGTTGAGCGGCATGACCCAGGTGAACGACTCGTTCTCGGCGCTGGAACGGTAGAAGACCGGGAACATGGCGTCGGCCCGCTGCTTCTTCTGCCCATCGCGATGCCAGTAGTAGATGCCGAGCAGCAGGCCGCGGGAGTAGTCGCGGGTCGGGTCGCGGTCGAAGCCGGACAGCAGCCAGGGGAGGAAAGCGGCGGTGCGCTTGCCCTCGCGGGCGAAGTGGAACAGGGGCATGATGGTGAGCCCGGAGCCGCGTTCGCCGTAGTCGGTCCAGAAGACCACGGGCCACACGCGGTAGTTCCGCTCGTTGGGAGTCACCCGGTACTGGAACAGCGTGTAGAACCTGCTGCGGATCCCCTGCGACGGCGCCGTGTAGCTGTAGTAGAACGGCAGCACCAGCCGGCTCTGCTCCTCCTTGCTCCAGAAGTGCCAGTAGAACGGGAAGACCACCCGGTACCCCTGCATTCCGCGCTGCTGCCAGAAGATGCCCAGGACCTCGGTGAATCGCCCGTCGTAGGAGCGGTAGAACAGGTAGGGGGGGATGTGGAACGGATAGGTCACCTTGACGCAGGTGCCGTTGTCGCAGAAGGTGCCGACGACGCAGTCCTCCTCGCTGGCGCACTGGCTGCCCTCGGCCGCGCCCGCCTTCGGCGCTGCCTGTGCCGGCTGGGAGGCGCTCGCCGGCGTTTGTTTCTTGGCATCGGCGGTCCTGACCTGTGTCCAGCGGAAGGGGGAGGGGGCGCCACGTGCACCGGGAGCGCCATCGAACCAGGGGCCAACGCCCCCGGGAGCGGCGTGGGCCGGAGCGGCGAGCAGGAGCAGGAGCAGTGGGAGCGAGAGCTTCAATTGTGGTCCGGTGGGGCGGATGGATCTTAGTGTCTCGGCCTGGTCAGAGCGGCAGGATCATCTTCCACTCACCATTCTCCTTGATGAACCGGAGCTCGCCCTCCTGGGAATCACTGCCCTTGGTGCGGCGGACCTTCATCACGGCGGTGTTGCCCTTGGTCTTTGTGCCCACCACCTCGAGCTGAACATCGCCCCACTCCTTCTTCAGACGCTTGATGAACTTGGCGGGGGTGGCCAGCTCCACCTGGTGGTGCAGGAACATCTGGTAGTAGGTGGAGTGACAGTCGAGGTAGCCAGCGAGGTCGCCCTTGAGCGCGGCCTTGCGCAGGCGTTCGTAGCTCTTCTTGGGCGTGGAGAAGGCGGCCCGGGGCTTGGGGAGCTTGAACTGGATCTGCCCCACCTTGGTCGCCGGCAGCTTGAGGTCGGTGCCGTTCGGGAGCCGGACGGTCAGGACTCCGTCGAAGTAGTGGACCAGGGTGCCCACGATCTTCGTCTTGTCCACGAGCTGAATGATTTCATCGCCCCAGGCCCGATGGGGCAGCAGCAACCCCAGGAGCAGGATTGGCAGGAGTCGGTTCATTTTCATTTGTTTGCTCCGCCCGGTCCACCAGGCTGCATGCATGCTCGGTGGGTGGGTTGCGGTACCCCAAGCCCGGCCCCAAGTCAAGCACGTACCCCTGGTACGGGGTGGCTCCCCCGTACCGCAAAGGCGCCGTGCAAGTCAAGGCTGGTTTGGCTATGCTGCTCTGGTGGGTCGCAGGTACAAAGCCAGGGTGGAGCGGGCCGGGGAAGTCCTCGACCGCTGGCTGCGCAATCGCGGGCGCGACAAGGATGTCCGAGAGTACACCATCCGCCACCGCTGGTCCGAGCTGGTGGGTCCCCAGCTCGCGGAGAGGACCCAGCCTGTCTCGCTGCGAGAGGGGCTGCTGACCCTCGTGGTGGCCAGCGCGGCGTGGCTCAACGAGCTCAGCTTCATGCGCTCTTCGATCCTCCAGCGGGTAAACGAGCTGGTGGGGGGATCAGTGGTCGCGATCCGGCTGGTGGCGGGCCGGGTGACCCCGCCCCCGCCCCCGCCGCCGCCTGTGCCAGACGGGCCGGACTATGTCGAGATCCCCGCTGACGAGGCGGCGCGGGTCGAGCGGGAGGTGGCGGACCAGGTGGCCGATCCCGAGCTGCGGGAGGCGATCCGTCAGGCTCGCCTGGCCCAGCTGGGCCGGTTGCTCCGATTCAAGGACTGAGAGCGTGAGCGGGAGCTGATACGATGCCCTTCATGAGACTGCTTGGCGCCAGCTGTGTTTCGTTGCTCATTGTTCTGACCTGCAGGGTCGCGACAGCCGCACCGGGGCCCGACGAGATCATCCGGCGATCGCTGGAGCGTATGGTCTTCCGCTCCCAGGGGGCGGAGATGACCATGACCATGACCCTGCGCAACAAGCAGGGGGAGACCCGCGACCGCAAGCTCTTCGCCCGCACGAGCAAGAAGGAGGGGTTGACCAGGACGCTGGTACGATTCCTCTCCCCCTCGGATGTGGCGGGCACCGCCTTCCTGTTCGTGGAGAACAAGGGGCGCGAGGACGACCAGCACATGTACCTGCCGGCGCTCAAGGTGGTGAAGCGCATCGTCGGCAAGCAGAAGCAGTCCAGGTTCATGGGGAGCGACCTGAGCTACGCCGATCTGGAGTGGAAGGACCTCGAGGACGCCAGCTATGTCGCCCGGCCCGACGAGAAGGTGGGCGGCGCCCCGTGCCACGTGATCGACGCGGTCCCCAGGAAGAAGGAGAGCTACGACCACACCCGGTCATGGATCCGCAAGAAGGACCTCGTCCCGCTCCGGATCCATTTCTTTGACCGCAACAAGCGGCTGCTCAAGGTGCTCTTCGTCAAGGAGGTCAAGCCGGTGGGGGGCTCGCTCACGGTGACCAAGCTCAAGATGACCAACAAGCAGAGCGGACACTCGACCTTCATCTCCATCGGCCAGATCAAGCGGCGGGACGACCTGCCCGTGGACGCTTTCACGGTGCGGGCTCTCAAGCAGAGGTAGCGTGAGACCGGCCGACAGCTGGCGCGCCCGGCCCGGGCTGCAGGGGACGCTGCTGGTCATGTGCGTGCTGCTCCTGCTGCTGCAGGACGCGCTTGTCGGAACGGGGCTGGCACGGGCCGATGAGCCAGCCTCGGCGCCGGCCAGCCGGCCAGCCTCGGCGCCGGCCAGCCGGCCAGCCTCGGCGCCGGCCCCAGCCAGCCAGCCTGTGGAGGCCAATGACGGCGCGGAAGCGATCGAGGACACCGAGGACGACGGATGGGTTCCGCCGCCCGCGCCGGTCGTGGCCGCTCCGCCGCCCGGGTCGGTCGAGCCTCCCACCACGCTCAGCGCCCGGGCGCAGCTGCGGCTCGCAATGGACACCGGGCACGAGGGACCGCGGCCGGGGCAGCCCGGGACGTTTCACGAGGATGTGATGGAGCTGACCGGGCAGGCGCTGGCGACCCTCGACCACCGCGCCCGGCGGTGGCTGAGGTTGCACCTCGGCGGGCGGCTGCTCTATCGCCTGACCGCCCGCCTGCCCGAGGAAGACGTGACCTACGGCCTGTTCAACGGCACGCTGCATCGCAACGATCTGGAGGCCGACCTGCTCGACAGCTACGTCGCCCTGCGCGCCTCCTCCTGGCTCGACGTCACGGCGGGCTTCGTGACGCAGGTCTGGGGCGCGACCGATCTGGTCAACCCCAACGATGTGTTGGCGCCCCGTGACCTGCGCTTCGGGCTGTTCCTCGACCCGGAGACGGCCCGCCTGCCGGCGCCGATGGTGCGGGCCGAGGCCTACCTGCCCCGCGGGCTGAGCCTGGCGGCCTATTTCCTGCCGCTGCACGTCCCCGATCGGATCGATCTGTTCGGCGGCGACTTCGCCCTGCTGGGGCCTGCCGCGCCCGAGACGATCCGCTGGCTGGGCGAGCTGGCCGACGGCATGCTCGACGACTCGATCGAGGCCGCGGCGCACGACGCGCTGCTCGCCACCGAGCGCCCGCGCCCATTTTCCGATCCCTCCCTGGCCGCGCGGGTGGGCTGGAGCGTCCGGGGCTGGGACATCGGCCTGTACTACGCCTGGCTCTTCGAGCGGCAGCCGCAGATCCGCATGGACAAGAGCTTCGTCGCGCTCGCGCTGCTTCCGCTCGCCGGCGCCAAGGAGATCACGCCGCAGCAGCGCCAGCAGATCGTCTCGCTGCTGGCGGCCGACCCATCGCCGATCTCGTCCAGCTTCCGCCGGCAGCAGCACGCCGGGCTCAGCCTCTCGGGGGCGCTGTGGCGGCTCTCGTTCAACCTGGACGTGGCCTACCGCAGCCGGGTATCGGTGCCGCTGGGCGGGGCGTTCCCCCTGCAGCCCGACCCCGACGACGACGACTGGGTCACCACCACCGCCGAGAGCCAGAGCCTGGCCTACACCGTGGGGCTGACCTACACCAGCGGCGAGGATCTGCTGTTGGCCCTGGAGGGCTGGCACTCAGTCTACCTGGACCTGATCCTCGACGAAGAGCGGCCCCCCCTGCTGCTGGGCCAGCACCAGGGGGGGCTGGCCTTCCTCGGCCGCTACCGCCTCCATCGGCCCCTGGACCTCACCTTCCAGCTGCTGGTCCACGCCGACCTGGTGAACATGGGCGTGATCATCACGCCGCAGCTGACCTACCGCCCCGGCGACCACCTGGGCGTGGTGCTGGGCGTCAACCTGTTCGAGGGCTCGGAGGACAGCCTCGCCGGCCGGCTGGACCTCAACGACCAGGTCTTCGTCGGGGTGGAGGGGTATCTGTAGCCGTGAACAGCTCGGCCAGACATCGGACAGCTTGATGGAACAAGAAATAGTCGAAATAGTTGAATCGGACTTCGATGAACAAGATAGACCCGTCGCAATCAAGGCGCTGGCATCGGTGACGCTTCAGCACGTCATGGCTGAATCAGAGGACAATCTCCGCAATACTCGACTAGCAATTCTGGGGCTCAGCAGGGGCGATCTCAATCAGCTCAAACAGCTTGTAGAACATGCCAAGTCTGATTTTCGAGATGTTATCTATTGGGCCATGCTGGAGGACAAGAAGGGCGAGCTTTGAAGGTTAGGGCTCGGGCCAGAATAACTTGATCACTCTGGGCGCCGATCCATCCCGTCTGGCTTCGTTGCTCGTCGGTTACATACCGACGGGTATGCGCCCTCCTCGCGCCTCGCCATACGGGCGCCT
>Ga0180009_10003296_pt1 | contig 18466 bp, 14 predicted proteins | sample OS_PC_MetaG_FD_123537 | JGI IMG/M metagenome (GOLD analysis project Ga0180009, IMG submission 123537) | Groundwater microbial communities from the Aspo Hard Rock Laboratory (HRL) deep subsurface site, Sweden - OS_PC_MetaG | ecosystem: Environmental > Aquatic > Deep subsurface > Groundwater... | reverse complement strand
GTGCACTTTTGATTCTTAACTGACACACATTAAACCTGTACTTGCATAAGCGTTTTGTTTCGGGTAGATTATTATATGAGGCAACGATACCTGTTTCGAGTAGATTTTTGATGAGGCAATGCGGCGTATTGACATTTCAGATAAATATCCTCAAAATGCAAGCATGGGGAAAATCGATCTTCCTATAAGTCATCGCACCGCAAATCGGGTACAGGGAGCCGCAATGTCGATCAGCGCTGTAATACCTGCATCAGGGATCTGGACGGTCTGGAAGCGGTCAATCAACATCCTGTTGGCTGCGTTCCTTCTCGCACTGCTCGCTTGCCGATCTTCAGACCCCGGGCCCGCGCCCCTTCCTCCGCCTCCGCCGGGTCTGTCCATGCTCCGAGTTCAGGGACGGGATATCGTGAACGAGCGGAACGAAAAGGTCTTCCTGCGGGGCGTCAACTTCGGCTGCTGGCTGGCGTGGGAGGGCGCGGGCCTGCCGCTGCTGGAGATGCTCCCAGAGCATCGCATCAAGGCCGAACTGGAAGCTCGCGTCGGGGCGGCACTGACCGCGAGTTTCAGCGATGGCTTCAACGCAAATTACATCCAGGCATCCGACTTTGCGTTCGCAAAGTCGAGGGGCCTGAATTTCATCCGGCTCCCCTTCCATCATCGCTACGTCCAGGCCGGCCAACTGACCCTCCTAGACCAGGCCGTGAGCTGGGCCAAGCTGGCTGGGATCTATGTGATGCTAGATCTGCACGGGGCACCGGGTTGCCAGAACCCAGACTACCATTCCGACAGCGATGGCTCGGCTCATCTGTGGGAGGATACGGCCTATCAGGCGGCCTTCCTGGATTGCTGGGCGATCCTGGCCCAGCGATACAAGGACGAACCCACGGTCCTCGGCTACGAGCTCCTGAACGAACCCGTGGCCCCCACGGATGCTGCCCTGGTGGACCTCTACCGCCGAGGTATCGAACGGATCCGGGCTATCGACATCCAGCACATGATCTTGCTGGACGGCAATGAATATGGAGCCCACTTCGGTGGTCTCGTCCCGGCAGAACTCGGCCCGAATCTCGTGTACGTCTTCCACTCCTATGACGGCAGCCAGGCTGCTCTGGAGGCACGGATCACCACATTCAAGGCGTTCTCAGAACAACACCAGGTTCCTGTCATGTGCAACGAATACGGAGGGGAGGTCAACCACTGCGCTGGCAGCTTCGAAACAGCGGGGATTCCCTATGCGCCCTGGATGTACAAACTATTCGGGATCCCGGAGGCCGAGGCCCTTTTCTACTGGATGCCTGGAACCCATCCGTGGCAGGTCTGGTGCGACGAGGTTGAGGCCTTGGTCCAGGCCAGCCAGGGGGCCATCACGTCCGAGATGCAGGCCTTGGTCGCAGCGAGCACCCTGAGCCCAGCCTGCAAGGAGCGACTCACCTCGCTCATCGCGCCCAAGGGCCGGTTCACCGGGAATATGTACCGTGCACTTGTGGCGGAGTTCCCCGGCGACCAGAAAGAGCTTCAGCGCCTCTTCACGGCCACATGGGTCATCGTGGAACGGTACACCTTCGATGCCATCGGGAATCGCCTCCTGGCCATGACGCCAACCCAGCTCACGGCGCTCATGCAATCCCTCAGATCCGAAACCTGGACCACGAAGCCCGGAACATGAGCCAAGGAGGCGAGCATGCAACGCATTCTTCTCCAAGCGGCATTCGCGCTCGGCCTCTTGTTGTTCCTGGGTGCCTGCGGGTCGGGGAGCGCGACCTCGACCCCTGGGCCATCCACCCCATCGGGGCTCAGTTTCCAGGCCTGGTCTCTCTACGGCGCGGTGAATAGCCTGGCCTCCGAAGGGGATGATCTCTACGTCAGCACGAACGCCTTCGTCTCCGTGGACGCCCATGCGCCCGCCAGTCCCGCGATCCGCGGACACTTCCGCCCTCGGGAAACCGGCATACCGGGCAGTACGGTCATCCGGAACGGCGTGGCCTATGTGGCCTGGGGTGAGACCAAAGGGCTATGGATCCTCGATCTGTCGGACAAGGGGAATCCACGCCTCCTTTCCAGGCAGGAGACCCGCCCCTTCGATGCCCGGGAAGTGCGGCTGACGGAGGATCTCCTGTGCGTCCTGGCCGTGGACAACACCACGACCCCGGGCATGCCGCGCTGGGCCGTCCTCACGCTCCGCATCGCCGGAGACCCGGGCCATCCCCGGCTCCAGCCGGAGGGCACCTTCGATCTGGGGCCGCTTGGAATCTACGGCGGTCTGCCCCGTTCGGACTATGTCCATGACTTCCACGCCGACGGGGGGCACCTGTACCTGACCACTGCCCGGCCCAGGCAGGAGAACGAGCCTGCGAAGCTTCACATCCTGGATGTCTCTTCCCGGCCGGCCCAACCGGTCTTCGTGTCCACCACCTCCTTTGCGAACGTGGACTCCCTTCGCACGATCCCATACCTGGAAATGGCCCAGCATGGCAACCTCCTCCTCATCAATGGCCCCTTCCTGGAGCCCGGTCAGGGCTGGTCCGTGGTCAAGGTCGTGGACATCCAGGATCCCCATAGGGTTCAGGTGCTCGGGGGCTGGTCCCCCGCCGTATCCAATGGGAAGACCTTGTACAAGCTGGCGGTATCCGGCAACCGGGCTTTTGCCACGGATTCAGCCCGCCGTTTCCTGAGCTTCGACGTCTCGGATCCCACCCACCCCGGGCAACTCGCGGCAGCCCGATTGCCCATGCCGGAAGACCACCCGGCCCGGGAATTCCGGATCCACCTTTCCGGAGGACGTGCCTTCCTGTATTTTGCGGACTATTACGCGGTCATGGTGTTCGATGTTTCCCGGGATGGTCTACTACCCCTGCTTTCGGAGATCCCCTTCGGGCATGCCCACCAGGACGTGAGCGCCGAAGGCACGCGGGTCTATGCCGCCGTCTGGGACTGGATGCAGCTCTACACCCTGGATCCATGGAACGGCACGCCAGGCCACGTCCTGCAGCGGACACCGGTCTGGGGCTCGGCCTGGGGCATCAAGGTCATGAACGGACGCGCCTATATGGCCATGGGAGCCTCCACCGTGGGAGATTCCAGGATTGGCGGTCTGCATGTCTTCGAGCTTGGATCGCCGGACCGCCTGCTGGCCCAGGTTCCTGCCCGCGAACCCGTCATGGAGAACGTGGACGTGGATGTGGATGTCCAGAACGGACCCGGACGGAACCTGGCGTATGTCGTCGTAGGGCAGCCTCATGCCTTCACGGAGGAGCGCACCAGCGTCGAACCAGGTCTCCGGATCATCGATCTCGACGAGAATCCCCCCCGGGAGATCGGATTCTGCCCCTTCGCTCCCGATCATCCCGGAGGGGCTCCGCCCCAGGGCCGGGCCGTACACAAGCCGGAAGGCATCTATGCCTACGTGGCCGCCAAGGAGGCCGGGCTCTTGATCGTGGATGTCAGCGACCCCAGCCAGCCTCGGGAGGTGGTCCGCTGGCATGCGGAAGGGAGCAAGAACATAGCCCGAGGCATCTCGGTATCGGGGAACCTGGCTGGCCTTGCCGTCGGCAATGCGTTCGTCCTTCTGGATCTGCGGGATTTCCCCCAGAAACCCCCCACCCAATCCGCCAGGATCGAACTGGGTGAGTTCTGCCAGGATGTCATTCTCGCGGGACAGCGGGCCTTCGTGCTGAGCACCGGCACGTTATGGGTGTTCGACATCTCCAATCCGACCGCCCCTGATCTCCTGGCGAAGGACAGTGGGGGATTCGAATATCACGCGACACGGATGGACGTTTCCGGCGAGTGGATCCACGTGATGGCCGCCGGTTTGCACACCTTTCGATGGAAGGACTAGGGGGGATAGGGAATTTAAAACGCCCCAAAGTGATCTGGGTGTGGTCCGGGTTGGGGAGGTGAATCGGGCACATCAAGCCGTCGGGGGTCGTGAATCGGTCCGAGAAGGTGTTCTTGGGGGCTTGCGCTTCCACTTGGATACTCTCCAAAAGCGCTTACGTCAAGATTCAAGCATGGCGGCGCCGTCCTGGTGTCAGGGTCGCGGTGGACTTCCCAGGTTGTCGGACACCGCGCAGACACTACGGCAGCTGGGCTTTCGACGACATGCAGTCGAGGATGGCTTTGATCACCTTCGGGTTGTTGATGCAGGCGATCCGCTGCATCCGTGATTCGCAGCGGGGGCAAACCATCACGTCCACCTTGAACACCTTGAGCAGTTGCGTTGCCCATGGTATCCACCGCCGCCTCACCGTTTTTCCACGTCCTTCCTCCTCGTACGCCACGCTGTGGCCGCTTATCCCTGGGCAACCCGAAGGCTATTGCCTGAAGCCCACTCCCTTTCGGGGGTTTGGAGGATCACCCGTATCTGTAATCCAGCTCGAATTGCCGCGCGGCTGACAAGTCATTGATCTGCGCAGAGAATTCGGGGTTCTGTCGGAGTACGGTCTGGAAGTGCAGGGCAGGCAGAACGAAGATCCGGCTCAGGGTTGAGCATTCTACCGTGGCGTTCCGCGGGGCCTGGCGCAGCAGGGCCATTTCACCGAAACAATCCCCGGGCCCCAGAGTGGCCACCTGCTTCGAAAAGGAGAGCTTCCCTTTCTTGATGGAAACCGAGAGACTGCCCTGCTGCACCACGAAGAAAGCATCACCCTCCTCGCCCTGCACGCAAACCTTCTCACCCCGTTTGAATTCGAAGACCTGGATGCCCTCCAGGATTTTCTCCAGCATCACCATGTTGGTGATGTCACTTGTCTATTGCATTCTGTTTCGAAGTTGAGCATCCTCCTATGAGGGGCGTACCGGCCCAGTAAGGAGGAGGAATCATGACGGTGGATCTAAGCCGATACTTCTGCACCAACAAGCAATGCAAGGATTATGGAATCTGTGGTAAAGGGAATCTGCACGCAGGATTCAGTTATGGGAAGCACAATCGTCACATGCTCTCTTGCGGGACGTGTAAGGCACGATTTTCCGAAACGAAATGCACGGCCTTTTTCTGTTCGAGATACAGCAATGACCAGATCGGCAAGATCCTGCGAACTACTTCGGAAGGGGTAGGTGTGCGAGCTACAGCTCGCATCCTCGAATTGGATAAGGACGCTGTGAACCGAGTGATCCTCAAGGCTGGAGAACACTGCATACAGGTTCTGGACAACCTCCTGGTCAATCTCAGCCTGACGGAGGTTCAGTTGGATGAGCTATGGACTTTTCTCGAAAAAAAAGTACTTCCGGTCATGAGAGTGAGGATGGCGCCCAATGGATCTGGACAGCCGTTGACGCGAAGACCCGCCTCCTCGTGAACTTTCTCATCGGGGACCGCACGACGGAAAGCGGTCGGGTGATGATTGAAACATTGGTGTCGAGGCTCGCAGAGGGTAAGCCATTGTTCACTTCGGATGAATTGGCTTGCTACAAGACCCTTCTCTTTGAGCGATTCCATGACGAGGTCGAGCATCCCCCAACTGGTAAACGAGGGCGTCCCCGCAATCCAGAGCAAGTGGTACATGAGGATCTGGACTATGCAACCGTGCATAAGACGCGCGAAGCAGGACAGGTGGTGAAGGTGGAACGTAAGGTGGTCTTCGGTGATGCTGAACGCATTCAGGCACGTTTTGACGATTCTCCGAGCCAAACAATAAATACTTCTTTCGTAGAACGCCTCAACGCGACGCTACGACAGATGGACGCCCACCTTCGGCGCAAGAGCATGACTTTTGCCAAAGCATTGATCTGGCTCAAGGCCAAGTTCGCCTTGATTGCTGCTTGGTATAACCTGGTGCGGCCACACACGACTCTCAGTAGGAATGCAGACCGAACAACGACCAAGCGAACCCCGGCCATGGCTGCTGGTCTGGCCACTGCTCCATGGACAGTTCAAGACTTGATCTCTCGATGCTGGGTGGTCTAATGCAATAGATGAGTGACATCACCCATATCCGAATCCGTGACGATATAGGGGCGTTGAACATTGGCCAGCACGCCCCCTTTCATGTTTCGCACCGGCAGTGGGTGTTCACCATCCCCAAGGTTTTGCGCAAGCTATTTTATAAAGACCGCCTGCTGCTGGCAGAACTGGCCCGCTGCGCGGCCGCAACCATCCTGGAGCTGTACCGGGCCATATTCCCGGATAATCATTTCCGTCCGGGCATTATCGCATCGACCCAAACCTTTGGTGATCTTCTGATCTGGCACCTGTCTGCGTGCCTGCCTGCCGCGCTGCGGCGCAGGCATGGCCGCACAGGCAGATCCGCACATCCATTGTCTTGTGACCGACGGCGTATTTGATCCTGCCGGAAGTTTTCATCCTGTTCCGGGAATCGACACGGCCCAGGCAACTATCATATTTCGTGAAAAGGTCTTTGCCATGATGCCTGTCTGCGTGCCGCACAGGCAGAAAGGCAAACAATCGCATCAGCGACGGCCTGGTGGGAAATATGAGAAACTGGCACCATTCCGGCTTTTCGGTTCATAATGAAGTGGTCATCAACGAAAATGAAAGGGAAGCCCTAGGCCGGCTGGCGCAGTATGTTGTCCATGCCTCCTTTTCGGCAGAGAAAATCAGGTATGTAGAAAAGACGAATTGCGTGATGTACAAGTCGAAACTGCACCGGGGGAAAAAGCGGAATTTCGAGGTTCTGGATGCCATCGAGTTCCTGCACCGGGTTTGTCTTCATATTCCCGAACATTATGAAGCACTCATCCGCTATTACGGGCATTATGCTAACGCTGCCCGGCCTGCCTGTGCGTGGACGCCTGACTGCGAGCGATCTCGCTCAGGCAGGCGGCACGCACAGGCAGAACGGGAGAAAGTCATTCGCATTTTGAAACATCTCGAAATGTGGCCAATAGAGTATTCTAAACCTTGCCTGGTCGAGGCCCGGGCCTCACCATTCGATTTCAAACTGTTGCGGAAATTATCTGATTAAAAATGACGCTTAAAATTGCTTTAATATTGCCGGTGGCGGAGCATTCATTTTTTGAGCAAAACGATCGATTTTTGGCTATTTTTCCAACCGGATTTTAAAAAGCGAACCTAGATTTGATAAAAATTCTTTTTTTCAATAATTGTCCACAAAAATTTCACAACCACCTACGTATTGCCTTCCTGATTATTGCAGGTATATAATGGAGCCATGGCAATTGTGGATTTTTCAAGAGGAAGAAATCAAGTACAGGATACTCCCGAAGAAATCGATCGGGTTCATGTTGAGTTGTTAAAAAGTGCGGGAAACCCCTTGCGGCTGAGTAAAGCGTTGCAGTTGTCCGACTTGGTGAAAAAAATGTCACAACGGGCTATTGCCCGAAGGCATCCAGAGTTGAGCGCGGAAGAGCTTGACCTGCTCTACGTGGAATATTGCTATGGCCGGGAATTGGCCCAAAAGTTTCGGGCCTATTTACACAGATAACTTTCATGGAAACCGCCGAGATCATTATCGCCTTGAGGCCGGTCGTCGAATCTTTCAATGAATTGGGAATTGCCTATTGCATTGGTGGATCCCTGGCCAGCTCCATTTATGGCATTCCCCGTTCGACGCTGGATGCCGACCTGATCGCTGCGGTCAGGAAGGAACATGTCTCCCCCTTGATCGAGAGGCTGTCTGACGCTTATTTTATCGACAGGGATCAGATTGTCGGGGCCATCGAGAAGTCGGCTTCATTCAACCTGATTCACCTGACCACGATGAACAAGATCGATGTCTTTGTCCTGAAGCAAACGGCCTACGATTTGCAAGCCTTCAGCCGGATCAGAAAGGACACATTTCCCGGAGATTTACCGGCCGTCCAATATAATTTCGCCAGTGCCGAAGATATTGTCATCAACAAGATGCAATGGTACAGGAAAGGGGGCATGGTTTCGGAGCGGCAGTGGAGAGATATCCTGGGCGTGCTTAAAGTACAGGGAGATGGACTCGATCTCGCATATGTCGATTTGTGGGTTGGGGAACTGCAGCTGAGCAAATTATGGTCGAGAGCCAAAAAAGAGGCAGGTTTGTCCTGATTTGGGTCCATTGAACCTTCTTGGTCTGGTCTCGATTTTAGATTTAACTGACGAAAATTGAGATTCCGTCTAATGAAAAATGGGGCGATTCCTAATCTTGAAATCTAATAATGCCCAGGACGAATACTCGACGCGGAGAGGGATTGGGACTCCGTGGGAAAAAGGATTTCGGCGTCCGCTTTAATAAACCTAACCCAGCATGTTTTTTTTTAAAGTCAAGGGCCGGGCCGCATCGGTGACCGCCCCGATTTTTACCGCGTAGCTGGTTTTTTTGGCAATATCCTCATCGGTCAGCAGGTGGTAATCGAGCAAACCGTCGGATTGGTACCCGGTCCGGGAAAAATTGATTTCGGCAAGACACAGGCTCCAGCCTTCCAGCCATAAAGTGAGTTGCTGCTTTTGCTTTTCGGAACCATGAAAATGAATCAGGAGATCGATGTCGCTTCCGGGGCCGGCGGTGGCGTTCTTGGTGGAGCCGAAAACGTACATGGCCTTGACGCCAAAACGATGGCCATCCAATTGACCGGCCATTCTTTCGGCCATGCGCAGGCGCCAGTGCCAATGATCGTCGCTGGCGGCTTCTGACGGCTCTTTTTTATCTTGGGCAAGGTCGGAAACCGAGTCCGGTGTAGCCAGGAAACCAAGAGCCTCCCCAAGGTCAGCGTTCATTAATACTCGCAAAACCTTCCCGCCCGTGATCTGGGGAACGTCGATTACATGGATCGTATCGGCCAGGGCGGCAAATTCAGGCAGGATATCGGGTAAATAGTTTTGTGAAGCAAGGAGAAATTTTTCGTTGAATTCTATGCCCGGATCATCGGGATACAATGGGATATAGCGTATCGACGCTTCAACCAGGTCCTGGAAAAAATGGGTGCCGAATGACAATTCCGGTACATAGTTGCCCTTTTTTCGCGCTATTTCAATTAAAGCAGCGGTATTGTTGAAATCTGAATATGTAACCGGAACCCCTAATTTGATATCACCGCGGCTGCCCCAGCGACCCGGTCCCATCAGAACGAACTGCCGCTTGGGAAGCAAACTGTTGAGTTTTCCAATTGCCCGCCCGATCTCCAACATCTCTTCGTTTTTTTCCAATTGGCTGTACTTGTCGGGATCGACATAAACAATATGGGTGATGTCCGGCAATTTGCCGTTGGAAACGTAGCGGTTGGCCGAAAAAACAATGCGCTCCTGGGCGATATCCTTGGGTATGGGGCTGGCCACGTTCCCGGCCGTTGAACTTTGCGGCCGGCATTGGAGCAGATACAGATTTTTTCCATCCGAGGCGAACTCGATGTCCACCGGCGTACCCATTTTTTCCTGCAATGTTGTGAGCATGGTTTGCAGTTGTTTGACAAACGGGGTGCGGGAGATCAGGCCTTCGAAAGTAACAAACAGATTTTGCTTGCTGAAATCGAGGTTGATGGCCGAAGGGGGATAAATATGGTCATCTTCGTAAATAGAGACGATTTTATTGATATTGGGGTATTCGCTGCCGCATTCACTTAACAAGGCCGGGATTTCCTTGGTTTCAAAGGTGCAGGTTTTCAGGTTGATGACATCGATACGCTTGGGAGAATAGCGCATGGTATCTTCGGCGGTGACGTTGACGCGCAGGTTGGGAATTCCTGGGGATATCAATATCGGGTAATCGTCGCTTACCCGGTCCACGGCCCGGGTGCCCAGGCCGGGAACGATCCGGGCCAGACCATCTTCTCTCTTGATCCGCGGCGACCAGCGGAACTCATTGTTGCTGAAGGCGACCCCGGCAAAAGCCGGGAAAAAGTAGTCACCGACCTTTTCTCCCACCACTTCCTGGATCATGATGCCCATTTCTTCATGGAAATCCAGGAGACCCCTTTCCACGCGGTATTCGATCGGATCGGGACTAAATATGGACGCGTAGACCTCGGCGATGGCATCGGTCAAAGCCTCCAGTTTTTCACCCTTGCTTCCCTGATTGGCCAGGAAAAGGCTTTTGTACTTGCCGGAAAAAGCGGTTCCCATGCGGTCTTCAAGGAGACTTGAACTGCGTACGATCAAGGGCTTGTCGCCCAGGTCATCCAGGGCGACCGACAAGCCCTTTATTATTTCGGGCGGGAAATGAGAGTTCTTTAAAAGTTGGATCACATTTTGATATTCGAGGCGGATCTGGTCGATTTCCTTGTATTTTTGTTCGACCACCTCCTCTAAATTGTTGTAATCAAGAAAGTGCTGGGTAGTGTCGGTGGAGATGTACCAGGTTTTGGGAAATTTCAGATTTGCCAGAGCCTCTGAATGCTCGCCTGGCTTGGTCAATATTTGCTGGGCCAGAAACAAACCGGCGCTTTTTCCGCCCAAGCGTCCGTAACCGTTAAGAGGGTATATGATCTTTTGAATTAAGTCGTAATAATGGCGCACCTCAATGTGGTTTTTGGCCATGGTGATGAATTCCAATTGATCCGAAAAAAAGCGGCGGATAAGCGATACGCGCAGCCCTTTTTCCGTGGGTTCCGACAGGTCGTAATTGCCCCCGGTAATATAGTGGAATTGGGTTATGACGTTGATGATGTCGGCCAAAGGCAAGTCGATGTTGTTGATGGTTCGTATCAGAAAACTGGCCTTCTCTTCTTGGATCCATTTCTGCAGGCGGGTCAGTATTTCCTGTTCGCTGAGATATTTGGCGGCGATTTTAAAAGTTTCGTCCCCCAGGGCCAGCGTTTCCAATTGTGATTTCTTTTGACTGGGCCGGTTGACATCGTCGCTCATTTCGGTCTGGCTAGCAACCTGGTCCCTGCTCAGCGTCTTCAGCAATTCTTTGGCTTCCTTTACGCCGTTCCAGAAGAGATAATAGATCATTTTCCGGCCCAAGTGGAAATAGAGATTCTGGTCGGTATTGCGTAACAGATCAATGATCACCATCCACTCTTTCTTGTTTTTTTCACTGAGGTCTTTTTGCGCCGTTTTCCAGTCCTTGGAAACCTGTTCCAGTTTCAAATGCAGGATGGTGCGGCCGATGCGCTCAGCGATGGTGTTGAGCAGTTTGTGTTCATCTTTGAGGAAATAACTGTTTTCCGTTTGCGGGACCTCTTTTGTATATGAAACCTCAATACTGCCGGCGATACTGTCTTCGACTTTGATGGGGACGCTTTGGATTCGCGTGGAAGGTTGAAAATTCGGACTTTGCTGGGTTATGCCATCGTAAATTATTTTGACCTGGCAAATATCTGAAAATTGGTATCCGGAAGGGATGGTTTGGATGATTTGGGTGAAGATCTCATCCAGGGGCAAGTGGGTCTTGGTCAGCAGTTCTTCGATCTGGTAAAGACAATTCAATTCCTTGGCCCTTTCCCGCATATCGTTGAGTAATTTGTCGATCGAATTTTGCTGATCCGCCATTTTAATTGCCTCCCTTGCCCCTAAAGAAACAGGGGGTGCTTTTGCCACACCCCTGCTTAACCTAACAATTAATTATACCCAGCCTCTCAGCTTGCATGCTTCGGCGACGCGGGAAACGGCGATCATGTAGGCAGCGTCGCGCATGAAAACTTTTTTCTTCACGGCCAAGCCGTACACCGCGTGGAAAGCCGAGGTCATGATGTTGTCCAGCTTGCTCAGGACCTCTTCCTTGGTCCAGAAGTAGTTCATGTTGCACTGGACCTGTTCAAAATAGCTGCAGGTGACGCCACCGGCATTGGCCAGGAAATCGGGGATGATAAAAATGTTTCTCTTCTTTAAAATCTGGTCGGCTTCGGGAGTGGTCGGGCCATTGGCCCCTTCGGCGATTATTTTCACTTTGGCAGAGATTCTTTCGACCGTTTCGGCATTGATCTGATTCTCCAGGGCGCAAGGGATAAGAATGTCTACTTCCTGCTGAATCCAGGCTTCGGCGTCGGCCACTTCGTAGCCCAGCTCCATGGCTTTGCCCTTGTCGATGCCGCCGAACTTGTCGGTGATGGCGAGCAATTGCTCCAGATCGATGCCGCTTTTTTTAATGAAAGAATAGGACTTGTTTTCCTTCTGGTCCCAGCAGGAAACGCAAACCACTTGGCCGCCGTATTCCTGGTACAGCTTGACGGCGTATTGCGAAACATTGCCGAATCCCTGGAAAGAGGCGTTGGTGGTCTTGATGTCGATGCCCATTTCGTTCAGAGCTTCGCGCAGGGTGTAGATGACGCCGAACCCGGTAGCTTCGGTGCGGCCCAGGGAGCCGCCCATGCCGACCGGCTTGCCGGTGATGAAACCGGGATATTTGGCTCCGGTCAGTTTTTCATATTCATCCATCATCCAGATCATGTGCTGGGCGTTGGTCATGACATCGGGAGCCGGGACATCCAGCAGCGGGCCGACATTACGGGCGATTTGCCTGACCCAGCCGCGGCAGATCTGCTCCTGCTCGCGCATGGATAGGTTGTGGGGATCGCAAATGACCCCGCCCTTGCCGCCGCCGAGCGGAATGTCAACCACGGCGCACTTCCAGGTCATCCAGGTGGCCAGGGCTTTGACCGTATCAATGGTCTCCTGGGGGTGGAAGCGGATGCCGCCCTTGCAGGGACCGCGGGAATCGTTGTGCTGCACGCGGAAACCTTGAAAGATCTTGACCGTCCCGTCGTCCATTTTGACCGGGATGGAAAAGTGATATTCTCTCAGCGGGTTTCTCAACAGGTCTCTGGTTGCCTGATCCAGGTCCAGTTTCTCGGCAACATTATCGAATTGTTGCTGGGCCATTTTGAAAGCGTTGAATGATTTGTCAGCCATAGCGCATACCTCCTTTTTGTAGTTACTTTGGCTAAACCATATTTTATCATGTTTGGCCGATTCTTGTAAATAGTTTATTTTGTAACAATTCAATTTTTCTGGGTACACTTATTGTCGGGTAATTATGGTTAGAAAAAATATTTTTTTTGTTGACAAGTGCGCACCGCTGTACTATTATAGTGGTACAGATGAAAAAACAAATGAAACCTCTGAATGTTACACTTGACAACAAATCGGCAGTTCCTGTCTATGAACAAGTCAAGCAGGCTATCAAGTGGTCGATTCTTTCAGGGTACCTGGAAGATGGCGACCAATTGCCTTCCCTGCGCGAACTCGCCACCATGCTCCGGATCAATCACAACACCATCGTCAAGATCTATTTCCAGTTGGAAGTGGAAGGATTCATTTCAGCAAAGGCTGGCTTTGGGTTTTTTGTTTGTAAAAACAAAGACCTGGCCGATCCGCAGGGGCGCAAACTATTTGAACATCTTTCTCAGGAATACATTGCCAAGGTTGTTGCCCTTGGTTTTTCAGAACAAGACATTATTGACTATCTGGAATCCAAAACCCCGGCGAAACTTAGCGAAGCAAGCCCGGCAAAGGAGAAGAACAATGGTAACGATTAACGACCTCAAATTCGGCTATGGCAAAAAACCGCTTTTCAACCACTTCAATTTTCAAGTGCCGCCGGGTCAGGTTTGCCTGGTCACGGGCATCAACGGTGTCGGCAAAAGCACGCTGCTGCGCCTGATCGCCGGCGTACTCAAGTCGCAGCAGGGTAAGATCGAGTATGATCCACGATTGGGCACTTCGCCCCGTGCCAAGATCGGTTTTATCTCCGATAGCCTCAGTATCTACGAGAACCTCCGCGTCGGCCGCCTCATTGATCTGCACCTGTCGGTATTCAATGTCAAGCAATTTGATGATACCCTGATTCGCCATACGCGCATTAGTTCGCGCGACAAAGTCCGTGATCTATCCAAAGGGCAGCGCACCATTCTTCACCTGGCGCTGATCCTCTCCACCCAACCAGAACTGCTGCTGATCGATGAAGTGATCCACGATCTCGATGCTTACCTGCGCAAACTCTTTCTCGATGAAGTGATCCGCCACCTCAGTGAACGGGAAGTTACGGTGGTTTTCGTCAACGTCAATTTTCACGATATTGAAAGCTTGGTTGACCGGGTGGTATTACTGAAAAATGGAACGATCGCCGTTGATGAGCCGATAACCGTCTTGAAGGAGAAAGTGAAGCGGGTTTTGCTGGCCGGGGAATTGCCTGCGGGTGTTCCTTGCATTTATTCCCTGCCCCGCGAGAACTTCATCGAATATTTTATTTATCCCTACGATGAATCCATAAACCAAAAGATATCCGCAGAAATATCCAGCCTGAATTTGAACGACATCGTGGCCGCCTTCATCGGGGGAGAGTATGCTTAAAAAGGAGTGGCGGGATATTTTCCTGCCGGTGCTGCTGCGCTTGTCGCTTGGCCCTCTCCTGGCGGTCATTCAAGCGATTTTTGCCGGGAAGGTTGACGAGACTACTTTCCTTTTGTTTTTCATTGGCTTTGTCATCTCTGTGTTCTGGGCGGCATTGCACATGGGGCTGAGCACTTTTCACAGCGAATTCCGTGATCACGCTTTTGAATATTTGTTTACCTTCCCTTTTAAGCGCAGCCGGCTGCTGCTCAACAAATTTGCTGCGCGTTTATTGATTTTGGGATCTCTGTTCATTCTATATTATCTATTGTTGCAAGGTGTTTGGAAACTGCTTCCGCCGATGCCTCGTAATCTCAGTCATAACTCTCCCATTTTTAATGCATTCGATTTTTCCATGATGGCCCTATCTTTCTTTGTTATCGGATTCTTTCTCAGCTTGGTCGATTGGGGAAGCGCTCGCCCGGCCATTCCCTTGATGATCTTGGTAAGCCAGGTTTTACTTACTCTTTTAATACGAAAACCGCTTCACCGTTTGGTGGGAACAACTAACTTGAATGACATAATCAGCAATGTCCTGCTTATAATCTTTACCGGAATTTATTTTCTTTTTTGTTTCCGCAGACTGGGGTGTGGAACTCTAGGCAATAAATGGCGTAAGAGCAGTAAGAAATCTTTACCATTGGTTGTTTGCCAAAAAAATGGCCGGAATTGGGGGCTATTGCGACACGAAACATGGATCGTTGCCAGGAGTTTTATTTTCGCAGCCCTGTTTATCCCAGTTCTTGGTTTCCTCAGCGGGCATGTGCGCATTACTTTTGATGGCGGTCAACAAAGATTGCTCGATCCTGTTGTCGCCTATGCGACCATTGCCGCATTTTTAATTCTATTCTTTGCGTTCTATTCCGGCAGTGGATCGTTTTATAGTGAATTTCGCCGCAAGGCCCTTGAATACCTTCTGACCTTTCCCTTGAGTTTGCGACGCATTCTCACAGATAAGCTTTTGGCGCGGATACTTGTACTGATACCTGCAGTGATCGCCTACATGATCTTTGCCGGCCATTTTTCTGAACGTTTGGCGTTAGGTAGCGAATTTTTGTACTATTTTCTACGTCCGGCATATTTCCCTTTCTGGGTAGCGCTGATGCTTTTTAATGGTTTTTTTCTTTCACTCTTTGAAATGAAAAATATGATGGCTTTGGTGAGCTTGGCCAATTTCTACACGGTTGTTTTCGTGCCCCTGGCGGTGGCCGGGATCATAAAACGCTTTTCTATTGACCCCCAGGCAATGACCGTGCTCATATATGGCAGCGGCTTGTTGTTAACCACCTTGATCCTGGCCAGCGCTTTTTTCAAGCTCGTGAACCGATTTGATCTGGCCGCCCCGAACCGATTCTCCAGGGTTTTCGGGCTGTTCCTCTTTACCGTCTTTACTTCAGTGTCATTGGCCAGCCTAGCAATCGTGCTTTTTATTTGATTGTTTGCTTCGGTTTTTGCTTTCTCTTCAATTGCTGAGTGTATTTTAATATTTTGTTTGTTTATTCAAATAAGAATCTGTCTTTTTTGAAATCGATATGGACGGTTGAATTGGGCAGCAGCCGGCCTTCCAGGATCATGATGGAAAGCTTGTCCTGGATCTCCTGCTGAATGACGCGGCGCAAGGGCCTGGCTCCCAGCGAGGGGTGAAAGCCGGTCTCGGCCAGCCGGGCCAGGGCCGGCTGTGAAATGGTCATGGCGATCTTTTGTGCGGCCAAAAGCCGCCGCAGGTGTTCGATCTGCAGGTTGGCGATCTCCTGGATGCTTTCGGGCGTCAGCTCCTTGAAGGTGATGATCTCATCGATGCGGTTCAAAAATTCCGGTTTGAAATATTTGAACAACAGTTCATTCAGTTTGCTCTTCATTTCCTGGTAATCGCGCTGCTCCTGGATGATCTCCGATCCCAGGTTGGAGGTCATGATGATGATGGTGTTGGTGAAATTGACGGTTTTGCCCTTGCCGTCGGTCAGCCGGCCGTCTTCCAGTATCTGCAGCAGGATATTGAACACATCGCTGTGCGCTTTTTCGATCTCGTCTAGCAGGATCAGGGAATAAGGCTTCCTTTTGATCGTCTCGGTTAATTGCCCGCCTTCATCATAGCCGACGTATCCGGGCGGGGCGCCGATCAGTTTGGCCACCGAATGCTTTTCCATGTATTCGGACATGTCGATGCGCACCATGGCTTTTTCGCTGTTAAAGATGAAATCGCTCAACGTTTTGGCCAGTTCGGTCTTGCCCACCCCGGTCGGCCCCAGGAAAATAAAGGAACCAATAGGACGGTGCGGGTCCTGCAGCCCGGCCCGGGAGCGGCGCAATATGCGTGAAACCGCTTCCACGGCTTCATCCTGGCCGACCACCCGCTTTTTCAATATGGTTTCCATTTCGAGCAGCTTCTGTTTATCGCCGCCCAGCAACTTGCTGACCGGAATGCCCGTCCACTTGGAGACGACTTCGGCGATATCCTCCTCGGTGATCTCCTCGGTCAGGATCTTTTTTTCCTTTTGCAGCAGTGAAAGCTTTTTCTGGACTGTCTCGCTCTCTTTGCCGTTTTCGGGCAGTTTGCCATACTGGATCTGCGAGGCAAGTTCGTAATCGTTGCGCCGCTCGGCGTCCTGCTGCTGGAGACGAAGCTTGTCGGCTTCTTCTTTCAGGTCGCGCAGCCGGTGCAGCAGGTCTTTTTCCTTTTGCCAATGGCCGCGTATCTTGTCGCGTTTGATTTTCAGCGATTCGAGATCGTTGAGGAACTCCTTCAGCTTTTCTTTTGCGTCCCGGCTGCCCTCTTTTTTCAAGGCCTGGCGCTCGATTTCCAGTTGGGTGATCCGTCGTTCCAATTCATCCAGTTCCTCGGGAAGCGAATCCATTTCGATGCGCAATTTTGCTGAGGATTCGTCAATAAGATCAATGGCCTTGTCAGGCAGGAAACGGTCGGTGATATAACGATTGGAAAGCGTGGCCGCGGCGATCAGGGCCGCGTCGGTGATCTTGATGCCGTGGTGAATTTCGTACCTTTCCTTCAGCCCCCTGAGTATGGAAATGGTTTCTTCCACCGTGGGTTCCTTGATCAACACGGGCTGGAAGCGCCTTTCCAGGGCAGGGTCCTTTTCAATGTATTTTTTGTATTCGTTCAGGGTGGTGGCGCCGATCGCCCGTAACTGGCCGCGGGCCAGGGCAGGTTTGAGCATATTGGAAGCGTCTACTGACCCTTCAGCTGCTCCGGCACCGATGATGGTATGCAGCTCATCGATAAAAAGGATGATTTGGCCATCCGACTCGGTTACTTCTTTAATTACGGCTTTCAACCGCTCCTCGAATTCACCCCGGTACTTGGCCCCGGCCAGAAGCGAACCGATATCCAAGGTGATTATTTTTTTATCTTTAAGCATTTCCGGAACGTCACCCTGAATAATCCGCAAAGCTAATCCTTCGGCAATGGCTGTTTTGCCCACGCCGGCTTCGCCGATCAGGACCGGGTTGTTCTTGGTGCGGCGTACCAGCACCTGCATCACGCGGCGGATTTCTTCGTCACGTCCGATGACCGGGTCCAATTTCCCTTCCCGCGCCAGCTGCACCAGGTCACGGCCGTAACGCTTCAAGGCCTGGAACTTCTCTTCCGGACTGGGATCGGTTATGGTCTGGGTGCCGCGGATTTCCATCAGGGCGTTTAAAAAAACATCTTTGTTGATCCCGAAACGGTTCAGGATCCTGGCGGCGGCCTCGTTAAGGTCCATGATGGCCAGGATCAGGTGTTCGCTTGATACATATTCGTCCCGGAATTGGCCGGCAATGGGTGCGGCCTGGGCAACGGTTTTTTTCACGGCTTTGTTCAGATAGGGTTCGGCGCCCTGGACCTTGGGCAGGGCATTCAATTCCGTGTTGATGGCGGTGGTGAGCTTAGTAAGGTCAACTCCGATTTTTTTTAAGGTTTCGCTGACTATGTTTTCAGGAACGGCCAGAATGCTTTGGGTCAGGTGCAGCGGGGTGATTTCCTGGTTGCCGAGCTCCGAGGCCAGTTGGACGCTGTCCTGAATTGCCTGATTGGCTTTTAAAGTGAATCGCTCATTGTTCATGCGCGCCTCCCTGCGGCTTTTATTATATACAAATTCTGGTCCACTTGAAAATTTCCCTCTTTGAATTCTCGTATTGCCTCATCTAATAATCTACCTGAACGACGATTCGTTGCCTCATGGAAAAAACTACCTGAAAAGTAGGAGAATGACACCAAAGAGATCAGGCAAGAGACCTGATAAGCGAGGTGTC
>Ga0180009_10003295_pt1 | contig 18473 bp, 14 predicted proteins | sample OS_PC_MetaG_FD_123537 | JGI IMG/M metagenome (GOLD analysis project Ga0180009, IMG submission 123537) | Groundwater microbial communities from the Aspo Hard Rock Laboratory (HRL) deep subsurface site, Sweden - OS_PC_MetaG | ecosystem: Environmental > Aquatic > Deep subsurface > Groundwater... | reverse complement strand
CTTTAGTCCCGCCTGCGGCGGGATCACTTTAGACACTTTAGGCCCTTGACATGTATTCTTTACTTTTTCTTAATCATGGTTTTAAAACTCTGTGATCTCTGTGTCCTCTGTGGCTAATTTAATAAATCAGGGAAGGCGGAGATTTCACCTTTGAAGATTAGAGATCTCGTCCAACGCACCAGGATATCCAAGGAGACCGTTCATTATTACATCCGGGAAGGGCTCCTCCCCAAGCCCCGCAAGCGCGGAAGGAACATTGCGGAGTACAACGATAGCTATGTAGACCGCATCCGTCTCATCAAAGAGCTCCAGGATCGCTATTTTCTTCCCCTGGCGGTCATTAAGAATATGCTCAAGAATCAGAAAAAATCATCCGAGGGGCAATCTTTCCTGAGCCTGCGGAGTGAATACTTCCGGCCCGTAAACCAGCTTCTTCCTAATGAAATTGTCGGGGAAGAGGCTTTCAGAAAAGAAACAGGCGTGGGGAAAAGATGGCTGGCCAAAATGGAGGAATGGGGAATTATTACCCCGGAAGTTCGCCATGGGCAGAAGGTGTATTCTCAGGATGACATAACCCTCGGCAAGTTGATCGTTGAAATGGATGAGAGCGGCATTGGGGTCCGAGATGGGTTCGACCCCGAAGCGCTCAAGCATTATCGGGATTTATTCCGGGAAATCGTCGTAATGTCCCACAAGTATTATATCGGAGCAGCCCTGGGAAAACTCACCCCGGAGGAGTTTTCTAAAAGAATTGTCAAAGGTAGAGAAATCATGAGCGTATTTTTTTATCATCTCTACCGGAAGCTGTCCCGGGAAGAATACAAGCGAATCCTCTCGGTAATGGAAGAAGAATCTAAGGGTGCAGAGGAAGAAGAAAGGAATACGGAGGAGCAAGCTCCCCAAGGTTACGGAGGGCTATGAGAAACGTCATGGCCATGGATCAATCCAGAGATTAAAATCAAGCTATCGAAAAATTTTTATGAGCAAAACTGAATAAGAAAAGGAGGAGACAGAGATGAGGACCAAACAGCAGTATATCGAAGGCCTGCAGAAGATGCGGCGGAACATTTACATGGATGGGCAGAAGATCGACCGCACGGATGAGCTGCAGATGCCCACCATCGACACGATCGGGTTGACTTTTGATTACGCCGCCAAGCCCGAGCATCAGGATCTATGCACGGCCACTTCCCACCTGACTGGGGAGAAGATCAGCCGCTTCTGTCATATCCATCACAGCAAAGAGGATTTGCACAAGAAACAGGATATGACCCGGCTGCTTTGCCAGGTCGCCGGGGGATGCATTCAGCGGTGTATGGGGTGTGATGGGGCCAATGCCATCTATAACGTTTCTTACGAGGCGGACAAGCAGAACACCGGGGCCACCCAGTATCATGAGAATTTCAAGAAGTGGGTGGAGCGGTTCCAGAAGGAAGACTTGGTGGGTTGTTGTGCGCAAACGGATGTGAAGGGGGACCGGATGAAGCGGCCTTCGCAGCAGAAGGATCCCGATATGTATGTTCGTGTGGTGGAGCGGAAGAAGGATGGGATTGTGGTGCGGGGTTCGAAGGTGCATAATTCGGAGGCTTCTGTGGCCGATGAGATCCTGGTGGTTCCCACGCGTGCCCTTTTGCCGGAGGAGAAGGATTGGGCGGTGGCGTTTGCGGTCCCTGGAGATTGGGAAGGGGTAAAGCAAGTCGTGACGGTGCATAACCTGCGGGCCCGGGAGTATTTCAAGAGAGGTTTTGCTCCTGGGTCGACGGATTCGTATACGATTTTTGATGATGCGTTTATTCCGTGGGAGCGGGTGTTCCTTTGCGGGGAAACCATCCACGGGGGCACGTGTGCACTGCTCTTCGCCCTTTTTCATCGCCACAGCTATTCCGGTTGCAAGCCGGCGTTGGGAGACTTGATGCTGGGAACGGTGGCTTTGGCGGCGGAATACAATGGAATTGCTAAGGCGTCGCATGTGCGGGACAAATTGGCGGAGATTATCCGGGTGTCCGAGCTTGGCTATGCGGCCGGCTTCACGGCTTCCGAAATGGGGAAGCCTGAAGTGTACATCCCTGGGGTGGGATTTAGGCCTTATGGGCCGGGAAGTTATATCCCCCATTCCATTTATGCCAACGTGGGCCGTAACCTAACCGGGGAGGCGGTTTTCCGGGAGGCCGAAATTCTTTGCGACGTTTCCGGAGGGATTCCGGCCACCTTCCCCCATGAAGGGGATTTTGTGAACCCCGAGACTAAAGATCTCTTATACAAATACATCACCCGTAACCCGGAAATTCCACCGCAAGATGCCGCCCAGCTTTGGCGGTACGTAGGCGATCTGCTATGCTCAGCCACGGGAGGAATTCACCAGTTTGGAGCGTTTCATGGTGGAGGCTCGCCGATTATGGAAGGTATTGCTATCACTACCCAGTATGACATCGAGGCCCGTAAAAAAATGGTCAAGAAGCTGGCGGGCATACCGGACAGACCCAAAAATCCTGAAGAACCTTCAGGGAAAAAATAAAAAAGGGGAGGCGGGGTGGGGGGAATAAATTTCCCAAACCATAAAATTACCATCCAAGGAGGTTATCGATGAGAGAAGTGGTCATTGCCGGATATTTGCGTACTGCCCAGTCGCGGTCCCGTCCCAATGATCCACCCCGGGACTGGTTTCACAAAGTAAGATCCGATGACCTATTAGCGAAGCTTCTTCCCGAAGTCATCAAAAGAACGGGAATAAAAGCCGAAGAGATCGAAGATTTCATCGTGGGGTCGGCGATCGGGGTGGCGGAGCAGTGGAGTTACGGGGGCCGCTTTCCGCTCTTCCTGGCCAACCTTCCCCAGACAATTCCCGCCAAATTCGTAGACCAGCAGTGCGGATCAGCCATGGCCGGAATCCACATCGGGTTTATGGAAATCGCCATGGGGTTCGCCGACATCGTCATGGTCGGAGGCATGGAACACATGACCCGCGTCGCCATGGGCACCCTGGCTAAACCGGACGGCCCCATCTCCCCCAACCTGCGCCTTTTCACCGAACCGGCCTACAAACACTGGGATATGATGACGACCATGAACATGGGATTTACCGCGGAGAAACTCTGCGCCCAGGGGGGCTTTACCAGGGAAGAAATGGACCGGTGGGGGGTCCGATCCCACCAACTGGCCTACAAGGCCCAGCAGGAAGGCTTCTTCAAGGAGGAGATCCTTGCCATCGAGGCCGAGCAGGGTGACGGGAAGACGATGGCTGTGGACAAGGATCAGGCCATACGGGGAGATACGACCTTGGAGGGGATGAGAGATCTCAAGCCGGCTTTTAAGCCCGACGGATGGATCACCGCGGGGAATTCGTCTCCCCTCAATGCGGCGGCCACCTCGATGATTTTAATGTCCAAAGCAACAGCCCAAAGGAAGGGAATTAAACCCTTGGCGACGATTCGCTCCATCGGTTTTGCGGGTGTAGACCCGACCATTATGGGCGCCGGACCGGTCCCGGCCAGCAAGAAAGCGCTTAACGCCGCTGGTTTACAGGTAAAAAATATCGACTATTGGGAGATCAACGAGGCCTTCGCCGTCGTCCCCCTGTATTGCATCAAAGAGTTGGGCATCGATCCGTACAAGGTGAATGTGATGGGCGGCGGCTTGGCCATCGGTCATCCTCTGGGGGCCACAGGGGTTCGTCTGGTAGGAACGTTGGCCCGAATTTTGAAAGCGAAAGGTGCCCGGTATGGACTGGCCAACGCCTGTGTCGGCGGCGGTCAGGGCGTAGCCACGATTATTGAGAGAGAGATAGAATAGGGTTGCGGCGCTGCCGTGTTGAAGTGTTGCTGTGCGGGTATGATAAAAGTTTATTTTACGGCAGCACGGCAATACTGTGGCATTGCAACACAATTTATTATTCCCAATAGATAAGGAGGAAAAAAATGACAATCGACGATATTAAAAACATCTGCGTAGTGGGCGCTGGAAACATGGGGCATCAGATTTCGCTCCTTTGCGCAATTCACGGGTATAAAACCACCTGTACCGACATTGCGCCGGACATCTTAAAGAAGGCCGAAAAATTTGCCGACACCTACCTGCCGGGGCGGGTGGAGAAGGGGAAAATGACCAAGGAAGTAGCCGAGAACGCCCGGAAAAATATCTCCTTTACCTTGGATTTGAAAGAAGCGGTGCAAGACGCTGATTACGTCATTGAAGCGGCGGTGGAAGTTCTTGAGGTCAAGAGAAAAGTTTTCGCCGATCTCGACCGTCTGGCTCCGGCCCATGCCATCTTAGCTACCAACAGCTCGTACCTCGTGAGCTCTCTCGTCGCCGACGCAACGAAACGGCCGTCGAAAGTGGTTAACATGCACTTTTTCAACCCGGCGTTGGTGATGAAACTCGTCGAAGTGGTTAAGGGCCCCCACGTCTCCGACGAAACGGCCAAGGTCACCATGGACCTTTCCGAGAAGCTGGAAAAGATTCCGGTCCTCCTCAAGAAAGAAGTGGAGGGATTCCTGCTCAACCGGATCTTTCGAGTGATCGGCCGCGAGGCCCTTTGGATGCTGGAGATGGGAATCGCCAGCTTTGAGGACATCGATAAAGCCTGCGTCTACGGCGCCGGGCATCCCATGGGGCCCTTCCGGCTGATGGACCTGACCGGAATCGACCTCAATTACATCAGGTCCATGGAACGCTTCAAAGAGACCGGAGATCGGGCCGACCTGCCCTCACCCAGCGTTGTGGAAAGATACATGAAGGGCCACTACGGAGAGAAGTCCGGCAAAGGCTGGTATGACTACAGCAAAAAATAGCATAGAGCATAGGGCAAAGAGCAAAGAGGAATAAGGAAAAAGGGTTTTTTGCTCTAAGCTCTTTGCTCGCAGCTTTTCGCTTAAGGAATTCCTATGCCCTTGGAAGAAGAACTGGCGGGATTAGAGCGCGGCCCAGCGGGAAAAGCTGCGACCTGCTTTAGTCATTCGCAAAGTAGTGGGCCCCCCTTTAGTGATATTTTCATTGACATATTTTACAGATATGATAATTTACACCCCAAAATATACCTTACGAATTTTCCTTCCATAACACTCAACAAAGAATGGGGTTGCCTCATGGCCAGGATTCACATCTCAAATGATCCTTCTGGCCGCATAATTCTTTCCTTCCCTTATGATGCTCTCCTCGTAGAAAAGGTTGGCATAGCTTCGCCACTCATTTATTAGAAGGCGGAACGGATTTGAGGTATATTCAGGAAATACTTGGTCATCAACATAGCAAAACAACCGAAATCTATACCCACGTGAGTACAAAAAACATAAGCAAGATAAAGAGTCCATTAGACAATTTAAATCTGAAGGGAGGTGATGGATGAGGGAGGGGATAAAAGGTGGATCACTGGCGGCCAGAAGTGGTATATCCGAACTCGTTCGGATGTGAACGAGATAGGCAAAATGCCTCCGGCATTTTGCCTATCGGGGCGCCCGTGTTCCCGAGGGCGCGGCGCTGACCGCTCCGCGGCACAGCGCCTATCTGCCGGTTTCCCGGCAGATGCCCCAAATGTCCCTTCGGGACACTTCGGGAACACGGGCGCCCCGTTATGTGTAATGCGAGTCCATTTAAAAGCGGGAGAGAAACAATGACTCAAAACAATGTATGTGCGTATCTAGATGTATTGGGTTTTAAAAGTTATATTTTTAAAGACCTAAGAGGGGCATTAGGTTTGCTGAATGATTGTCAGTCAATAATCCATTCGGAATTCATAGAAAGAAGAATTCACCCACCAGAATCTTATACTGACGCCACTCTGAGAACTCTTGCCGAAAGGCATGCCCTGAGTAGTTTTGATTATCTTCTTCCCTTTAGTGATTCAATCTTCATACGATCATCAAACCCTGATTTATTTGTCGCTCAAATATCCACTTTTTTGTTGAGGACTTTTTTAGTTAAATCTCATGCTTTCGACATTCCTGAGTCAAGCGAGGAACCCTCAAAAGTTACCATGAAGTATTTTGATCTTGAAGAAGGTAAAATAAGTATTTCCGAATCTTATTGGTTCCCCGGATTATTTCAAGGCGGCATATCATTTGGGGAGTGTGTACCAGTCCAGATCAACTCATTAGTCAACAATGAAATGCAGCCCATAACAAATCTGGTCGGGAAAGCCGTAGTTGAAGCGGTCCAACTACAAGGGAGCATTGAAGGACCGAGATTAATTTGTTCTCAGTCTTTTTACCAAGCACTATCGGACAAACACGAAAGATATGTCATTAAAGTAGATAAAGGCTATGAGATCCTGTGGCCAGCTTTTGCCTTCATTGAGGGCAACGATGTTAAGTTGGAATTGATAAATCAATTTGGAAGCTTGTTTAGGCCAGCTGTAAATTTATGGAAGGCTTTTAACCATTTAGACAGTGGCATTCATTATTATAATTTCTTAAAACTCATTGTTAGAAGCACTTTACATTACTTTTCGTTTAACCGTGAGGACTTAAAATTAGCGCAAGAACACATTATTACGAAACTCGCACAGAAAGATTTGCAGTTGAAAACAAGAGATTTGATGGGCTCGCACTACACATAACGTGGCGGAAAAGATAAGTCAAAACCCTCCAGGCTTCTTTTCCCCCAAGAACGTTAGTTGCAATTGCCAGCATGCCCCAAGACAGGAAAATAACAAGCGCGCGTTTATCAAAATGGTAATCAAAGGAATTCATATGACCTCAAAAAGGAAAGAACCAAAAAAACTTATTGAAAATATCACTTCTGAACAAGGTCTGAGTATACTAAATTCGCTCTGGAATAATTACCCTGAATTCCGAAAACAAATAGAAGAAGAAACTGAGAAACATCTTGCCGATATTGATTGCGATGAAGTCTATGAAGAAGTGAGATCAGAATTGGACTCGCTTAATGAAGACGATTTGTTTGACAGATCAGGACCAAGCCAGCATGGATATCATGATCCATCAGAAATGGCAATGTTAATGATTGAAGAAGCATTGAAACCGTTTCAAGATCAAATGGAGAGGTATTTCCAATTACAAAAACAAAATGAAGCGAAGGAGTATTGCAAAGGAATATTGAAAGCACTATTTACTTATAATGAAGAAGCTGATTCACAATTTGCAGATTATGCAACTGACTGCCCAGGAGAATTGTTTGGATTGATTTTAGAAGACTGGAACAAGAAAAACACCATAAAGAAATACAAAGAAGAAATGATGGATTTCATTGTAAAGGAGTGCAAGAAGTGGAGCAAGGTTAAAATTAGATGAGAACTGGATTTGATAAATACCTCTTCACAAAAGCATTTATGGAAGAAAACGCGCGAAAAGACCAAAAAAAGAGGGGGCAACAGCGCTTTTACGCTCCGGGCTTCGCCGAATGCCCGCTTTGGCTAGGGGTAGCGCCTTCGTGGCCACTCGCTTCGCTCGGGCACTACGGCGATTATTATAGCCGAGCACTTCGCAAAAGCGCAAACGTTGTATGCAATAAACTGGCACCAATGATTGATAGGCCGCCGCAGAAGACAAGAAGGCAGAAGAAAAAGACAATGGCGCACCAACAAAATTCCGCGTCGTACAGGCATTCCAATGACATCAATTAACATGAGGAATCTATGGAAAACTGGGAAAAACTAATCGAAACAATATTGGGCAAGGATTGTGAGCGAAATCGAGAGAACTCGATTAGGTTCAAAGAATACCTCCTCAAAAATCTGAAATTGCCGGTTAGGGTAACTGGTATCGAGGATTTTCCATGGGAAGAAAGGTATGTTATTGGAGGATTTAGCAAAAAAGAATATAACGAAATGAAAAAGGATAATCCTTCATACACTGATGAATTCGATCTTCTTGATATTCAAGACCCTAATGAACATGATGACTGTATAGGAAAAATACGGAGAATTTCGGATGGAAAAGTATTTGTTTTCGGATTATCTTGGTTAGATGCTATTGACGAAGATAGTAGTTCTTTTGAACTCTTGGACACCTATTCGACATGGCATTGTAATTACTAATTGGAGGAATGGTTTTCTTTCTGAAGAGCGAGAATGAGGCCAAGGATGAATTATAGAGATACAAATAGAGAATGGAATGAAAAAGGGGCAACTTTAGGCAAAAAGGATGAGGGTCAGCCCTTGACATAGGACAAGTTAAGTAAGGATTGAAAAGAATATTTTGCCCGCACCGGCAGATAACACCAGATTGGCATTTAAACCCTTTGGAAATCGGCAGGCAACAATTTGAATATTCAAGGGAAGCCTGCCGACTTCGCCAATCCAAAACGTTATCTGCTCAATGGAGGCTGAAAGGAGAAAAACACTATGACCACATTATTATCGACTGCTTATTATCTTTTTTGTGTTGATACTTTTTAACGTGCGATGTGGCGCCGAAACAAATGTTCTCGAAAGAATTGTGGCTACGCCGGGCGACGGAATGAAAGTAAATGGTTGGAGGGGCAAATCTTTATTCTTGACTCTTACGGATGTGATTTCCCCGGCGAAACCTTGCGAGTCTTAAAGAAAAAGAAGAACAACGGTATAACTAATGCTGAATCCGCCTTCTGTTTTTGGGAGCATGACTCCAGTGCTTTACTCTACAGTATTGATGGCTTCGTAAAAAGTCCATCTGCGGCGTTGCGCTGCATCCTTCGTCATTGCGGCGTACCTCTTAAGTACGCCTCATTCCTCAGGATTTGCGCGCCTGGCATCTGGAGCTTTTTACTTTGCCATCCATCTTGATGACTTTTTACGAGTTCACCAATATTATTTACTTGAACTGCCCACTCCACAGGCCTTCCAGGAATTCTTTAAAGGGAAGAACCATCACATCTTCAAGTCTTCTCCGCCGCGGCTCGAGGCTCACACAAAGGTAACGTTTTAACCTTTTTTCCTCGGCAAGGGCCCGGAGGGATTTGATATCCCGCAAGGAAACATTCTCTTTGGCTTTAACCTCCACGGCCGTATGCTCCCCGATTATGAAATCAACTTCAAATCCCGAGGTTGACCGCCAAAAACTAAGAGGCTCGCCGGATACATAATCTCGGTAACTGCAAAGCTCATGCATGAGATAGGTCTCGAAGGCCTCTCCGAATTCGGGCGTTCCTGGACGGAATTCTCTCCCTTGGAGGGCGGCCAGGACACCCACATCAAAAAAGAAATATTTAGAAGAAGCCAAAGGCTTCCTTTTCTTGGTCTTGCGCCAAGGAGGAAGCTCGTAAAGGACGAGGGTATCTTTGAGGATTTCAAAATATTCATAAACCGTAGTCCGGGGCACCTGGGCGTCATTGGCTACATTGGTAAAGTTCACAATTGTCCCATTGCAGAGGGCAGCTACTTTCAAGAAACGGCTGAAAGCGGGAATGTTGCGTGTTACTCCTTCGGCCACGATTTCTTGCTGAAGGTATAAACCGGCATAGGCTTCGAGGTCGGCTTTCGGGTCATCTGAAAAATAGATCGAGGGCAGCAACCCTCGGTTTAATGCCCGCTGGAAATCAAATCGATCACCCAATTCCTGGTAGGTTAGGGGATGGAGATACTTGGTGCGGGCCCGTCCTCCCAGAAGATTCACACCCCCCCGACGAAGCTTTCGGGCGCTGGAACCGGTCAATAGGAAATGGACTCCGCGAGTTTCAATAAGGCGGTGGATTTCGTTTAAAAGAATAGGAAGGCGCTGAATTTCATCGATTACGACCCAGCGATCCCCTGACGATAATTCCTGGCCCAGGCGGCCTGGGTTTTGACTCAGGGCCAGATATATAGAATGATCAAGAAGATCATAGACCCGCACCTTTTTCAGAATGTGGCGAATCAGGGAAGTCTTTCCCGTCTGCCGCGGTCCAAGAAGAAAGTGGGACCTTTTCTCCAGTAAGGCTGGAAGATTCAGCCTCCGCTCGACCCAATTGCTTCTGTCGTTTACAGGATTTTTTGTCATATTAATCGTCATTTATCATGCCAAACGACGATATAATTGTCAATCTTTTTTCACGAGTAGTTCAATTGCGTATGCTCGGTTGAGCAGGAAAAAACTTGGAACAGCTTTCCACATATTTGTCAAAATACTTGGATTTTAATTCCATATATTTAAACCCTTCAAATATTCGATAAAAAATGGCAAAGCGGGCGAAGCACGATTTCCCCTGGATTTGAAAGATGGTTGTGGTAGTATTTACAGGAAGGCAAAAATAAAATATATTAACTTCAATCCTTTAAGAGACAGAGGGATCATTTAGATTCTTAATTCAAATTAGGAGGTAGCAAAATGGATTTTTCGTTAAAAGGCAAGATTGCCCTAATCACCGGGGCGAGTCGGGGGATTGGTCAAGCAGTGGCTATCGGGTTGGCTCAGGCCGGTGCGGATGTTGCTATTGCCAGCCGTAAACTTCCCGACCTGGAGAAGGTGGCAGAGCAGGTAAGAAAAACGGGTAGAAAATGCCTGCCGGTAGCGGCTCATGTGGCCCGGATGGAAGAGATCAATAATCTTGTTGGCAAAGTGATGGCCGAGTACGGGAGGATCGACATCCTGGTGAATAATGCCGCTACCAATCCCACGATGGCCTCGGCTATAGACGTAGATGAACGGGCCTGGGATGCGATTATGAACCTCAACCTGAGAGGGTTGTTCTTCCTAAGCCAGGCGGTAGCCCGGTTGATGAAAGAAAAAGGAGGAGGAAAAATTATCAACGTTTCCTCCATCGCGGGGATTTCTCCCGATCTATTACCGGTTTATTCCATAAGCAAGGCCGGGGTGATTATGGCCACTAAGGTGATGGCCCAGCAATGGGCTCAATACAATATTCGGGTAAACGTGGTCGCGCCGGGCCTGACCAAAACCCGCTTCAGCGAGGCCCTGTGGAATAACCCGGACATCCTGAAAATGGCTATGAGCAGAACTCCTATGGCCCGCGTGGCCGATCCCGAGGAGATGGTGGGAGCAGTCATTTACCTGGGCTCCGATGCTTCCAGTTATGTAACGGGGCAGGTGATTGCCATCGACGGTGGTAAAACCATATAGCTCTTGGAAAAAAATGGGAGATCTCCGGGAAGGCCGTAAAGCGGCTTTCCCGGTTTGCCGAGCATATTCAAAATTATCTGCGACCAACCCGTCACATCAATATGACGAAATTGTAAAAACCAACGACCTTGCTTAAAACGCCCTGAATCCCCGGGCCTGGGAGGATCATCCAGCGCTCGATCCCGGCTGGAGGGTGATTCTCTCCCTCCTTTACCACCCTCCAGCCCGGATAATGAGTAAGCATTCGCGGCTCGAAAAAGGTGGAGGAGGGCGAGAACAAAAATGGGTTGACAATCTTTTTCCCGTCGATTAATAATACATCGCAATTATTTCGCTCATTCAACGAACCATTCCAAGCACCGGAGAAAGAATTTTGGAAGAGCCCCAGCAAAAACGGGAGGGAGTTCCTTTTCGTCTGCCTGTGGAAGAGGAGCTTATCGAGCGGGTCTCCTGGTTAATCCGTCTGCGCTGGTTCGCCGCCTTGGGGGTCGTAGTCACCACCCTGGTAGTGGGGACTCTCCTGCGCCTACCCACCCGGCAGGTGGAATTGTTTTTTATCGGGACGATCATCGCCGCCTACAACGCCGCCTTCCACCACCGCCTCAAAGTCCTTATGCGCAATCCCTCTGCTGGAGTCAAGCAGTTCAGTGATTTTGCCAGCCTGCAATTTTTCGTAGACTGGCTGGGTCTGATTTTCCTGGTCCATTATTCAGGAGGGATTGACAGCCCGGTCATCTTTTACTTTATTTTCCACGCCATCATCGCCAGCATCCTCATTCCCCCCCGGGCCTGCTACTTCCATGCTACCGTCGGGGTTCTTCTGGTGGGGACCTTAGCCCTGCTGGAATTCTATGAAATCATCCCCCATGTGTCCGTCCCTGGATTCCTGACTCCCCACTTCCAGCAGCCTTTCTATGTCATGGGCACCTTCTTCTTCTTCGCCAGCGCGATCTACGTTTCCATCTATTTAGCGACTTCCATCACCCGCAGGCTTTGGGCCCGAACGCGCGAGTTGGCCAAACTGAAACAGCGGTTGGAGAGCGCTTATTACAAGACCCAGACCCTTTACGATATCGCCAAGGCGGCAACCTCGACCCTGAATTTTACTGAGGTGCTCAATACGATCGCTCAGCAGGCCACCAAGGCCATGAATGCCAAGGCCTGTTCGATCCGCCTGCTAGATGAGGAACGGCGTCAACTGTGGGTCGGGGCAGCCTACGGGCTGAGCGAGGAATATTTGTCCAAAGGCCCGGTGGATTTGAACAAAAGTTTAGTTGACCGAGGAGCGCTGCGCGGCAAGCCGGTGGCGGTTTTGGACGTAACCAAAGACCCAGGGTTCCAGTATCCCGAAGAAGCCCGGAAGGAAGGAATCCGTTCGGTACTTTGCGTTCCTTTGAGCGTGCGGGAACAAACCATTGGCGTTCTCCGGATGTATACAGGGGAAGTCCACCGCTTCACGAACGAGGAAATCGAATTTCTCTCCACCCTGGCCAGTCAAGGAGCGGTGGCTATCGAGAATGCCCGCACGTATCAGCGTTTGGAAGACCTGGAGCAGGCCAAGTCGGATTTCGTTTTTACAGTGGCCCACGAACTCAAATCACCCGTGGCGGCGATTCAGTCCATCCTCCGGGTTCTCCTGGAAGGATACGCCGGGGAAATTTTTCAAAAACAAAAAGAACTGATCGGACGGGCGGAACGCAGGCTAATCGCCCTGCAAAGCCTCATCCGCGATCTGCTGGCCCTGGGGGCGCTTAAAGGAGCCCTTCCAGAAACCAAGAAGACCGATGTAATTCTGAATGGAGTCGTAAACCGGGTCGTGGACACCATCCATCCAGAGGTTGAAGAGAAAAATATCGAATTCACCGTAGAAGTCCCGGATACTCTCTTGACCATCAAGGGCAACGATGACGATCTGGAACGCCTGCTGGGTAACTTGTTGGAGAACGCCGTAAAATATACTCCACCGGGGGGCAAAGTGAGGTTACAGCTCAGCTTGGATAATAATACGCTCCGCCTCCTCGTCGCGGACACGGGGATCGGCATCTCGCCTGAATCCATGCCGCGCATATTCGAGGAATTTTATCGGGCTAAGAATGCCAAAGAGATGGGGCAAGAAGGTACGGGACTGGGTCTGTCTTTGGTCAAACATATCGTGGACCGTTACCACGGCGAGATAGGCGTCGAAAGCAAGCTCGGGGAGGGAAGCACTTTTATCGTTACCCTGCCCAGGGAATGATTCGAATGCGGATTGCCGAGTGCGGAATGCGGAACGAGAAAAATTAAGTTCCGAGTTTCGATTTAGAAATTCCGCAATCGGCAATCCGAAATCCGCAATTTTTTGTTTATGAGGGAGATCATAGGAAGTTGCCAACTGTTCCCGATAGAATGAGTAAACAACCTTACCCGCGCAGGGGAGCGCTTGATGAAAATTACCTTGGGTGACCATTCTCGGGTTTTTGGTAGAAAGATTAGCGACATGATCGGACAGAACATCGATGGATGTTATCAGTGCGGTAAATGCACGGCCGGCTGCCCGATCGCCTACGCCATGGAAGTCCCTCCCCACGAAGTGATCCGCCTGGTGCAATTAGGGCGGGAAGAGGAGGCAATGGGTTCGCACACGATCTGGCTCTGCGCTTCGTGCGAGACCTGTACTTCCCGCTGCCCCAAAAATATTGACGTGGCCGCTGCCATGGATGCCCTGCGGGTCCTGGCCTTTCGCCAGGGACAGACAGGGGTGGAAAAAGAAATCACCCTCTTCCATAAACTCTTCCTGAAAGTCATCGAGCGCTTTGGTCGGGTGAATGACCTCCAGCTGATGGGAAGATATAACCTGCTTACCCTGAATCCGCTGAAGGATTGGCGGTTGGGGCTCAAGCTCTTGGCCAAAGGAAAGCTTAAGCTGACCACCCCCCCGGTGAAAGGGTTGCAGGAATTTCAGGAAATTATCAAGCGTGTTCTGACCAAGCGGGGGGAGGGGGCATGAAATACGCCTATTACCCGGGATGCTCGCTTCATTCCACGGCTTCGGACTATCAGCAATCTATCGATTCCGTTTTTAAGAAACTATCCATCGAATTGGAGGAAATAGAAGGTTGGACTTGTTGCGGGGCCTCGGCCGCCCATGTTGCCGACGATCTCCTGCCTCTGGTCCTCCCCGCCAAGGATCTTCTGCAAGTGGAAAAAAAGGGCCTGGAAGTTTTAGCTCCTTGTGCCGCTTGTTATAACCGTATGCGTTTGACTACCCATAAGCTGCGGGAGAATGCGGAATTGAGAAGGAAGGTCAATCAGATTTTACGCGGTGATTATGAGGGAAAGGTCAAGGTGCGTCACATCTCGGATGTTGTGGTTAACGAGTACGGCCTGGAAGCCATTGCCAAACTCCTGGAAAAGGATCTGAATGGTTTGAAGGTGGTTTGCTACTATGGTTGCTTATCGGCCCGCCCGCAAAAGATTGTTGCCTTCGATGACCCGGTTTACCCTTCTTATCTTGACCGGTTAATTCAAACCCTGGGGGGGAGCGCCATAGAGTGGCCCTTCAAGACTGAATGCTGCGGGGGTTCTTTCTCGGTTTCCAAAAAGGATGTAGTCCTGAAGTTGACCCACGATTTATTGGATATGGCCCAAGACCTTGGGGCTGAGGCCATTGTGGTTGATTGCCCCCTTTGCCAGTTTAACCTGGATTTCCGCCAGGAAGAAGTGGAAAAGAAATATGGGGCCCATTTCGCCCTGCCAGTTTTTTATTTCACCCAGTTACTGGGTATCGGACTGGGCCTGCGGGGAGAAGAGCTGGGACTGAAGAAACTGAACGTGGACCCTTTTGCCCTCTTGGGGAAAAAAAACATCCAAATATAATTTTGCCACAGAGAACACAGAGGGCATAGAGGAAAATAAAAATAAAAGACCAAAGCTAAGACTGATCGTTGATTTATTTGTTTTGGTACTGGCTTTTTAATTATTCTTATTCTCTGTGATCTCTGTGGCGAAAAAAAATAAGGAATAGACGATGGCGCGAATCGGAGTTTTTGTCTGTCACTGCGGTACGAACATTGCGAGAACGGTTGACGTCAAGTACGTGGCAGAGGAGATGTCCAAAGAGAAGGGAGTGATCATCTCCCGCGACTATAAATACATGTGCTCCGACCCGGGGCAAAATATCATTAAGGAATATATTCGCCTTTACAAATTAGACCGGGTGGTCGTGGCTTCCTGTTCCCCCCTTCTGCATGAACGCACTTTCCAGAATACGGTGAAAGAAGAGGGATTGAACCCCTACCTGATGGAGATGGCCAACATCCGCGAGCAATGCTCCTGGGTACACAAAGACCGCGCCGAGGCCACGCTTAAGGCCATCGAGTTGATCAAAATGTCTTTGGCCAAGGTTCGCATGAACGAACCTCTTTTCCCCAAAAGAACTCCCATGGAGCGCAAAGCTCTGGTCATCGGCGGGGGGATTTCGGGGATGCAAGCGGCCTTAGACATCGCCATGGTGGGCCACCCGGTGATCCTGGTAGAAAGGGCGCCTTCCATCGGCGGCCGGATGGCCCAATTCGATAAAACCTTCCCCACTTTGGATTGCGCAGCCTGTATTTTAACGCCCAAGATGGTGGACGTGCGCAGCAACCCGAACATCCGCATTCTAACCTACTCGGAAGTGGAGAGCGTCGAAGGGTACGTGGGCAATTTCGAAGTTAAGATCCGCAAAAAAGCACGCTCCGTTGACATGTCCAAGTGCACCGGCTGCGGAGAATGCATGCAGAAATGCCCCAGCCGGGTAGACAGTGAGTTCGACCTGGGGCTGGGAAAGCGCAAAGCCATCTATATTCCCTTTCCCCAGGCCGTACCCAATGTACCAGTTATCGATCGAACCCATTGCCGTTTTTTCACTCAGGGGAAATGCAAAGTCTGCCAGAAGGTCTGTCCCGCGGAGGCGATTAACTACGAACAGACAGATGAGATCATTTCGGAAAAAATCGGAGCCATTGTCGCCGCCACAGGTTTCGACCTATCCGATCCCAATGATTACAGTGAATACGGCGGCGGTCGGTATAAAGATGTGATCAACGGGCTGCAATTCGAACGCATGATCAATGCCTCCGGGCCGACGGAGGGGCATTTAAAGCGGCCCTCGGATGGCAAAGAGCCCAAAACCATTGTTTTCATCCAATGCGTGGGTTCCCGGGATGAAAACTTAGGCCGCCCTTACTGCTCCAAGATGTGCTGCATGTACACGGCCAAACATGCCATCCTAACCAAGGAGCACATTCCCGACGCCCAGGTTTACGTCTTCTACATTGATATCCGGGCAGCAGGGAAAAATTACGAGGAATTCGTCCGGCGAGCCATCGAACAGTACGGAGCGAACTATCTTCGGGGAAGGGTCTCGCGAATCTTTGAAAAAAACGGCAAGTTGATCGTACGCGGAGCCGACACTCTTTTACGGAGCCAGGTGGAAATTGAAGCGGATATGGTGGTCTTGGCCACGGCCCTGGTGGCTCGCAGCGATGCTGTCAAAGTAGCGCAAATGTTGGGGATCCCGTACGATCAAAATCGTTTTTTTACGGAGATGCATCCCAAACTGGCGCCCGTGGAAAACGTGACCGCGGGCATCTATCTCACCGGCGCCTGTCAGGCCCCTAAGGATATACCCGATTCCGTGGCTTCAGCCAGTGGGGCCTCGGTGAAAGTTTGCGCCCTCTTTGCCAATGAGGAATTGATCTCCGACCCGATGACCGCCCAGGTTAACCCGGCGCTGTGCTCACTCTGCAAGACCTGCGTAGACCTGTGCCCGTTTAGCGCCATCGTCGAGGAAGAGGTAAAGAGGCCCGATGGCCGAACCCAAAAACAGATGCGAGTGATCGATGGGGTTTGCCATGGCTGCGGAGCCTGCGTGGCTTCCTGCCGCTCGGGGGCGATCACCCTGAAGGGATACACCGATCAACAGATTTTCTCGGAGATCGAATCACTGGCGAGTTCATTTTAAATAAGCGATCGGCTATCAGCCCTCGGCTCTCAATTGAATTTTTCTATTGTTTTGCTGACCGCTGATTGCTGACTGCTTTTTCGAGGTGTCCATGGAAGCAAAGCGGGAAACGGAAGAGCAAGAAAAAAATTGGGAACCAAAGATATTAGCTTTCCTCTGCCGGTGGTGTAGTTATGCCGGTGCCGATCTGACCGGCTCTTCGCGGATCAGTTATCCCGCGAATGTGCGTATCTTGCGCGTCCCCTGTTCCGGCCGGGTCAATCCGTTATTTATCCTCAAAACCCTTCGTTCCGGAATGGATGGAGTGCTGGTCTCAGGATGCCATCCCGGAGATTGCCATTACACGGCAGGAAATTACAATGCCCGCAGAAAATTTGCCATCCTCTCTAATCTTTTACAGTATGTAGGTATCGATCCCAGGCGCGTTCAATTTTCCTGGGTCTCGGCTGCGGAAGGGGACAAGTTTGCTAAGGTGGTGAATAATGTGGTGGCCGATGTAAAAGCCCTTGGGCCCAACGAGTTGTTCCGGCTTCCCCAGGGAGGGCAACCCGCGCCAGGGCCGGCGAGTGCCCATGAATAGGATGGAAAACAGATATGTCCGCACCAATCCCTGAAATCAAAAAAGATGACCTCGTGGCTCTGGTAAAAAGTCTTTTTCAAGAGGGCAGGATAGATCATTTCCTCGGTTACCAGAAAGGGACGGTGAAGTTCAAGACGGCTCCTTTGATTGCCCACAAGGAGGAGGACCTGCAAGGACTTGCGGTGGACGACTTTTTCCATTCCAACCTGGCTCTTTACCTCAAAGAGATCAAAGGGCGAGTGGGTATTTTGACGAAGGGATGCGACAGCCGATCTCTGGTTACTCTCATCAAAGAAGAACAGGTAAAACGGGAAGATCTCTATATCGTGGGCATTCCTTGTCCGGGTCAGATCGATCCCAAGAGAGTTGCTGCTGCCGCCACCTGTGCGATAGAGGAATTGGAAGAAATCAACCGCCGGGGCCAGGAGATGGTGATCCGGGTCAACGGGCAAGAAAAAACATTGCCGAAGATTCAGGCCCTTATGGGCAAATGCCTTGCTTGCCACTATCCCCAACCCCTGATCTTCGATGCCCTTCTTGCCGGAGATTACGTTGCGCCGGTATCCCCAATAACCCGCTCCCCGGATGATCTTCGCCCCAAACCTATCGCGGAAAAATGGGCCTTCTGGTCTGGGCAGTTTGAAAGGTGCATCCGTTGTTATGCCTGCCGCAATGTTTGCCCGGCCTGCTTCTGCCCCCGCTGTTTAGTGGAAGAGAATATGCCTCAGTGGGTTTCTCCCTTGCCGTCCCAAGGGGATAATTTCGTATTTCACCTGATGCGCCTGATGCACGTCGCCGGAACCTGCGTATCCTGCGGAGAGTGCGAACGGGTATGCCCCATGGAAATCCCTTTGATGAAGCTCAATGAAAAGATGGCTGATGATATTAAAGAGCTTTTTGATTTTGTTGCCGGTGTGGATTT
>Ga0180009_10003294_pt1 | contig 18479 bp, 10 predicted proteins | sample OS_PC_MetaG_FD_123537 | JGI IMG/M metagenome (GOLD analysis project Ga0180009, IMG submission 123537) | Groundwater microbial communities from the Aspo Hard Rock Laboratory (HRL) deep subsurface site, Sweden - OS_PC_MetaG | ecosystem: Environmental > Aquatic > Deep subsurface > Groundwater... | reverse complement strand
GAGATCGAGAGCGCGATGGTCTTGACGCCGATCTCACCCAGGAACTCGAGCTTGTCCTCGTCCACCGCCACGCCCGAGGTCTGGAGCTCCACCTTCTTGTAGGCGCTGAAGAGCTGCCGGTTGATCTTGTCGAACATCTTGAGGAAGTCGACATTCATCGCCGGCTCGCCGTCGCCGGTGAGGATCACATCGGTGCAGCCATGCTGCTGGCAGTAGCTCATGCGGTCGTAGAGCTCGCGCTCGAAGCGCTTGTAGGCCTTGTAGTCGGTCCACACGTCGCCGTAGCCGCGGTTGGGGTGGATCTTGGACACGCAGAACCGGCAGTTGTTGGGGCAGCCGCCGGGGACGCAGATCGACAGGGACTGGATCTTCATTGGCCTCTCCTGGGGGCAATCATACTGTGGGCTGTCGCGGGCGGTCCATGGCCGGGCATGTTCAACGCTGGTTGATGTGCCGTGTCCAAAGCGGCCACCAGGCTGTGTCTCGTGACCCACACTCCGAATAACAGCATTTGATCTCAAATGCTTGGCACTGGCACGAAACGTGGAGATATGCCTCCTGTCGCAGGAGGTGTCACGTGGAGCACAGAAGCGGTCGATCCCTCAATATCCCCGTCGCGATCAGCGGCGCCATGCTGGTCTGCTCGCTGCTGATGATGCTCGCAGCCCTGCTGGCGGGCTGCTCGAGCGGAGCACGGTCGACCTCCTCGCTGACGGTCACCTCGTTTTCGCCCGGCGAGAGCACCGAGGACGCGCGGCCGCCGATCCGGCTGCGCTTCGACCAGCCGGTGGTGTCGCAGCGCCAGGTCGGGGCGAGGCTGCCCCGGGCTCCGGTGGTGGTGCAGCCCGCGCTCGTGGTCTCCGCCTACTGGCTCGATCGGCAGACGCTGGTGGTCAAGCCGATGGCCGAGCTCAGGGCATCCACCCGCTACGACGTCAAGCTCAGGGGGAGCCTGGCCGGTCGCACCGACAAGAAGCAGTTCACCTTCGTCAGCCGCCCGCTGCGCATCCGGGGCCTGGTCGGGGTCGACGCCAACGCTTTGCCGCCGCGTCCGACGCTGGCGCTGCGTCTGAACCAGCCGGTGCAGGCGATGCAGCTCAGCGCGGGCTGCACGCTGCAGCGCACGGACAAGTCAGGGCCGGTGCTGACCCTTGCCACGCCCGACCCCGAGGCGGTGGGGTCGCGGGCCGAGCTCACGCCGACGCAGCCGCTGGCCCAGGGAGCGCGCTACCGGTTGCGCTGCGCCGGGATCACCGGCTGGGGCGGCAACGCCCCGCTGGAGGCGCCCTACGAGGTGATGTTGCGCACCTACCCCAAACTGAAGGTCACCGCGATCAAGCCGGACGGGCAGAGCGTGGCGGCGGACGAGGTGCCGATCCGCGTCTCCTTTGCCAGCCCGGTGAGCCTGGAGCAGGTGCGACGCAACGTCGTGATCTGGCCGGCGACCAGGGGTTTTTCGGCCGGCTATCTCGACGGGACTCGCACCGGCTACAGCACGACCGTGAACCTGCGCGTCTCGACCCGCTACGCCGTTCGCATCAAGCGAGGTCTGACCGACATCCACGGCCAGACGCTGCCCCGCGATGTGGTCCATCGCTTCAGGACCGGCGACGCCTCGCCGCAGCTGAGCCTGGAGACCGGTATCTATGCCGTGGAGGCCCACCAGCCCGGCTACCCGGTCTGGTCGCGCAACGTCAAGAGCTTCGTCGTGGAGTGCGCGGCGGTCCCGCAGTCCAGGGTCCCGAAGCTGCTGACGTCGTACATGGACTACGACCCGTGGTACGACGCCTCCAGCGGCAAGGGCAGCCTCGGCTGGGGCAAGCTGGGCCTGAAGCGGAGGGTCAAGCGCATCCAGGTCGCGCACCGCAAGAACAAGTGGGAGCTGCACAACCTGCGGCTCAACGAGATCTGCGGCGGTCCACCGGAGCACCGCGGACTCTACCTGGCCCAGCTCACGTCGCGGGAGGTCCGGCGCGGCCTCGACGAGCGGTTGAAGGGCGACTACTACTCCTTCCGCTACCCGTTCCGGGTGCTGGCCAACGTCACAAACCTCGGCGTGCTGGTCAAGGCCGGCACCGCCTCAGGTCTGGTCTGGGTCACCGGCATCAAGGCCGGCCAGCCGGTGGAGGGGGCGAGGGTCACCGTCTACTCGCCACGCGGAAAGAAGCTGCACCAGGGGACCACCGATGCCCGGGGCATCGCCAGGCTGCCGGGGACCAGCCAGCTGCTGCGCCAGCCCGGAACCGACGAGCACGACTTCGAGAGCTGGCGCGCGCAGCGCCTGCTGGTGGTGGTGCAGCGCGGTCAGGACATGGCGGTGGTGGACGGCAACTGGCAGAACGGGATCCAGATCTGGAACTTCGGCGTGCCGACCGATCGCTCGGGCGGAAAGACCCGCGTCCGCGGCTTCATCCAGTCGGATCGCGGCATCTACCGGCCCGGCGAGAAGGTGCACTTCAAGGGGCTGGTCCGTGAGATCGAGGTGGGCCAGCCGCCGCGGGTGCCGGCGGGCGAGAGGATCAGCGTGGTGGTCAAGGACAGCCGCGATGCCACCCTCTTCCGCCAGCGTCTGGCGCTGACCGCCTTCGGCGGCTTCGCTTTCGACCTGCGCCTGCCCCGGGAGGCGAGCCTCGGTGACTACACCGTTACCGCCACCACCCGCAAGCAGAGCTTCGTCGAGCGCTTCCAGGTCGAGGAGTTCCGCAAGGTGACCTACGAGCTGAAGCTCAGGGGCAGTCGGCGCCACGATCGCCTGGGACGCAGGTTCAAGCTCGACCTGGGCGCCCGCTACCTGTTCGGAGCGCCGGTCGACGGGGCCCGCGTGACCTGGAGCGTGCAGCGACGCCCGCATCTGCTCAGCTTCCCGCACTTCCCCGGCTACGCCTTCGAGGACTACGCCGCCCAGGGACGCTACTTCTGGTACTGGGGTGACAACAGCGATCGCGGCCTGGCTTTCGTCTCGGACGGAGAGGGCGAGACCGACGAGCGCGGGCGCATTCGGTTCTCGTTCAAGGACCCGGACCGCAAGATTCAGGCGCCCCAGGACTACCTGGTCCAGGTCACGGCCACCGACGAGACAGACCAGAGCGTGAGCAAGCGCACCGTGATCACCGCCCACAAGAGCGACTTCTACGTCGGCCTCCACGCGCAGGAGTTCGTGCAGGCGGTCGACATGCCCTTCGCGGTCAACGCCGTGGCGCTGGCGCCCGACGGCAAGCAGGTGGCGACACGGGCCACCCTGAGCTACATCCGCGAGACCCACAACTGCACCAGCACCGGCGGGTTCCGCTCGGTCTCGAGCTGCGCGCGGGCGCACAGAAAGGTCTGGAGCCGCGACGTGTCCCTGCCCGCGAGCGGCAGCGGCACCGAGCGCATCATGCCGCGCCAGCCGGGCGAGTACATCATCCGGCTCGAGGCGACCGACGCGCGCGGCAACCGCGTCGCGGCCTCGAGCTATGTATGGGTCATCGGCAAGGGAGAGGCGTTCTGGAGCGGCGACGAGTCGGCCCGCATGTCGCTGGTCGCCTCCAAGCCGCGCTACTCGCCGGGCGAGACCGCGAGGCTCGTGGCCCGCGGCGCGCTCTCCGGGTCCACGGCGCTGGTGACCCTCGAGCGGGACGGCATCCTCGAGGCGAGGGTGGTGCAGGTCAAGACCTCGGGCGAGGGTATCGAGATCCCGGTGCGCGACCTGCACGCCCCCAACGTCTTCGCCTCGGTGGCGATGGTGCGCGGGCGGACCGGCAAGGGCGACCGCCACCGACCGCAGTTCAAGCTCGGTGTGGTCAACTTGCAGGTCGCGTCCGACCGGCAGCGTCTCAAGGTGGAGCTCGAGACCGATCGCGAGACCTACGAGCCGGCGATGTCGGTGAGCGGCAAGATCCGCGTGACCGACGCCGACGGCAAGCCGGTCCACGCCGAGCTGTCGCTGTCGGTGGCCGACGAGGGAGTGCTGCAGCTGATCGCCTACAAGACCCCCGACCCGATCGTGCAGTTCTATGCGCCCTGGGGGCTGGGGATCGACTCGTCCACCAACCTGAACCGCATCGCCCGCCTCAACGACCCCCAGGACATCGAGGGGAGCGAGGGGGGAGGCGACGGCGGGGAGGGATCCTCCGCGCGGGTGCGGTCGCGCTTCGTCTCGAGCGCTTTCTGGGCGCCGGCGCTGGTCACCGACGCCCGGGGCGAGGTGCCGTTTCGCTTCAAGGCGCCGGACAACCTGACCGCCTTCCGGCTGATGGCGGTGGCTGCCGACACCGGCAGCCGCTTCGGCTCCGGGGAGCGTCGGATCACAATCCGCAAGCCGCTGCTGGCCAAGCCGGTGCTGCCGCGCTTCCTCCGCGCAAAAGATCGGGCAGAGGTGGGGGTGATGGTGCACAACTACACCGGGGCCGAGGGTGTGGTCACGGTGTCGGCCAGCGCCAGCGGGGTGCGGCTGGGGCGCCGGTCACGTCAGGTAAAGCTGGACAACGACGGATCCAGCCGGGTCAGCTTTCCGGTGACGGCTGGCTCCTCGGAGCGGGCGACCTTCACCTTCGTCGTCAGCATGGGAGCGCACCGCGACGCGCTGCGGGTCAGCTTGCCCGTCACGCGGCCGATCGTGCTGGAGAAGCGAACGCTGGCCCGCGGCGAGGTGGACGGCGCGGCCACGGTGGCGCTGCAGTGGCCCGCAGGGGTGCTCGAGCGCGACAGTCGGCTGGAGGTCACGGTGGACCGCACCGGCCTGGGCGAGCTGCAGGAGAGCCTGCGCTACCTGGTGCAGTATCCCTACGGCTGCCTGGAGCAGACGCTCTCCGGTCTGATCCCCCTGGCCAAGGTGCGGGACCTGGCGACCTCGCTCGGGATGCGGGAGCTGCAGGGGCCCCGGCTCGACCGCTTCATGCGCGCCGGGGTGGCCAAGGTGATCCGCCACCAGCACGCCAGCGGCCACTTCAGCCTGTGGCCCAGCAGCGCGACCTACCCCCACCTGACGGCCTACGCGCTCTACGGCCTCGACGAGGCCCGGCAGGGCGGCGCGAAGGTCGACGGGGCGGCGCTCGCGCGCGGAGCGCAAGCTCTGCGCAGCTGGGCCAACGGATCGGGGCGCAGCCTGTCGCCGGGGGGCGAGACCGCCACGATGGCGATGGCGGCGTACGTGCTGGCACGGCTGAAGCAGCCGGACCCGGGGCTCAACGCCCGGCTGTTCGAGGCGCGCAAGGCCCTGCCGCGCTACGGTCAGGCGTTCCTGCTGCGGGCGCTGCACCTGTCGGGTGTGCCGCAGGAGCAGCAGCAGACCCTGCTGGACGAGCTACTCTCGGCGTTGACGATCACCGACGGCATCGCGACGGTGAAGGAGAACGACAAGGACCGCAGCTACTACATGAGCTCGGACGTGCGCTCGACGGCGATCGTGCTCTCGGCGCTGCTCGAGGTGGATCCGGGCAACGCACGGATCACGAAGCTGGTGGAGGGGCTGAAGCGCGCGCGGAGGCCCGGCGGCCACTGGTACAACACCCAGGACAACCTGTACTCCCTGGTGGCGCTGTCCGACTTCGCGCGCCAGCGAACCCGGGGGAGCACACAGGTGGTGCTCACCGTCAAGGGGCGTCGCGTGGCGCGGGCGCGGCTGACGGGCAGCAGGGTGCTGGCCTTCAGCCGGCCGCTGAGCCAGCTGCGCGCGAGGCGGGGAGCCTCTCCTGGAGTGCGGGCCGAGCGCGTGGATCAGATTCTGCGCGCGAGGCGGGGAGCCTCCCCTGGAGTGCGGGCCGAGCGCGCGGGTCAGATTCTGCGCCCGGGCGAGCTCAAGCTCGAGACCCGGGGCAAGGCGCTCTACACCGTGCGGCTGGTGCTGGCGCGGCGCGACGCCATGGACAGGCCCGTGAGCCGCGGTTTCAGCGTCGAGCGCGAGTATCGCCACCTCGGCAGCAGCCTGCCGGCCGAGGGCACGGTCAAGGCCGGGCAGCTGCTGCGCGTGCTGGTCATGGTGCAGAGCAGCAGCGACCGGCACTACGTCGCGCTGTCCGACCCACTGCCCGCGGGATTCGAGGCGGTCAACGACAAGCTCGCCACCTCGATCCGGACCGGACGGCAGCCCGACCGCAGCACCGACCGCTGGTATCCGGGTGGGTACCGGCCGGCGGGCTGGACCCACCGTGAGCTGCGCGACGACCGGGCGCTGGCCTTCGCCGACCGGCTGCCGGCTGGCAAGCATGTCTTCGAGTACATCGTCCGCGCCACCATCCCCGGGACCTTCAACGCCGGCCCGGCGCAGGTGGAGGCGATGTACGAGCCCGACGTCAACGGCCGCACCGCCCTGACCCGCGTCGAGGTCAAGCGATGACGCGGTCCACCCGGGCACGGCGAAGTCTGTGTCGACTGCGAAGGATGCTGTGCCGGGCGGTCGTGGCGCTCGTGGCGATGACGCTGGTCGCTGTGCTGGCCCTGGTCGTCGCCGTGGTCTGCTTCCCCTACCCGGCACAGCGGCTGTCCCCCAACAGGGGAGGGCCGCTGCTGCTGGTCGACCGCACCGGGCGCGCGCTTCGCAGCGTCCCGGCCCCGGACGGCCGGCCCGGCCGCGACCGCTGGGTCCCGCTGGACCGCATCTCGTCGCACGCGGTGCTGACACTCATCGCCTCCGAGGACCGGCGCTTCTTCGAGCACCACGGGGTCGATCCCTGGGGCATCCTGCGCGCCGTCTGGCTCAACCTGCGGCCCGGCAAGCGCTACGGCGGCTCGACCATCACCATGCAGCTGATGCGGATGGTCCACTCGGCAGGCCAGCGCCGCACGCTGTGCAACAAGATCAAGGAGGTGGTGCTGGCGCTGAGGGTCGAGCGGGCGCTGGACAAGCGCGCCATTCTCGAGCAGTACCTCAACCGCGTGTACTTCGGGCACGGCGCCTACGGTATCGAGGCGGCGGCCCGGACCTACTTCGACAGGCCGGGGGATTGCCTGAGCGTGGGCGAGGCCGCGCTGCTGATGGTGCTGGTGCGCGGCCCCTCGTACTACGATCCGGTGCGCCACCGGCGTCGGGCGCTCGATCGGCGGGATCATCTCTTCGCGCTGCTGGTGGCGCAGGGCCGGCTGGACCCCGGGGAGGTCACGCGGGCCCGGGCCCAGCCGCTGCAGATCCGAATCCACCCGCCGGCCTGGCGCGCGCCCCACTTCGTCGACTGGGTGCTGAGCACGCTGCCGGCCGCCGTGCGGCGACGGGGCGGGGTGGTCCGCACCACGCTGGACCTGGACCTGCAGCGCCGGATGCAGCGCCGGGTCAGCGAGCACGTCTCGGAGCTGACGGAGCGGCGTGTGACCCAGGCGGGGCTGGTGATCCTCGACACTCGCAGCGGCCAGGTGCGGGCGATGGTGGGCTCCGCCGGATACCGGGAGGGGGCCGACGGCCAGATCAACATCGTCACCCGCCGGCGCCACCCCGGCTCGGCGCTCAAGCCATTCGTCTACGCCCTGGCGATCGAGCAGCACGGCGACAGCCCCGCCACCATCGTCCACGACATCCACGACCTGCCGGGGTCGCGCTACCGCGTGCAGCAGCTGACCCAGAGGGAGCACGGCCCGGTGCGCTATCGCGAGGCGCTGGCCGGCTCCTACAACCTGGCGGCGGTCCACGTGCTGGAGCAGGTGGGCGTGGAGCGGCTGATGAGCACGCTGAGGCACGGGGGAATCGGTCGGCTGGAGGGCAAGCCCGCCGACTACGGCCTGCGGCTGGCGCTGGGCTCGGCCAAGGTGCGCCTGCTGGATCTGGCCGCTGGCTACGGATTCCTGGCGCGCGGCGGCCGGGTGCGCGCGCCGGCGGGCGTGATCGACGTCCGTCACCCCGACGGGACGCGCTGGCAGCCCCGAGCTGCGGCGGAGCGCCGGCTGTTCAGTGAGCAGACCAGCTGGCTGGTGACGGACATGCTGGCCGACCCGGTGGCCCGGCGCCCGATGTTCGGCCAGGAGCTCCCTGTCGACCTGCCCTACCGGGTGGCGGTGAAGACCGGCACGGCGAGGGGCTTCGCCGACACGGTGGCGGTGGGGGTCACGCGGGAGCTGACGGTGGCGGCCTGGGCCGGCAACTTCGACGGCAAGCCGAGCCAGGGGGTGCTGGCGATGCGCGCCGCCGCTCCGCTGGTGCGGGCCGGTCTGCTGGTGGCCTCGGCGGGCAGGGAGCTGACACTGCCGCCGAGGCCGTCGGGTCTGGCCACCGCCCAGGTATGTCCCCTCTCCGGCATGCTGGCCGGCCCCGACTGCCCCCACCGCAAGCAGGACCACTTCCTGCAGGGACGAGTGCCGACCGAGCGCTGCAGCTGGCACCTGCAGGGACGGCTCGCCGTGGTTTACCCGGCGAGGATCGCCCGCTGGGCGCGGGCGCAGCGCAACGCCGGCGGACGGATGTTCGCCTCCAGCGCGCGCTGAGCAGTCCTACGGGGACCGCAGCATCCCGAACAGCTCCTGCGCCAGCTCCTTGATCGAGGTGCGCTGCTCCGGGTGGTGGGCCAGGCCGCGGGCCAGCACGTTGAGCGCGTGGTGCGGAACGCCGGGGAGCAGGGGCGGCAGCTCGGGCGGTGCGAGCATCGACTCGCCGGCGAAGGGCAGCTTGCCGCCCAGCATCTCGAAGGTCATCGCAGCCAGGGCGTAGACATCGACCGGCGCTCCTCCGCCCGACGGCCCGAGCCCCTCGGGTGCCAGGTAGCGCGCTGTCTCGGGGCGGGGCAGGCCGGCGGGCAGCCCGCGGGGCATGCCGAAGCCGGCGAGCTTGATCTGCAGCTTGTCGGGCAGCGGGAACAGGACATTGCTCGGTCGCAGATCGCCGTGGTGGACGCCGACGCCATGGGCCGCGGCGATGGCCTCGCCCACCTGTCGCACGATCTCGGCCACCTCGGGGTGCGGCGGAACGGGTCGTCCCTCCAGCCGCTTGAGCAGGGTGTGCGTGCCGACGAACTCGGTCGCCAGATAGGGGTGTCCGTCCTTGCAGGTGCCGCCCGCCAGGGGGAGCAGGATGTTCGGGCTGTTGAGCCGGCCCAGCGCCTCGACCATCCGACCCAGGCGCGCGATCTGGTCCTCGCGAAACGAACCGACCGGCATCACGGTGATCGACACCACCCGCTGGTTCCGCGTGTCGATGGCGCGCCAGACGGTGGAGGTCCCCTCCTTTCCGACGTGGCCCGTGATGAAGAAGCGCCGATCCGGTAGGGCGGGTCGCTGTGTCGGGGGGGCGGCAGTCTCCTCCTTGACGGGCTGCGGCAGCTTGGGCTGTGACGCCGGACGCTTGTGCTGTTGGATCAGCCTCACGTAGCCGTCGGCGGCCTTGTGGGCCAGGTGGTCCAGCTCGTCGACGATAACGGTCGGGAAGCGGGTCCCGGTCTTGGTCTGTACGCAGAGCAGGTTGATCACGCGCCCGCCGTGGCTGACCGGAACGACGCAAGCCTCCTCTGGCTCTTCCCAGCGCAGGTAGCGCGCGATCACCTGCTGCAGGGGGTCCTCCTTGGCGGTCCCCTGCACCGCCTGCTGTCGAGCGAAGGCCTCGTGCAGCAGCGAGGGGGTGCCCAGCGGCAGCACGAGACCGCGCACCTCGTCACGAGGAATCGCGATCGAGGAGGCCAGGCCCACCGCCATCTCGCCCCGGATGAGGAACAACACCGCGAGCACGGGCTGGTAGCGAAACGCGTGTATCAGCAGATCGATCACCACGTCCCGATCCTCCGCGCCGTCCATCGCGGCAGCGGCCGCCTTGAGGCCGCTCAGCGACAACGTGTCGTGGACCACGACCGTGGGACCCTCCTTGCGGGGGGCTTCGGGCGCGGCGGTTGACTCGGGGCTCAGGGCATCGCTCGTGGGGACCACGGCGGTGTCGGCGTCGGGAGGCAGGCCGACCACCTCGGTGGGGTCCTCCTCGGGCTCCTCCACCACCACCTCGAAGTCGTCGTCCGGCTCCGGGACGTTCTCGTGGGAGGTCACCACGTCGAGGAACACGAGCTCCGGAGCATTCGACGCCTCCTCGGGCGAAGCCGGGGCTTCCTTGCCCGGCGGCGCCGGGGCAGGGCGGGTCGGCGAAGATGCAGGCCTGACCGGCGAGGGGCGGGACGGGACCGAAGGCCGTGAGGTCGACCCGCCGGTCTTGCTGACCAGGGCCTGGGTCGGTGCCCGACGCAACGGTCGCTCGGCGGGCTCTGCAGCAGACGGCAACGCCGGCATCAGCGTCGAGATGCGGGCGGCAGGGGGAAACGGGCCGGTGGCGGATGGCTGCCGTCCCTCGCCCTCGTCGGGCACCCGCAGGAACCGACGCTCGCGCATGAACCCGTGGCGCTTCTCCAGCACCTGCAACAACCTCAGCTGCGGCACTACGTAGGGCTGGACGCGAAGTCCGAGCAGGAAGTTCAGCTCGTCGATGGCGACCAGATCGTTTGGGTCGAGCATGGCGAGGTGCAGGATCTTGTCGGCGATCTTGAACGGGAAGACCTTGTAGCGCGCACACTGGGCCTTTGGCACCAACTTGACCACCTGGTCGGGCACCCGGTACAGGTCTTTGTGGTTCACGAGCGGCAGGCCATGCTGCTGGGAGAGGTAGCGGCCCACCTGGTCCACGGTGAGCAGCTTCATGTCGACGAGGTTGGTGCCCAGTCGCCCCCCCGACAGGATCTGAGCCTCGAGAGCCTGGTCCCGTTGCAAGGGGGTGATCACCCCTTCGCGGACGAGGATCGCGCCAAGCCGTTGCTTCATCGATGCCACCGTCGCCCCGCCGTCTGTTCGGGCGACCAGGGTGACGATAGCACGAACGCGACAGCGCCGCCTGTTTCGGCCGCTGGCGGTTCGGCCAGGGGGAGAGGCGTGAACCGCGCTCCACCTTTTGCCGCCAGTATCTCCGTACGGCTGCCCCGCCCCCTGACGTATCGTGGCAGCCGATGGTGGGGCTGGATCCCCCGGTGCGTGCGCCGTGGGCAACGGTGTGCCGCGGGTTGACTCGGGCGGATCGCAGTCGTCGTGGGAGGCGAAGCATGTGAGAATGCTGTGCAATGCGACGACGGCTCCCCACGTCGGCCGGCGCTGCCAGACAGCCCGGGCCGGGCAGCAGCGGGCATGGGTCCTGCACTGCCGAGCGATTGTTGCTCCTCGGGAGCGCCTATGGCATGAACAGGGACGAAGTGAGACAGAAAAATTGCGCTGCTTCATCCCGGAGCGCCCCACCGGGGCGCGAGGACCGCAATTGCCAACCTGCGGTCCCGGCTCGGGGACCATGGTCCACTTTCGTGTCGAGCGTTCTGTTGCCGCTGGCGCCGCTGCTGATGAGTACCTGCTGCCCCGATCCCAGGCCGATCGCCGACGGTGCTGGCGGCGCCGACGGTTCAACCGGCGGCTCGGCTCGGCTCTCGGTGATCCAGAAGCAGGTCTTCGACGGCACCGGTCGCTGCGTGACGGACTGTCACGAGGGCGGCAGCGCCGCGGCCGACCTGAGACTGAACAAGGGCAAGAGCTACCAGAGCCTGGTCAACGTGGCGAGCAAGCAGATCGCGTCCCAGGTGCGCGTGATCCCGGCCGACGCCGATGACAGCTACCTCGTGCGCAAGCTCGAGGGCGGGCCGGGGATCGTCGGCAAACAGATGCCGCACCAGCTCCCGCCCCTGGCGCAGGCCGACATCGATCTCGTTCGCTCCTGGATCACCCGCGGAGCGTCGGATGACTAGAGCGGCGAACGGTTTACCTCCCGTCGCCAGGCTCGCCCTCGAAATCACAGGCGGTGTCGCTCCTCGGTTGCATACCACCAGTATGCGCCCTCGTCGCTCCTTGCCTGTGATTCCGATTCCTTCGCCTGGCTCGGTCCGGCAAACCGCTCGCCGCTCTAGTGCCGTGGATCGATCCACGTCGGCGCTGGTCGGGCTGGTCTTCGCGCTGTGGCTGCCGCAGACCGCCCGCGCCGAGCCCCACTTCTCCGCCCGGACCGGGCTGCGCTGCTCGCGATGCCACGTCAGCCCCACCGGGGGCGGCAAGCGTACGCCCTACGCGGCGCTGTACGCCCACTCCTCGCTCCCGATCTCATGGACCCGGCCGCACGCCCGAACCCCGTCGCCGGCCGTCCCTGCAGCCGACGGCGCCTGGACCTCGTGGCTCCTCACCACCATGGCCACCGGCGAGGTGACCTCCTGGCTGGCGCTGGGAGCGGACCTGCGCCTGTCCAACCTCACCACGTTCTCCGACGAGCGGCAGAACACGTTCGACGCGACGGGCGGGAACCTGTACCTCGAGCTGCGACCCTGGCCCGGGCGCGTGGTGCTCTACGTCGACGAGGAGGTGGCAGCGGGAGGCGCCCGTAGCCGCGAGGCATGGGGCATGATTCGCGGGCCGTGGTCGACCTACCTGCGAGGGGGATGGATGCTGCCCCCCTTCGGGCTGCGGCTGCTCGACGATGAAACCTACACCCGACGAGCGACCGGGGCCAACTTCGCCAATCCGGACATGGGCCTCGAGCTCGGGGCGGATCTGGGTCCGCTGTTCGCCGCCGTGGCGCTGACCAACGGCAACTTCTCGGCCGTGGACAACGACCGGCACAAGGCGATCTACGCCCTGCTGGAGCTCAACTTCGATCTGGGCCGGGCGGGGATCAGCGGAGCCCACAACCCCTCCGAGGAGGGCTGCCGGACGATGATGGCCAGCTTCGCTGCCATGCGGCTGGGTCGGGTCGTGCTCCAGGGGGAGGTGGATTTGATCGCGGACCGCCCGCCGGACAGCAGCCGCTGGAGCTACGGCGTGGCGGGGATGGCCGAGCTCGATCTGCTGGTCACGCGGGGGGTCGGCCTGAGGCTGGGCTACGACTACCACGACGCGGACCTCGACCTGGGCCGGGACCGCCGGCAGCGGTTCAGGTTCGGCCTGGATCTGTTCCCGCTGCGCATGGTCGAGGTCAAGATCTACTACATGCTGCGCCAGACGGAGACAACGCAGCCCCTCGATGACGCTGACAGGCTGGAGGTGACGCTTCATGTCTACCTGTAGCGTCAGAGCGCCCAGGCGCCGACCCTGCCGCCCTGTTGGGTCGGCGCTGCTCGTGGCCGTCCTGCTCGCGTTGCCGGGCTGCGCGCGAGAGGTGAGGCACCAGGCGCGACCGACGCCGCCGCCGCTCTTCGGCGCAGAGGAACCGGCTCCCCGCCCGGCGGTCGAGGCCAGGGGAACAGGCGCGCGACGCTACGCCGCCCTCTGCAGCCCCTGTCACGGCGACGACGGCCGGGGAGACGTCACACTGGCCGGGGATCTCGAGCCGGCGCCCACCGACCTGACACGCTGCAACTTCAAGTTCCGCACGACCCGCTCCGGCACGCTCCCCACCGACGAGGATCTGCTGCGCACGATCTACGTCGGGCTGCCCGGCAGCGCGATGCCGTCATTTGCCGGGCTGCTGCCCCTGCCCGCCCTGCGGGCGCTGGTGCAGCAGGTGAAACAGCGCTGCCGGCGTTTCCCTGACGAGAAAGCGGGCAAGCCGCTGGCCGTGCTGGATGCCCCGGGCGCCGCTGACGCCTCCGCGAAGCGGGGGCGCGGCGTCTACTGGCGGGAGGGGTGCCACAGCTGTCACGGCGAGCGCGGCGGGGACGGCCCCGCGGCGAGGACGCTGGTCGACGCGCAGGGTCGCTCGATCCGCCCCCGGGACCACACCCGGGGCGTCTTTCGCGGTGGCTTCACCGCCGCCGATGTCTACCGCGGTTTCTCGACCGGGCTCGACGGGACACCGATGCCCGCGCTGCCCGAGGGGGTCTGCTCCAGGGACCGCTGGGATCTGACGCGCTACATCTTGTCGCTGGGGGACCGCCGCAGCGGATTCTGGCGCGCGTTGACGCAGCCCCCGAGCTGGTACGAACCTGCGTTGACCCGGAGGCGACCGTGGCAGAAGGACTGAGTCGGCGCGCTCGCCCGACCGGGCTGCTGGGTCGACGCGACTTCCTCTCGCAAAGCACCCTGTGGAGCCTGGGCGCGGCGCTGGTCGGAGGCACGCTGCTCGGGTTGCGCACCCTCTGGCCCCGCGCGGGCAAGTCCAGTGCGCTGCGGGTCGAGGCCGGGCGGCCCGAGGACTATCTGGTGGGGCAGGTGGATGACCGGTTGCTGCGTGATCACTGGGTCTGGGTCATCCGCTCCGCCGAGGGTTTCTACGCCCTGTCGGCGCGCTGCACCCACCTCGGGTGCCGCCTGATGCACGATCGCCCGAGGCGGCGCCTGGCGTGCAACTGCCACGGGAGCACCTTCTCTCTCGATGGAGCCGTGCTGCGCGGGCCCGCCGCCCGCCACCTGGAGCGGGTCTTCATCTCCCTCACGCCGGAGGGCACGCTGCTGGTGGACCCCGAGGTGCGTTACCGGCGCGAGCATGGCGAGCTCGACCAGCCGGGCGCCTTCGTCCGCTTTCCGGCGACCAGTGGTCGGGGCGCGGGATGAACCAGGAGCAACACGACCGGGAGGAGCTCCCGCTTCGCCGTCAGCTGGTGCGGTCCGTGCTGCGCCACGGCTGCGATGACACACCGCAGAACAGGCTCCAGGCGGTGCTCAGCAACCTCTGGCTCCACCTCCACCCGGCGCGGACCAGGCGGGAGGCGCTCCGCTTTCACTTCACGCTCTGCGCCGGCGGCATCTCCTTTCTATTGTTCCTGGTGACCGTCGCCACTGGCGCCATCCTGATGTTCCACTATCGACCCACTCCGGACCATGCGCACCGTGACATGCTGCTGCTGTGGCAGGTGCCCTATGGCGCTCTGTTGCGCAGCCTGCACCGCTACGCTGGCGATGGCATGGTGATCGCGGTCTTTGTGCACATGGTGCGGGTGCTGCTGACGGGCTCCTACAAGGCGCCCCGGGAGTTCAACTGGGTGCTCGGGGTGGTCCTGCTGCTGCTGACGCTGGCCATCGCCTTCACCGGCTACCTGCTGCCGTGGGACCAGAAGGGGTACTGGGCCACCACGGTCGCGACCAACATGGTCTCGGCTGCACCGGTGGTGGGGGCCGACGGACCGGCCGCCCTGGTGGGGCCCGACCACGACGTCCGCGCCGCCCTGCTCGGCGGCACCTCGGTCGGACCGCCGACGCTGGTCCGCTTCTACGTTCTTCACTGTTTCGTGCTCCCGCTGGTGGCCGGTCTGCTGATGGCCCTGCACTTCTGGCGGGTGCGCAAGGATGGATTCAGCGGTCCGCTGTGACCGCGGCGCGTGGCTCCGATGCTGGACTACCTGCTGCACCAGCCTGATGCTCTGGCTCTCGTGCTGCTGCTGCTGCTCGTCGGGGCCGCGGTGGCGGTGGGCCTGGTCGCGGCTCGCCGGCGGGATCGAGACGCCGTCCGGCCACCGGAGGCCGAGCCGATGGTCACCACCTGGCCCCACCTGCTGCGCAGAGAGCTGATCGCATCCCTGGCCGCGTTGCTGGCGGTGACCTGGTGGGCCATCCTGCTCGAGGTGCCGCTGGGCCCCACTGCCGACCCGGCGGTCACACCGCTGGCAGCCAAGGCCCCCTGGTTCTTTGTCGGCGTCCAGGAGATGCTGCAGTACTTCGACGCCTGGCTGGCCGGCGCGGTCCTGCCCCTGATCATGATCGTGGGGCTCTGCGCGTTGCCCTATCTGGATCTGAACCCCGAGGGCAACGGTCGCTACACTCTCCGCTCGCGCCCGGTGGCGCTGGCCGTGGTGGCGGGTCTGCTGGTGATGTGGCTGCTGCCGATGGTGGTCGGTCTGCTGTTCCGAGGCGAGCACTGGTTGCTGCAGCCGGTGTGGCAGCCTCCGGCCCTCGACGCGCCGCTCCCACCCCCGCAGCCGCTGTCGCTCGCCGACCGGATCGGCCTCGGCGGGGCGACGGCGCAGCTGCTGGGAGGAACCGCGTGTGTCGGCCCCTACCTGGCCGTCGCCCTGCTCTGGCCACGACTCCGGCGCGTACGCGGCGTGGCGCGCATGGGGTGGGTGCGCTACATGGTCGCCGGGGGCCTGCTGGCGACGGTGCTGGGCGTGGCGGTCAAGGTGGTGCTGGTGGCGACGCTGGACATACGCTACCTGTGGGTCAACCCCTGGTTTCGGATCTGATCGGTGCCGCACGACGAGAACAGCTCCAATCCACAGCAGGGCCAGCGGGGCGAGAGCCTCGCCCTGTTGATCCTCGCGCTGCTCAGCGTGGTGACGTTGGCCTACCTGGCGCTCCGCGAGTCGCGGGCTGCGGCGCCGTACGAGCGCTACCAGCGACGCTACATCGAGCTCACCGGGTCGGAGGCCGCTCCCCCGCGCGTGCGGCGCATCGTCACGGTGGATGGGGAGGATCGCTGCCCCACCTGTCATCTGGGCATCCCCGGGACGGGGCACGCGGCGCACGCCCCCGCCCTTCAGAACCCGTATCGACCCCATCCGACCGCGCTGCAGCAGCAGCACCCCCCCTCTCGCTTTCTGTGCACCAGCTGCCACGGCGATGGAGGCGCCCACGTGGACCGCTGCCTACCATCGCGCAGTTCACATTTTGCGCGCTCGGCCCGCACGCCAGGGGAGGCTCCCCGCCTCGCGCGCGGTGATCCCGACGGTCGGGCGCTGGGTCGGCGCATGGCCCGGGCCTCCTGTCTGGCCTGCCACCCACGCGGGCAGGCCGAGCATCTCCCGTCGGGCGAGCTGCTGACCCTGGGTCTGGCGGCGTATCGTCGACTGGGGTGCGGAGGATGCCACCGAGGCGGCGAGCTGATGGAGAATGCATCGCGCGTGGGTCCCCCGCTGGATCGCGTGCGCGACAAGCTCCGTCCCGCCTTCGTGGCCTCCTTCCTCGCCGATCCCCAGAAGCTGCGACCCGGCACGGCCATGCCCTCCTTCTTCAGCGACGAAGGGATGGTCGGCGCTCCCGGCTTCACCCGCACCCGCCTGCAGCGGGAGCGGCAGCAGCGGGTCGAGGCGCTGTCGGCGTTCGTGCTGAGCGCCCCGCCAGGCACGAGCCAGCGGCCGCAACCGCCGGGAGACGCCGCCGTGGGGAGCAGGCTCTTCCGCTCCCGGGGATGCGTCGCCTGTCATCTTCCCGGCAACAGTGTTCGTCTCGCGCGCTCGGCCCGCACTCCGGGGGAGGCCCCCCGCCTCGCGCGCCAACAGGCCGGGCTCGGCGATGTGGGGCCCGATCTGTCGAGCGCCGGGGCCCGCCTGCTCCCGAGCTGGGTCCAGGCGTGGCTGGGCTCGCCGCGAGGCTACAACCCCGAGACGAAGATGCCGAACATGCGGCTCGAGCCCGAGGAGGTGCGCCACCTCGCGGCCTACATCGGCACGCTGGGCAGCCCCGCGGCAGAGCCGGTGCGGGAGCGTGACGCCCGAACCGTGTCCGCGGGACTGGAGCTGGCCAGGGAGCTGGGCTGCCCCGGCTGCCACACCCTGTCCAAGCTCGAGGATGCGCCGCCCGTGGGGCCGGATCTCGACGGTTTTGGCAGCAAGCGGGCCGAGCTGCTCGACTGGGGCAGCCGGCGGCCCGCCGACGCCGCCCGGCGCACATGGCGGCGCTGGACCGAGCTCAAGCTGACGCGGCCGCTGGCCTTCGATCGCCGGCCGGGGCTGCTGCTGATGCCATGGCAACGGCTGCGGACCGGCGAGCTCGAGGGCCTGGTGGTGGTGACGCGGGGGCTGGTCGACCATCCGCCGCCTGGCGGCCCTGCGACCCGGCCGCGAGGGGCGCGCCGCGGCGAGACCCTGGTCCGTGAGCTGGGCTGCCGTCGCTGCCACAGCATCGCCGGTCGGGGAGCGGCGATCCGTGCCCTGTGGCCCCGTCCGTCGGATCGCGCCCCCTCCCTCGACGGGCAGGGGTCCAAGGTGCTGCCCGCCTGGCTCTACGGCTATCTGCGCCGGCCGGTGGCGCTGAGGCCGTGGCTCGAGCTGCGCATGCCGCGCTTCACGCGCCTCGGCGACGAGGGCGCCGCGATGCTGGCAGGTTACTTCGCCGCGCTGGACCGCGCCTCCTATCCCTTTGTCCACGAGTCCCGCACCACGCTGCAGGGCAAGGAGCTGGAGCAGGCGATGACCCTGTTCACGCGGCTGCAATGCGTGCGTTGCCACCTGGTGAGCAACGCCCCCAAGCTGAAACCGGGCGAGCTCGCCCCCGATCTGGCCCTGTCCGGCGAGCGCCTGCGGCGCGACTGGATCGTGCGCTTCATCCTCGACCCGCAGAAGCTGATGCCGGGGACCCGCATGCCGAACCTGTTTCCCCTGGTCGATGAGGACGATCCCGGCAGCCGCACCACCGCCGAGCCCGACCTGTTCGGGGGCAGCATCCAGCGGCAGGTGGAGGCCCTGACCGACCTGAACCTGGCCTGGGGCAGCGTGCAGGCGACCCGATGAACCGGCGCAGGACTATCGAAACGGACCTGATGAACCGAATGCTGGGCGGACCGGCCCGGGACTGACGCGGCACCGGTGGAACGGCATGATCGCGCCCCTGGGGTCAGTTCAGGGCGGATGGTGGAGCGACTCCTGCCCCCGAGGCTGGCTGCAGCCGATGCCGCGAGCTGTTGGCCGTCGGCTGACCCTCCTTTCCCGTCGCCG
>Ga0180009_10003293_pt1 | contig 18483 bp, 13 predicted proteins | sample OS_PC_MetaG_FD_123537 | JGI IMG/M metagenome (GOLD analysis project Ga0180009, IMG submission 123537) | Groundwater microbial communities from the Aspo Hard Rock Laboratory (HRL) deep subsurface site, Sweden - OS_PC_MetaG | ecosystem: Environmental > Aquatic > Deep subsurface > Groundwater... | reverse complement strand
TGGGTTGCGGAGGGGAGGAGGGGTGGCAGGAGGTTGGCACCCTGCAGCAGGCCTACAAGCACCCGCCCCCGCCAGGCCCGCCCCCCTACCACTACGTCCTCACATCCTACGGTGGCCCGGGCGACCCTGGCGCCAATGGCACCCCGGCCTGCGGCGGCAAGAAGGTGGATGGCTCCTGGTACTACTCCACCGGTGCCTACTCCTTCGGCTGCGGCTCCAAGCTCCGCCTGCGGGCAAACGGCAAGTGCGTGGTGGTCAAGGTCGTGGACAACGGGCCGGCGGAGTGGGTGGAGACCAAGGCCAAGAACAAGTGTGGGGGCACGGGATACGTCATCGACGCCTCCCCGCTGGTCTCCAAGCACCTGTACGGCACCTCCTCGGCTGGCTGGTCCGACTGCTTCGCCATCGAGGTCACCCCGATCGATTCCTCCGCTCCCACCGGTCCTGTCGCCTGCGAGGACCCCCAGCCCGGACCGGCCGAGCCTGCTGCGCCACAAGAGCCGGCCGAGCCAGCCCCGGGCGGGTTCATCGGCGACGGCTGTGGTGCAGCAGACCAGTGCGACGGCGGGCCCTGTTTCGTCGAGCCCGACGGCTTCCCCGGCGGCATGTGCACCCAGCCCTGCGACGAGCTCTGCCCCGACCGGCCGGGCAAGCCCGTCACGTTCTGCATCACCGTGCCCTGGGGCAACGACGGCTTCTGCCACTCGCGCTGCGACTGGGAGATCCACCCGCAGACCGGCTGCCGCGAGGGCTATGCCTGCGTCAACCTGCCTCGCCACAACCAGCCCCAGGTGCGGCGCAACGTCTGCGTCCCGGGCGGCGGCACCTACAGCCCTGCCTCGACGCCCGCGAGCCTCGAGGGCGAGGCGCCCAACCCCGAGCACACGGTGCAGGGCGGCTGCTCCTTCTCGGGCGCGGCCGCAACGGGTCTGTCCGGGGTGGGGCTGTTGCTGATGGTGCTGATGGTCATCTGGCGTGGGCGGCAATAGGGTCCCAGCCACCAGGATCGATTGACTCGAAGGCTCAGTGCGGATCGATCAGAACCTCGCGGCCCTTCACGCCGTCGGCTGGCCCCACGATCCCCTCGCGCTCCATGCGCTCCACCATCCGCGCGGCGCGGTTATAGCCCACGCGCAGCCGGCGCTGGATCATCGAGATCGAGGCCTGGCGGGTGTCGGCCACCAGGGCCACGGCGTGGTCGTACATCTCGTCGTGGTCGTCATCCCGGCCCGGCTCCGCCTCCTCCTCGTCCTTCGGCTGCAGGATATCCATGTCGTAGACCGGGCGGCCCTGCTGCTTGAGCCACTCGATGATGCCCTGGATCTCCTCGTCGGAGATGAACGCGCCGTGGATCCGCTTCATCTCGGCGCCGCGGTCGAGCACCAGCATGTCACCCGAGCCGAGCAGGTTCTCGGCCCCCTGCGTGCCCAGGATCGTCTTCGAGTCGTGCATCGACGCCACCTGGAACGAGATGCGCGAGGGGAAGTTGGCCTTGATCAGACCGGTGATCACGTCCACCGACGGCCGCTGGGTGGCGAGGATGACGTGGATGCCCGCTGCCCGCGCCTTCTGGGCCAGGCGCGCCACGGATGTCTCCACGTCCTTGGATGCCACCATCATCAGGTCGGCGAACTCGTCGATCACCACCACGATGTAGGGCAGCCGCCGCGGCGCTGGCTGCTTGCGACGGCGTCGGGTCGCGGGCGCATCATCCGACTGCTCCGCAGGCTCGGCCGCCTGCCGCTCTGCATCGGCCGGCCCGGAGTCGGGCTCGATCCCGGCGATCGGCTCCTCGGTGCCGTCGGAGTTCTTGCGCACCACGACAATCTTCGATGGGGCCGCCTCTGCGATGCTCTGTGTCCCCTCCGCCTCCTCCGTCTTGTCTGACTCGCCCCGCAGCTTGTCGACCTTGCGGTTGTAGGTGCGGATGTCGCGCACTCGCATGTCGGCCAGCAGCTGGTAGCGGCGCTCCATCTCCCGTACGGCCCATCGCAGGGCGGTGTTGGCCTTGGTCGGGTCGGTGACAACGGGCAGCATCAGGTGCGGGATGCCGTTGTAGCCCGACAGTTCGAGGTACTTGGGGTCCACCATGATCAGGCGAACCTCCTCGGGCGAGCACTTGAGCAGCAGACTGCAGATCATGGCGTTGATGCTGACGCTCTTGCCCGCGCCGGTGGCGCCTGCCACCAGCAGGTGGGGCATCCTCGACAGGTCCACAGTGACCGGCGCGCCGAAGATGTTCTTGCCCAGCGCCAGCGTCAGCTTGGACTTGCTCTTGCGGAACGCGTCGTGTGCAACGATCTCCTTGAAGAAGACCATGTCCCGCTGCTCGTTGGGCACCTCGATGCCGATGGTCCCCTTGCCGGGTATCGGCGCCACGATGCGTACGCGCATCGCCGACAGGGACATGGCGAGGTCGTTGGCCAGGTTGGCCACCTTGCTGATGCGGGTGCCCGGAGCGGGCTTGAACTCGTACATCGTGACCACCGGCCCTGGATGCACCTCGGTCACCCGGCCGAGGATCTTGTAGTCGCCCAGCGTCTTGACCAGCTTGTCGGCCTGCCGGTAGATCGCGTCCCGGTCGATGGAGGTGTCTTCCTTGCGCTCGAACTGCAGCAGGGTCAGCGGCGGAGGGTTGTAGACATCCCCGCTGAGGATGAACCCGGGCCCGTCGGTCTGCTCGACCGGCCTGGCCTCGACTGGTGGCTCCTCCGTCGGCTGTCCGTCCTGGTACTGCGGCTCCACGATGGTCAGCGCTTCCTCGATCGTCAGCACTGTTTCGTCGGCGGGGAACTCCGGCTCTGGCTCGACCTTCGCCGGCGGCTCCGCGGTGGTCTTCCTGGCGCGTCTGCCCGCGCTTGCGCGGGGGCCGGACGGGGCAGAGCCCCCGGACGCCGTCCCGGTCTCGCTCTGCTGGTCGAGGCAAGGGATCTGGGGCAGCGCCTCCTGCTCGTCGTCTGTGTGTGCTCCGCCGCCGATCTCGAGATCCTGCGGCATCTGGGCCGGGATCCGTACCTCGTCCGGGGTCGGGCCGGGCAGCGCCAGGTCCCGCAGGTGGTCCCGCAGATCGAGCCGCACGACCGGGGGCAGCGTCGCGGCGCCGTCGCTGCTGGTCGCGATCTCTCGACGAGGGTGCAGCAGCTCGAGCAGGGCGCGTGTCATGGCGCTCAGGCGGCCCGTGGCCCGTCCGAGCGCCTCCCGCCCATGAGCCGCCGCCCGGAGGGCGGCCTGGAGCAGGGCCAGGACGGAACGGGCCCAGCTGATGGCCGTGACCAGCACCAACGCCATGGCCAGCCCGGCCATCGAGACGACCCAGGCGCCCGGCGTTGACAGGATGGCGCACAGCATCTCCGCTCCGATCTCTCCCAGGAATCCGCCAGCCGAGGCGCCACTCACACGGCCGGGCCGAAAGGTGAGGTGGAGCAGGATGGAGACGAAGAGCAGGCCCAGACCGAGGCCCAAGCGCTCGCGCCACTGGGCCAGTCGGCAGATGGGGTTGTCATGAATCCCCAGTCCGCCGGCGAAGATCCGGATCGCCACCACGATCAACAGGACTGCGACCAAGTATCCGGAAAGACCAAGCAATCGGTTGATGGCACTGCCCAGGGTCTGTCCAAACGGCCCCATCAAGGTGCCCTCTCCGAACTGGACCGATGCCAGGCTCGGCCCGAGCAGAAGCGCCGATGCCATGGTCAGGATGCCAAAGACCTCGTGTATTCGTGTGGAAGGCCGGTGAGCCTCTGGGCGCACCGGCTGGTCCGCTGGCTCCTTCTTCTTTTTTCTTGGGCTTCTACGCGCCAAGGCGGGTTTGGCCTCCAGCTTATCGGTTATCTTACATGATACTACAAAATACTACAACTAACTACCTTGTCGTACCATGTATCGCAATTGCGTTCCTCGCACCCCTGCGGCGCTCCGGGACAAGGCAGCGCAATTGGGTCCAGGGTTGCCGCCCCCACCGGAAATGGCTATCCTGCCGTTCGCTCAACCTCGTACTGAAACAGTCGCCGCATTACCACGAAGGAGGATGGTCTGATGCATCGGACGCTGCTGTTGCTCGCCGGACTTGTCATTGCCCTGTCGGCATGCGGAATCGCACAGGAGACCCACGACGCCGTGGTGAAGGACCTACAGAAGTGCACGTCGGAGCTGGCCAAGACCAGGACCTCCCTCCAGTCCACGGAGGGGGAGCGCAACAAGCTGAAAGAAGAGATGGATTCGATCGGCGCGGACAGGGACGCGCTGGCCAAGAAGCTCGGTGCCACCAAGAAAGAGATCGACGAGCTGCGCAAGGCGCGGGCCATGGCCGAGCAGCGCACCAAGACCTTCCGCCAGCTGCTGGAGCGGCTGAAGTCGATGATCTCGTCGGGCAAGCTGCAGGTCGAGATCCGCAAGGGCCGCATGATCGTGAAGATGAGTGACAAGATCCTGTTCGACCCGGGCAAGACCATGCTCAAGAAGGACGGCAAGGTCGCCCTCAAGCAGCTGGCTGCGGTGCTCAAGGACATCGGCGAGCGGGACTACCTCATCGCTGGTCACACCGACAACATCCCGATCAAGACCCGTCAGTTCAAGTCCAACTGGGAGCTGTCGGCTGCGCGGGCCGTGGAGGTCGTGAAGTTCATGCAGCGCGAGGGAGTCGACCCCAAGCACCTGGCCGCGGCGGGATTCTCCGAGTACGACCCGGTTGGCGACAACACGTCGGACGACGGCCGCCGCACCAACCGCCGGATCGAGATCGTGCTGCTGCCGAACATCGAGGAGCTGCCCAAGATCGAGCAGTAGGTATGGGCCTCGGTCTCAAGCCCACCATCGCCCGGGTCACCTTCGGGCTCAACAACCTCGCCGTGCGTCTGCTCCCGCAGCGTCGGCACCTCATCACGTTGACCTACCACCGGGTGGGGAACAGGGAGCAGCTGTTCCCGGAGTCGGTGGGGCTCGCGGAGTGCTCGCTCGAGGTGTTCGAGGCCGAGATGGCGTGGTTGTGCCGCCACTGCACGCTGCTCGATCTGGAGCAGGCCCGGACCGTGGTCGAGGGACGGCGACCCTGCCCGGACCACGCAGTGCTGGTGACCTTCGACGACGGATACCGAGACGACCTGCTTCGGATCGAGCCTTGCCTCCAGCGTCACGGGATCCGGCCGGTGGTCTTCCTCCCCACCGACTACATCGGCACCCGACGCAGGTTCTGGTGGGACCGGCTGGGGGCCTGCGTCCAGCTCACCTCGAAGCGTCGACTGTCGCTGCTGCTGGGTGGGATAGCGGTGGACCTGCCGCTCGACAGCTCTCAGGAGCGAGACGCGGCCGTGGCCGCGCTGAGCGGCCACGCCAAGCAGCTGTCGTCCACCGCACAACGCGAGCAGTTCGTCGCCGAGGTGGAGGCCGACCTGGATCTGTCCGACATGGGGCAAGCGGACCGTCCGCTCGTGTTGAGCTGGGATGAGGTGCGGGCCCTGCGCTCCACCTTCGATTTCGGTGCTCACACCGAGAGCCACCCGGTCATGGCGCAGCTCGACGTCGAGGAGGCGCGTCGCGAGCTCGAGCGGTCGAAGCAGATCGTCGAGCGCGAGCTGGACGCCCCGTGCGAGAGCGTGGCCATCCCCTACGGCCTGACCGGGGACTACACGCAGGAGACGGTCCGGATCGCAGCCGAGGTCGGCTACGCGCTCATCTTCTCGCTGGAGGAGACGCTTCGCCGTCCGGTGCGGTACGGCGGGCTGCACCTGGTGGACCGCGTGGCCCTCGACCCCCTGGGCGGCCTGCCAGTGATGGCGCTGAAGCTGACCTGGCCCGAGCTGTTCGTCCCGGACTGGACCGATCGGGCGCGACGGTTGCTGGCCGGGCTCCGCGACAGGGCGAAGCTCAGGGCGACAGGGCGAAGCTGAACGGTCGCGCGTTGGTGACGCTGACCGTGGCGAGGGAGCCGCTGTTGGTCGCGGCCCACGCGCCCGAGCTGTGGGCGAAGCAGAACAGCTCACCAGCGTCGTCGGACAGCACCGCCAGCAACCCCGACCCGTCTGGTTTCGATGTGAGCTGCACCGACTCGGTGTAGCCCTTGCCGGCCACCGCCAGCGGCGTCTGGACCACCCAGCCGTCGCCGGCGTTCCAGCTGGCCCAGTCCAGGGTACCCTGCTGGTCGTCGGGGTAGATCGCCACTGCGCTCGTGCCGGCCCACACCACGCCGCCGAGCAGGTCGCCCTGTGCCCCGTCGTTCACGTCGTGGATCTGGCTGTCGTACTCCCCCACGTCCAGCCACTGCCCGCCGTCCCAGGTGGCCAGGCCGAGGCGCTCGGTGCCGTTGCCCAGGTCGAGGAACACGCCGGCGATCTGGTCGCTGTTCGGATTCGGGGCCAGCTGGATGAACTCGACATAGCCGGTGACGATGGCGATGTTCTGGACCGCGCTCCATGCGCCACCGGAGCTGCGAACGCTGTAGTCGAAGCCCATGCCGGTGTCAATGCCCCAGGCCACCAGCAGGTCGCCGGCCTTCGACTCGTAGGCACCGTCGAAAGCGCGGTTGTTCACCAGGCCTGTCGATGGGTTGGTCTTCAGATCGGTGGCCAGGGTCGTCGCGGTGGCGGGGAGCCACTTGGCGCCGTCCCAGTCGATGGCCACCAGGCTGTGACTGTCGTCGACGTGGAGCAGCGTCATGGTGTCGGTCCCCGCGCGCGGAACCAGCTTGACCCACAGGACGGTGCCGTTGTTCGGGCCGGGCAGCGGGCCGGGGGCGGACCAGCTCCCGGTCAGCGTTCGCGTGCGGTAGACCGGCGTGGTGGACCCGCCGGCGTAGGCCACCAGCAGCTCTCCGGATGCCTCGCTCTGGATGTCGAAGCTCTGCTTGTCGGCCTGGCTCGTGGGCAGGGTGAGGGCCGACCAGAGGGTGGCCGGCGGGCTCCCTCCGAGGTCGAGCAGCTCCAGGGTCATGCCAGCGCTGCTCTTGGACAGCAGCCCGACCACCTCCTGGCCAGACGCGAGTATTCGGTTCTGGGTCCAGCATACCTCGGTCGTGCTCGTCAGCGTCGCCGGGGCGGACCACTCGTTTGTCGCGGGGTCCCAGGTCCGCTGCCGCACATCGGTCGAGGTGGCGTAGACCAGGCGGCCGGCGGGCGGTGGAGGTGCCTGGTCCGCGAGCGGCCCGTCAACAGCGGGACCTTCGGCGCGTGGTCCGTCGGAGCGCACCAGGTCGAGGCCCTGGTCCGATGCAGCATCCCTGTCGCGCTGCCACAGGCCGGGGTCGGGGGACACGAGGCAGCCCGCAGAGCAGCACAGAAGGGCAGCCAGCCCGTGGAGTCGGACAGCGCGCAGGACAGGTACAGCGCGCGAGGCGGGGGGCCTCCCCTGGAGTGCGGGCCGAGCGCGCGAAACAGGCACAGGCACGGCGGCTCAGAACTGTCCCTGGAGGCCGACGACGACCGCCTGTCGTCCTTCCTCCCTTGTCCCGCCGAAGTCGGTAAAGAAGAACAGCGTCGTGGCGGCGCCGGCCGCGCCGGCCGTCAGTCCCCAGCAGATGTTGGTGTACAGCCTGAGGTCGATCACCTTGTTGTAGCCATCCTCCGTCGGGGTCTTCTCGTAGTCGCCGTTGGCCTGCAGGGTCTTGATGCCCAGGGCCGTGCCGGCGATGGCCAGCACCACCGTCGCGGCCGCCGCGGCCCAGAACCACCCCTGGCGCAGGCGGCGGCGGGGCGTCGGTCGCTTCGGTTGCTGCTCCCGGCCGTCGCCGTCGCCGACCTCGCGCGGCTCGGGTTGAGTCACGGTGCCCGCGGTCCTGAGCACCAGCTCCCGCACCTCCCCGATCTTGGCCTGGATCGTGGTCCGCTCGGCAGGGGCGTTGGGCCGCCTGACCTCGATCTCGTGGGGCCCGGCGTTCAGCAGTCCCTCGTGGGGGGTCGTGCCGACGGGGGCGCCGTCGACGAAGACCTGGGCCGGAGAGGCGCCGGGGCTGCGGACCGTGATCCGCGCCACCTGGGACAGGACGACCTGCATGGCCTGCTTGATCTGGGCCCCCTTGCTCGAGGCAGCTCCCCCCTCTTCGAGACAGCGCCGGTAGTGTTCGGCCGCCCGTACCATGTCGCTGCTGCGCTCGTGGCACCGGGCTATGTTGCACTGGGTGAGGAAGTGGGGGTGGAGCCTGTAGGACCGGTTGAAGGCATCGAGCGCGCCCTCGTAGTTGGCCTGCTTGTACAGGCCCATCCCCTCGGCGAATGCCTGGGCCGCCGGGCTGTCTTTCTGGGCTTCGGCGTCGGAAGCTGCGAGGAGGCCAAGGAGCAGCAAGGGCACGAGGCGGCGAGTTTGAGGCATCCGGAAGCTCCTACTTGAAGGGATTGCCGAACAGATCATCCGGCCCTTCTTTCTTCGTGCCCACTGGCTTCTTGGCCTGGACGGGCTTCCTGGTTTGGACCGGTTTCTTGGCCTGGACCGGCTTCCTGACCTGGACCGGCTTCCTGACCTGGGCCGGCTTCCTGGCCTGGGCTGGTCTGCGGGGCGTCGGTCGGGGCCTTGGAGACCAGTGAGGACGGGCCACCCGTCTCGGCGGTGCGGGCTCCTGCGCGGGGGCCGCCAGATCTGGCGTGACAGCGGCATCACGGCGCGTATCCAGCTTGGTGTCAGCGGCGGCGGCATCGATGGCGGGCGGACTGACCGCGATGTCGACCTTGACCTCGACGGGCGGCGGGCTCGCGAGCTGGGGGGGGCCTGCGACTGGCTCCGCGGGCAGCATGAGGTAGACCGTCAGGCCAATCACGGAGCTCGCCAGCAACAGCCCGACGCTGATCAGCAGCAGAACCTGTTGGCGCCGTTGCGTCGCCACGTAGGCGCGCCGGGCCGCGCTGAGGGTCTGACCCTTGAGCGTGGAGGAGGAGGCGGACTCGCCCGGGATCTGCGGCAGCGAGTCAACCAGCGATGACTCGTGGATCAGCGTGCGCTTCTTCGCCATGCGGTCGGCGAAGGTCCTCGACATCAGCTCGCCGAGGTCGCTGTTCAGGGAGGGGGAGCCGCAGCTGACGATGTACTGCTCCAGGGCATTGTGCATCTCCTGCGCGGTCTGGAACCGCAGGTCCGGTTCGGTCTCCAGCGCCCGCATCACGATCTGCTCCAGCGCCTCGGGGTATCCCTGGGTCATGAGAGATGGGGGCAGGATCGTCTCCTCGCGGCCGGGTCGGCGGCTCTCCAGCCCCTTGAACAGCCGCTTCCGGGTCGAGATCTCGTAGAGCACCACCCCCAGCCCAAAGATATCGGCCCGCCGGTCGACTTCGCCGGAGCGGATGTACTCGGGGGCCATGTAGGAGTACTTGCCCTTGAGTGTGCCCGTCTGGGTCACGCTGAGGTTGCCCAGAACCCGCGCCACGCCAAAGTCGGTCACCTTCACCGTTCCGCCGTATCCGATCAGGATGTTGCTGGGAGAGACGTCGCGGTGCACGACTCCGAGGAGAGTGCCCTCCGTGTCGCGCAGCTCGTGAGCGGCGTGCAGCCCGGCCGCGGCATCGGCGGTCAGCCGGGCGGCGACGGGCAGCGGGATGGAGACCCTGTTTGCCAGAGCCCCCAGGCTTTCGCCATTTACGTACTCCATGGCGATGTAGTAGCAGCCATCCTCCTCCCCCAGCTCCATCACCTGCACCACGTTGGGGTGGGAGATGCGCCCCAGCAGCCGCGCCTCGTCGATGAACATCTTGACGAAGGACGACTCCTCGGCGTGCTCCTCGTGGATCAGCTTGAGCACGACGAGCTTCTCGAACCCCTCGACGCCCCTGAGCCGGCCGACGAAGAGCCGGGCCATGCCGCCGCTTGCGAGGCGAAACAGGAGCTCGTACCGACCGAAGCGGCGCTCCTCGGCTGTGACCGGCCGGGCGAGTTGGGCTGGCTCCGCCAAGGCTCTTCCCTCGTTGACTTCATCTTAGCCCGACCATGTCCCCCGGGAAAGGTTCCCTACCTGTTTTTCTGAGGGGTTGGGATGCTACTGTGGGACAATGAGAGCCGCCGACCTCCTTCCCCCACCTCAGCAGCTGCAGCTGGAAGGGCCGGGCCTGCAGCTGCCGTCGCACCCGCGCCTGGTGCTGGCCTCCGACCCGAGCAAGCTGCTCCGTTGTGCCCTCGAGATCCAGCAGGCGCTGGGCGATATCGCCGGGGTCCGTGCCGAGATCGTGGCGGGAGGAGAGGGGGCCATCACGCTGGCGCAGGACTCCACCGATCTCTCTCGCGGCGAGAGCTACCGGCTCGTGGTGCACCCCGGGGGCGTCAACATCACGGGCGCTGACCCGGCCGGCGTGTTCTACGGCGGCTGCACCCTGGTCCAGCTGGTCCGGCTGCACGGGCGCCGGCTCCCCGGGCTTCGAATCGAGGACTGGCCTGACTTCAGGCACCGGGGCGTGCTGCTCGACGTGAGCCGGGATCGGGTCCCCACGATGGAGATGCTGCTGCAGTGGGTCGACCTGCTGGCCAGCTGGAAGGTCAACCAGCTGCAGCTGTACATGGAGCACACCTTCGCCTACCGGGGCCACGAGGCGGTGTGGGCCGACGCGAGCCCGCTGTCCGGCGAGCAGATCCTGCTGCTGGACGCCCACTGCAGCGAGCGGCACGTGGAGCTGGTGCCGAACCAGAACAGCTTCGGCCACATGCACCGCTGGTTGATCCACGAGCCCTATCGCCGGCTCGCCGAGTGCCCCGACGGGATAGACCACCCCTTCAGCCCGGACCGGGAGCCGTACGGCCTGTGCCCCACCGACCCGGACAGCCTCTCGTTCCTCGCCGGGCTGTACGATCAGCTGCTGCCCCAGTTCCAGAGCGGCCAGATCAACGTCGGCCTCGACGAGACGTTCGACCTCGGGCTCGGCAGGTCGGCCGCGCGCTGCAGGGAGATCGGCACCGAGCGCGTCTACCTCGAGTTCCTGCACGAGGTGCACCGCATGGTCGGCCGTCGGGGGCGCCGGATGCAGTTCTGGGGTGACATCATCCTCAAGCGGCCGGATCTGATCGGCGAGCTGCCTCGAGATGCGATCGCGCTCGAGTGGGGCTACGAGGCCGATCACCCCTTCGAGGTCCATACCCGGCACTTCGCTGACGCAAACCTCGAGTTCTACGTCTGCCCCGGCACCAGCAGCTGGAACTCGATCGCCGGCCGCACCGACAACGCGCTGGGCAACCTGGCGCACGCCGCGGTCTGCGGCCACGCGGCCGGCGCCTCCGGTCTGCTGGTCACCGACTGGGGCGACAACGGCCACCTGCAGCCCCCGCCGGTCAGCCTGCCCGGCTTCGCAGCCGGGGCGGCGTTCGCCTGGAACCGGAGCGTCGCCGGAGAGCCCGGTCAGCTCGACCTGGCCGCGTTGCTCGACCGGCACGCCTTCCTGGACAGCGCGGGCGTCATGGGCCGGCTGGCGCTGGATCTGGGCAACACCTACCTCGCCACCGGGGTCACGCTGAAGAACGGCACGATCCTGTCACGGCTGCTGCTGACCCCGCAGGCCTGGCCCACGGCCCGCATCCCTGGCACCCTCGGCGCCGAAGGCATGCAGCGCGCCCTGGAGCATCTCGAGCAGGCGTCGGCAGCGCTGGACCGGGCGTCGATCGGGCGCACCGACGCGGAGCTGGTCCGCGCCGAGTACCGCTGGGTGGCCGATGCCCTGGAGCTGGCCTGTCGCATCGGCCTCGCCCGGCTTGACGTGGGCCTCGACCATCCCCTGGAAGCGGTGCCGGAGCCGGTCCGCCTTGCCCTGTCCGAGGCGATGCGGCGCCTGGTCGACGGCCACCAGACGCTGTGGCTTCGGCGCAGCCGCCCGGGCGGGCTCGCGGACTCGGCGGCGCGGTTGGAGCGGACGTTGCGGGCGCTGCAGGGCTGAAGCGGCTGCACTCGGTCCATGCACCACAACGAGTGTGGTGCTACCCGGGCTCCCCGTTGCTGGGCTCGCCCGCGGCTGGTTGCTCGCTGTCGCCGAAGAACGCGAGCACGTCCTGCACGCGCGCCTTCTGCGCGTCGCAGTGGTCGGCGAGCCGGCGCTGGGCGCCGAGCTTCTGCTCCGTCGACTCCTTGATCTGCGCGATCTCCGCGGTCAGCGCCTCGACGCGCGCGTCCGCCTCGACGCCGATCTTGTGCGTGTTGCGCTCGCCGAGCTCGATGAACGCCCCGAGCGCCTGGATCTCGCGTTCGCCCGCCTCGACGATCTGCTCCACCGGGTAGCCGAAGGCCTTGAGCGAGGCCTCGACGATCTGGCGCTTCACGGCCTGTGGGGCGTCGGCGGGCAGGTCGCGCAGCAGGGTGATCGCCTTGTCCACGCGGTCCTGCGCCGCGACGTCGATGCCGGCCGCGCGATAGACCGCGGCGAAGTTGAGCGCGCCACCCGGCTCGGGAGGCGGGGGCACCTCGCCCTCGCCCTTGAGCTCCACCTGCGGCGGCTCCGGCTGGGCAGCGGGCTCGGTCGTCGGGGGCTGCTCTGCCCCGGCCTCCTCGCCCCCCTCCTGCTCGACGAACCAGCCGATCACCTTGTCCCCCCAGTTCTTCTTCTCGGTCACGGGTCCTCCTTGCGCGCCCGCCGGACGCCAGCAGATCCAAGCCGCGTTCCGCAGAAACCGCAAGCGCGATGTTGCTCTTGAGAGCGACGGTGGCGCCGGCATTTTTTATCTGGCCAGAACATGGGTCTGGAAGCATGTTTTGGCCGAATACGTAAGTTATAACTGGCCAGAACATGTCTGAGGTGACATATTTTGACCAGTTACAGGACCACGCGCCACGGCGCTGGGGTAGGAGCATGGCAGGCGACGAGATCATCGGACGTACCTTGGAGCTGCGGACCCTGGAGCGAATACGCTCCTCGAAAGACCCCGAACTCCTCGCCGTGTATGGGCGCCGCAGGGTCGGCAAGACTCACCTGATCCGAAACTTCTTCGAACAGCAGGAGATCTACTTCGAGGTCACCGGGCAGAAGGACGCGACGATGGCCGAGCAGCTGAGGAACTTCGCCGATGCCTTCAGCGAGCGGTTCCTGCGTCGCCACCGCATCGAGACTCCCGGCAACTGGAACGATGCGCTCAAGCTCCTGGGCCAGGAGATTGACGCCCAGAACGCGTCCTCCGGGAAGGTGGTCATCTTCTTTGACGAGCTGCCCTGGCTGGCTTCGAGGCGCTCGGGGTTCCTCCAAACTCTGGACTACTTCTGGAACACCTGGGCCTCAAGGCGGAAGAACATCGTCGTCATCGTCTGTGGCTCGGCGGCTTCGTGGATGATCAACCGTCTCGTCCACGCTCGGGGAGGGATGCACAACCGGATCACGGATCGGATCAGGCTACTGCCCTTCTCGCTGTCGGAGACCGCGTCTTATCTGGCCAGCAGGCGGGTGCATCTGGATCAGAAGCAGATCCTGGAGCTGTACATGGCAACCGGCGGCGTACCCCACTACTTGCGCCAGGTGCAGCGAGGCGAGTCAGCCGCACAGGCCATCGATCGGATCTGCTTCACGAAGGACGGCGCTCTCTCGGACGAGTTCAACCAACTCTACGCCTCGCTCTTCGACAACAGCGATCAGTACCTCGCGGTCGTGCGCGCCCTGGCCCGGAAGCGGGCGGGCCTCACTCGTACGGAGCTCCTCGACGAGACGGGGCTGCCCAGCGGAGGCAGCACGTCGAAGGTTCTCGAGGCGCTGCTGGAGTCCGGATTCATCGCCAGCTACGTGCCGCTGGGGAAACGGACCAGGGATGCGGTGTACCGGCTTGCCGACGAGTATTCGCTGTTCTATCTCACGTGGATAGAGCCAGCGCCGCGGAGCGTGCTGAGCAGCGCCCAGGGCGGCTACTGGATCCAGTGTCACCGGGGGCGGTCCTGGCCCGCCTGGGCGGGGTTCACATTCGAGGGGATCTGTCAGAAGCATGCTCCCGAGATCAAGCGAGCGCTGGGGATCAGCGGCATCCAGACCGCAGAGACCGGCTGGTTCCACCGGTCACGAGGCGGCAGCGATCCAGGTGCACAGATCGACCTGCTCATCGATCGCAGCGACGGTTGTGTCAATCTCTGCAAGGTGAAGTTTGCGGACACGAAGTTCGCCATCACCAAGAGATACGCCGAGAGCCTGCGCAACAAGATCGAGGTATTCCGTGGTCAGACCGCGACGAGAAAGACCGTGTTCCTGACGCTGATCACCACCCGCGGAGTGCAGAAGAACCGCCACTGCGAGGAACTGGTTGACAGTCAGGTCACGCTCGAGAACCTGTTTGGCCGATAGCGGACGGGCAACAAGCGCCGCGCAATTACCCCGTGACGTGGACGGCGGATCGGCTACCATCGCGGCCATCAGTCACAGGAGAGATCGATGACAGGCGCGAACGACAAGAAGGTGGTGCTGGCCTACTCCGGCGGCCTCGACACCTCGTGCATCCTCAAGTACCTGCAGCTGCAGGGCTACGAGGTAGTGGCCTTCGTGGCGGACGTGGGCCAGAAGGACGACTTCGAGCTGCTGCGCCGCCGGGCGCTGGAGACCGGCGCGCAGAAGGTGGTCATCTCCGACCTGAAGCAGGAGTTCGTCACCGACTTCATCTTCCCCGCCATCGCGGGAAACGCGATCTACGAGAACCGCTACCTGCTCGGTACGGGGCTCGCGCGGCCGCTGATCGCCCGCTCGCAGGTGGAGGTCGCGCTGCAGGAGGGCGCCACCCACGTGGCCCACGGCGCGACCGGCAAGGGCAACGACCAGGTTCGCTTCGAGCTGGCCTACTACGCCCTCGCGCCCCACATCCAGGTCATCGCGCCCTGGAAGGACCGCGCCTACCTCGATCGCTTCAAGGGACGTCCCGACCTGCTGCGCTACGCCGAGGAGCACGGCATCCCGGTGGAGGCGACCGCCGCGAAGCCCTACAGCATGGACGAGAACCTGATGCACAAGAGCTACGAGTCGGGGATCCTCGAGGACCCGATGCTGACGCCGGACCCCGGCGTCTTCACCGTCTGCCGCTCCCCCAGGGAGGCGCCCGACACCGCGGCGCGGATCGAGCTCCAGTTCAAGGACTCGATGCCGATCCGGGTCAAGAACCTCGACGACGGCACCGTGCGCGAGCAGCCGCTCGAGCTGTTCGTCTACCTCAACGAGCTGGGCGGGATGCACGGCGTCGGCCGGGTCGACATGGTGGAGAACCGGTTCGTCGGCATCAAGTCCCGCGGGGTCTACGAGACCCCCGGCGGCACGATCCTGCACCGCGCGCTGCGGGACCTCGAGGGCATCGCGATGGACCGCGAAGTGCTGCACCTGCGCGACTCGCTCGCGCCCAAGTTCGCCGAGCTGATCTACAACGGCTTCTGGTACAGCCCGGAGATGGACTTCCTGCGCGGCGCGTTCAACCAGGCCCAGAGCATCATCGACGGCCACGTCATACTCGAGCTGTACAAGGGCAACGTGATCATCCAGGGGCGGCACTCGCCCAGCTCGCTGTACGACAAGGAGCTGTCCTCGATGGACATCGAGGGAGGCTACGACCAGACCCACGCCGAGGGCTTCATCCGCATCAACGCCCTGCGGCTGAAGGCGCACAAGCTGATCCTGCGCGAGCCACCGCGATGAGCGGTCCGCTGTGGGACAGGGGCCAGCCGATCGACCAGCTGATGCTGCGGTTCACCACCGGGCGCGATCCGGAGCTGGATCTTCGCCTGGTCCCGCACGACGCCGCGGCGAGCGCGGCCCACGCGCGGATGCTGGCGCAGATCGGCGTCCTGGGCCGAGAGGATCTGGCCCCGCTGCTGGCGGAGCTTCAGGCCATCGCGCAGGACGCCCGCGAGGGCCGCTTCGCGGTGACCGCGCAGGATGAGGACGGGCACACCGCGATCGAGAACCGGCTGACCGAGCGCCTGGGCCAGGCGGGCCGCAGGATCCACACCGGACGCAGCCGCAACGATCAGGTCATCGCGGCGCTTCGCCTTCACGGCCGCGAGGCGGTGCTGCAGGTGGCGCGGCGCCTGACGCAGCTGGCGTCGACGCTGGCCGAGCTGGCGCAGCAGCACCGCGAGACCTCGATCCCGGGCTACACCCACACCCGGCAGGCGATGCCCTCGACGCTGGGCCTGCTGCTGGGCGCCCACGCGGAGGGGCTGCTCGAGGCGGTCCCCTGGCTGCAGGTCGCCTTCGCCCACCTCAACCGCAGCCCGCTCGGGAGCGCGTCGGGCTTCGGCGTGCCGCTGCCCCTGGACCGGCAGCTGGTCGCCGATCTGCTCGGCTTCGACTCGGTCCAGGCCAACACCATCGCCGTGCAGAACGACCGGGGCAAGGCGGAGATGCTGGTGCTCGGGGCTCTGCTCGGACCGGCGCAGGATCTGGGCCGGCTGGCCTCGGACCTGATCTGGTTCTCCAGCGACGAGCTGGGCTACATCCGGCTGGGCACCAGGGTGACCACTGGCTCCAGCATCATGCCCAACAAGCGCAACCCGGACGTGCTGGAGCTGGTCCGCGCCAGCGCCGGCCGCCTGCGCGGCTGGCACGCGATGGTCGGCGCGGTGGCCTCCGCGGCGCTGCCCAGCGGCTACCACCGCGACCTGCAGCTGACCAAGGAGCCCTTCCTCGAGGGGCTGCAGTGCACGCTGGACATGCTCGCGGCGATGGCGCTGGTGCTGGACAGCATCGAGGTTGACGTCGGGCGCTGCCGCGACGCCGTGCTGCCGACGACGGCGGCCACCGACGTGCTCTACGGCCGGGTGGCGGGGGGGCAGCCGTTCCGCTCGGCGTACCGCGAGGTGGCGGCCGACCCGGCGGCGGCGGTGGCCGGGGCGGGCCCGCCGGCGGAGCTGTGGCGCGAACGACGGCACCAGGGCGGCCCGGGCGCCCTCGATCTCGCCCCGGTGCTCGAGCGCGCCGTGGCCGCACTGCGCTGGGTCGACCAGCAGCACGCGCGCCTGGAGGCCGTTGCCCGTTCGATCTTCGATCCGGATCGGTGAGCCGGTGGTGGATCAGTCGACGATGGGCTCCGCGCTGCGCCGCAGGCTGTCCACGCGCCGGCGGCATCGAGCCTGTCGATCCGCCTGGGCCTCCTCGAGGGTGCGGTACCTCGACACCCCCGGCGGGACGTCTGGAGGCATTCGCACGTGGGCTCGCTCCCAGACGGCCGCGATGCAGCGGAGCAGCTCGTCGGCCGACGGTCGAGGCGGTCGCGGCATCTCGCTGACATCGCGGTAGCGCTCAACGGCCATCGGGATCCTCGTCGATGTCGAACATCTCCCGCAACGCCTGCGCGTCGGCCCGATCGATGGGGCGCACCGTGTCTCTCTTGAGCCGGTAGAGGGTCCGGGGGGTGGCCACCCGTACGACCGTACGGGACGTTTTCGCGATCCGGGCGGATGAACAGGTCCACGTCCTGCGTGGCCCGGACGAGACCGTGCACGTTGAGGGCCGCTCCACCGATCAGGACATACTCGACCTGATGATCGTGGAGCGCGGCCAGAATGCGCAGTAGCTCGCGAACGAACTCCACAATCTCGAGTCTACCATGTGCAGATCGTGCGTGCGGACAGCAGGCCGCAGGCTGACCGGGCGCGTCATGGTCGATCAGGGCGGTCGAGCAACTCCGCTGACTTGACCGGCTGACGCTCGACGAGTTCCGGTCAGTCCTGTTCCAGCTCACCGATTCTCGGCCGATTCCGACCCGCCCAACAGCCCTTCACGCCACGGCATGGCCGCTGGCACGGGGCATGCTGCGCCAGCTGCGACGCAGGAGTCGACCATGATGCGCAGCGCCCTCGTTCTGGTCCTTCTTTGCACGGCGGTTGCCGCCCAGGCCGCCACCGTGACGCTGGCCTGGGATCCCAACTCGGAGACGATCGCGGGATACCGGCTGTACTATGGAGCGACGCCGACCGCCCCGTTCAACGGCGACCTGGCCGCAGAAGGTTCCTCGCCGGTGGACATTCCGCTGGAGAGCCTCGCGGATCCCGCCAACCCGACCTTCTCTCTCACGGGTGTCGCCGCCTGCCACCTGCTCTACTTCGCGCTGACCGCATACGATGCCGACGGCAACGAGAGCGACTTCAGCAACACCGTGAGCACGATGGTGGTGCCCAAGGCGAGCGATCTCGAGGGCACCGACGTGGGCCTCGGGGCCCTGGAGCTCGCGTGGGCCGGGTTCGCCCCCGAGGACCAGAAGCGGCTCAACCGCGTGCTGGTGCACTACGGCCCCGCACCGGGCGACTACACCGGCAAGGGCGCTGCACAGGGTGACTCCCCGGTGACGGGACATCCGGTGAGCTCGTCCGTGATCCTCACCGGCCTGCAGCCGGGCCAGCAGATCTACGTCATGGTGGAGGCGGTGTGCCCGTCCGGCGACAGCCGCAAGTCCGACGAGCTGATGGCCACGGCCGGGACCGAGGGCGAGCCGCCGTCGCACGTGCTCCAGGTCGGCTGCGCCATGGCCGCCGGCGGCGCCCGACCTGGTTCGGCGGTCCTGCCGCTGGCCCTGTTGTTGCTCGTCGGGTGGCGACGGAGCAGGGGATGCTGAGGGCTGCGATCTGGTTGCCGCTTGCGGCGCTGCTGG
>Ga0180009_10003292_pt1 | contig 18485 bp, 13 predicted proteins | sample OS_PC_MetaG_FD_123537 | JGI IMG/M metagenome (GOLD analysis project Ga0180009, IMG submission 123537) | Groundwater microbial communities from the Aspo Hard Rock Laboratory (HRL) deep subsurface site, Sweden - OS_PC_MetaG | ecosystem: Environmental > Aquatic > Deep subsurface > Groundwater... | reverse complement strand
CATCGGCGGCAACTGCGTCTGCAACACCAGCTCCTGCTCCGGGTGCTGTGACGGAAACACCTGCAGACCCGGCACGTCCGACCAGTACTGCGGCATCGGCGGCGAGAACTGCATGAACTGCACTGCCGGGATGTACTGCGACAACGGGACGTGCCAGCCGATATGAGCCGCCGGGGTCGAGGGTCCGCGTTGCTGCGCTGCTGGATAGCCGTGCTGATCGTGCTGGGGCCCGGCTGCGACGGATTCAGGGAGGTCAACGACGGCGGCCCGCCATCGGATTCGACGAGCGAGCAGCCACAGCACGACGGCGTCCAGGGCCATGACGCCGAGGCCGACCTGCCCAGCCTCAACCTGGACGGCCTCGACCTGGGCGGCAAGCTGCCCGCCGGCAGCTGCTGCGCCAAGCCCGGGGACTGCGTCTCGAACCTGTGCACCCAGGCCGGCGGACCGCCCTACTGCAACAAGGTATGCGATCCCTCACTGGACGACTGTCCCGTGGGCTTCGGCTGTGACCCACAGATGAAGCAATGCGTGCCGCCCCCCGCCGGCAGCCACCAGTGCGGTCCGCACGTGGTCCAGGCAACCAACCAGCCGACTGGAGGCTGCTGCGGCAAGGACGGGGACTGCCTCTCCGGGAGGTGCATCAACGTCGGCGTCGGCGACTACTTCTGCACCCAGCCCTGCACCCGCTCCCCCGACAACTGCCCGGTCGGGCTGGTCTGCAGCTCCAGCGGGGAGGCCCTGTGCGCCACCCCCACCGACTCGACCTGCAGCTACAAGTAGCCAGCCAGTACCTCTTGCCAGGGGTCTTGATCGATTGGGGTTGGGCGAGGGCGACGCCCCAGGCGCGAGTGTCGTTCCGAGGTCACCCCTGCTTCGCAGGGGTGAGCCAGGCGAGCGCCAGGGGCGTTGCCGGAGCCCAATCGGTCACAATCGGTACTACGTGCCGTCCCAGTGGCGCACCGGTCCGATGTCCATGTGGATGAAGTTGGAGTCGGGGTAGAAACCCACGCCGCCGGCCTTGAGCTTGCGCACGTGCTTGTGCAGCACGTTGATCGGCACACCCTCGATGCGGAAGTCGAGCGCCTCTCCCTTCATGTGGCGGCTCTCCCGGCCCACCTGGCGGCTCTGCCGCGTGCGCAGTTCGTTGTACTGCGGCGAGCGGTGGCCGCTGACGACCCAGATCTCGCGCGAGCGACCGAAACGACTCGCCACCTTGTACAGCAGCTTGACCAGCTTCGGTCCGGGCGGCGAGGCGAGGTCATCGGGGCCGCTGCGCATGATCCAGGCCAGGCGCTCGAGACCGCTCTGCAGCACACCTCCCGCCTCGTCCACCACCCGCACCCGCGCCCGCTCGCCGTTGGTGTAACTCCGCAGGGTGATCTCGCCCGGCCCCGGCGGCGGCAGCGGCGCCACGACCCTCGGCGTGGGCATCGACAGCGGCCACAGGCGCACCGTGCCATCCGTGGAGGCCGTGAGCAGCCCGGTTCCTCCCTGCAGGAACGCCACGCTGTGCAGACCGTACTGGTGCCCCCGCAGCTCGTTCCGCATCAGTCCATTCGTCACCCGCCAGATCCGGGCGGTGCGGTCCATGGCGGCGGAGGCCAGCAACGCACCCCGCGGATGAAAGGCCAGATCGCTGATCCAGCGCACGTGGCCGCGCAGCTCGCGGACCAGCCAGCCTCGCTGCAGGTCCCACAGCCGGATTCGGCGATCGAATCCTCCCGAGGCGAGACGGTTCCCGTCGGGGCTCAGCGCCAGCGCCGAGACCCAGAGCCGCTGTTGGGGCAACTTGCGCTCCACCGCGCCTCGAGCCACCGACCAGATGATGATCGCCCCGTCATGCCCTCCGGTGGCGAGCCGGGCGCCGTCGGGCGTGCAGGCCGCCGCGCGCACCCAGCTCCGATGCCCTTCGAGCCGGCGAGCGGGCCCCGCCTTGCTCCCAAGGGGGATCAGCTCGACGATTGGCTGCTCGGCCGCCACCGCGAGCAGCTCGCCGCAGATGGCAATCCGGCGCACCGGGCTGCCAGCCGGCCGCAAGGTCCGCCGCCGCACACCGCTTCCCGGGTTCCACAGGTGGATCGCACCGTCGGCGCCCGCCGTGACCAGGCCGCCGGCCGTGGTGAAGACCAGATCGCGCACCGGGCCCTGGTGGCACTGCATCACCCGCAGCGTCCGATCACCCGGCAGCATGCGGATCGCGACCTTGCCATCGAGCCCGCCGAGCGCCAGCCGCCGCCCGTCCGGCGCCACGGCGACCCGGCTCAGCACGTTCACCTCGACCACCGGGATCACCGCCAGCCGGCGCGGGCTCATCGCCTCGACAGGTGGAGCCTTCCTGGGTGTCGACAACCCGGACAGGGCGGTCAGTCGCTGGCCCGTTCCCACACCCTCGCTGACCCGTCTGCCGGTCCGCGCCATCTGGACCACCATCGCCCCGATCCCGAGCAGCAGCACGACGGCGAGCAGCCAGACCACCATCCGGCCACGGCCGGCCGGCTCGGCGGCGGTCCCACGCCCGGGGACCAGCATCTCCCGCACCAGCAGATCACGGGCGCGGACCGCCTTGTCTCGCTCCTGTTTGGTCCCCTCGAGCTCAGCCTTCAGCTCGGCCACCTGCTGCTCGAGGGATGGGCTCTCCTGCTCGTCGCTCACGCCGGGAGCTTACCCTCACCGGGTCAGCCATGCCACCTGGTACGGCGCCAGCGAGAACCGACCGCCGCGGGGCGAGGCTGCGCCCAGCAGATCGCTGCAGCCGGCCATCTCGCCGGGCAGCATCAGGTCCAGCGGCCGGTCTGCCACGCTGGTCAGCGCGAGCAGGGACTGCCCCTGTGTCCGTCGCATCACCGACAGGCAGCGCGGGTGCAGCTCCAGCAGCTCCAGCGCGGCCCCCGGGTGGAAGGCCGGCTGCGAGATGCGGGCGCGGATCAGGCGACATAGCCCGTCGAAGATCCGCGCCCGCAGGCTGCCCGGGTCGGCCAGCTCCGCCTCCACCTGCTCCAGAGCCAGCTTCTGGCGGTTGATGGCCCGCGGCGCTCCGCTGCGCCGCACCCCCTCCTGCCAGTTGCTCGATCCCAGCAGGCTGCCGACATAGATCGCCGGCACGCCGGGCAGACACAGAGCGATGGCCTGCGAGGCGAGGAAGCGCTCGACGTGTGCGTCCCCCCCCTGGCCCTCGCCGCGCAGGGCGTCGAGATAGGTCACGTTGAGCTCGTAGGGGGTCTGCGCGCCGTCGGGACCCGTGCGGCAGGAGACCCGGCCGCCCCGGCGGCGAGCCAGCTCGGCCAGCGACTCGATTGCCTCGGCGGGGAGCAGCCCCTCGAGAGGTCGGACGCCGATCCCGTCGTGGGACGCGGTGAAGTTGAAGAAGGTGGTGGCGTCCGAGGGGCTGGCGAGGGTGCCGGCCCAGCGCGCCAGGTCCGTCGCGCTGCCGCTGCTCAGCGCGTGCAACACCAGCGGCGGCAGCGAGAAGTTGTAGACCAGCTGAGCCTCGTCGTGGCCGTCGCCGAAGTAGCTGATGTTCTCCGCGTGGGGCACGTTGGTCTCCGTGAGCAACGCGACCTGCGGGGCGACCATATCGAGCAGATCGCGCAGCAGGCGCACCACCTCGTGGGTCCGGGGCAGGTGCATGCAGCTCGTGCCGATCTCCTTGTACAGAAAGCCGATCGCATCGAGCCGCAGCATGGAGGCGCCGTGCTCGACGTAGCACAGCAGCACGTCGACCATCGCCAGCAGCACGTCGGGGTCGCCGTAGTTCAGATCGATCTGGTCCGCGCTGAAGGTGGTCCACAGCTGCAGCGTGGAGCCGTCGGCCCGGCGGTACTCGGTCAACAGGGGCAGCGACCTCGGGCGAACCACGCTGGACAGGTCGCTGTCCGGGTCGACGGCGATGGCCAGCTCGCGCAGGGGACCATCGCCGGCGAGGTAGCCCTGAAACCAGGCGCTCTTGCTGGAGATATGATTGAGCACGAAGTCGAAGGCCAGTCTGAAGTCGCGCGACAGCGCCTCGACGTCGGCCCAGCTGCCCAGCTGCGGATCCACCGCGTGGAAGTCGATGACGGAGAAGCCGTCGTCGGAGGAATAGGGGAAGAAGGGCAGGATATGGATCGTCGAGATCAGACCTCGTAGGCGCGAGCAGGCGAAGGCGTGCAGCACCGAGAGCGGGGGCTCGGAGTCATCGCGCAGCGAGTCGCCGTAGGTGATCAGCACCACGTCGCGCTCGTCGAAGGGCAGCCGCCGCTTCATCGGGTCGGATAGCGGCGGGTCCTGGCGGGGCACCCGCGTCAGTCGTCGCATCAGCCGGGCGGCCGTCTGCTCGCCCCGCTGCTCGCCGTACAGAAGCTGCAGCCGCCGGGTGATGCGCTGCTGGAGGCTCTCCATGCGCCCATCATACGGGGCCGAGGCGGTGGGGCAAGGATCCAGAGTTTCGCGCGGCGAAGAGACCATCGGAAAGCGATCGGGCGTAGAGCCGCTATTGCTGTCAGGCTGCAAAGCGAATGTGCCAAATCTAGGGTGGGTGATTCTCACCATCCCGCGATCTGTCACAGCAAACTGCCATCTGGAGTAGGGTGACCTGTCACCCTCGCTCAAATGGCACTCCACAGTGCCAAATCGAGGGTGGGTGATCCCCACCGTCCCTCGATCTGGCGCAGCCCGGGGTGAGGAACATGCCGGTGCGGCGCGGCCGGCCTGCACAAGCACCGCGCAGAGCCGGCGAGAAACGCAGCCTGGCACTCGCTCGTGATGACACACGCATCACTGTGCCAGGACCGCGCAGCACCCGGCGAGGAATGCCGCGTGGCACTCGCTCGGGTCCTTGGTGGGCGTGCCTCCGCAGAGTGCCGAGCTCTTCCACAACGACCCCTGCCCGGGATTGATGGTCACGTCCCAGCACAGGTTGACCCTTCGTAGCATGGAGCTACAATTGTAGCATAGTGCTACAACCGTAGGAGGCCGGCAATGGCATCGTCGAACCCGTTGCGACTGGATGGAGAGCTCGTCCGGGCGGCTGGCGCCGTGGCCAGGAGAAACAAGCGTACGGTGCCCCGGCAGATCGAGTACTGGGCAGAGCTGGGCAGAGCGATCGAGGCCCTGGTCGATCCGGCCACGCTGATCGCCCTGCAGGAAGGGCTGGCCCGGCTCGTGGTGGAAACGGCCTCCTCGGAACCGGTGCGCCCGGCCGACGTGTTTGCAGATCTTGAGCACACGAGAGCCGACAGCAGCCTGTCAGCGCGCGTGAGCCCGTCACGCGTCAGATACCAGGCCAGCGAGGAGACGCCCGGCTATCTGGAGCAGATCCGTCCTGACGGAACGAAGACAGTGGGACAGTTTCGTTCCGGCCGGTTCGTCGCCTTCAAGAAGCGACGATGACGGAACGGAAGAAGCAGCTCTGGCTGCTCGCCGGCGGCAACGGCGCGGGAAAGAGCACCTTCCATGATCTGTTCCTCAGACCAAGAGGCATGTCCTTCGTCAACGCCGATCGGATCGCGCGTGCGATCACACCCGAGGCCCCGGAGTCCGTCGGATACGATGCTGCACGAGTCGCCGAGAAGATCCGGTATGACCTCCTGCAACACGGTGCGTCGTTCTGCTTCGAGACCGTGTTCTCACACCCGTCCAAGGTCGATTTCGTGGCCGACGCCAGGGCATCCGGCTACGAGATCATCCTGGTCTTCATTCACCTCGACGACACGCAGCTCAATCTTGCCCGCATCTCACAGCGGGTGGCCGAGGGCGGCCACTCTGTTCCCGAGGAGAAGGTGCGGAGCCGCGTCCCACGTACACTGGAGAACATCAAGAAGGCCCTGCCGATCGCCGACGAGGTTCACCTGCTGGACAACTCGCGTTGCGACGACCCGTTCAGACGTGTTGCCAGTCTGATCAACGGCAAGGCGGCCGTGCACACCAGCTCTGTTCCAGGCTGGGCGCTCGGCGTCCTGTGCGACTACCTGGATGGTGAGTAGGGCCACGCGCCAGAAACGTCCCATGGCAATTCGTCGGTAGGCCGAGGGGTGGGACCGAGAGGGGCGACTCAGCGAAAACGGCGCTCGTAGCGCGTGGCGAGCTCCAGGCGGGCCACCGGCTTGCTCTTGCCGGAGACCACGAAGGGCACCGCGCGGGTCTTGCCCCGGGCCTTGATCAGCAGCGTTCCGCTGACCGACGCGTCGGCCGCGGAGGCGTCGCCCGGTCCGACCTCGATGCGATAGCTGCCGTTGCCGGCCCAGCGCAGGGCCAGCACCTCGGCCGTACGCCCGTCGCTGCTGTTGACAGCCCGGCCCTGCCGGCCGGTGCGCAGCACGGAGAGCCGCTGGCCCTTCGGCGTGACCAGCGCCAGGTCGAGGTCAACCGCCTGGTCCCAGGTGGCCTTGAGCACGACGGCACCACGCTCGATGCCGCGGTCGGTGGTGGCCTCCCCGCCGGCGATCTTGGCCAGCGCCTGGCCGATGCGGGCGGCATGGCCCCGCTGCTTGCCCAGCGGGCCACTCGACAGCTCGGTGAGCAGCTGCATCGCCCGGGGGCGCTCCTCGGGGATCTGGGCCAGGCAGCGCGCCAGCGCCAGGTGGTGCTCCACCCGCTTGGGGTGCAGCGACATGATGCTCCACTCGTGCGCGCAGCTGCGCCGCAGCTCGCCCCTGTTGCGGTACATGCGGGCCAGGTCGCGGTGCAGGCGCACGTTCCAGGGCTGGACCTCCACCGTGCCGCTGTAGCTGCGCACGGCCGGCTCCGCCCGGCCCAGGGCCGCCTGCATGTCGGCCAGGGCCAGCAGCGGCCCGACGCGACTGCCATCCAGCTCGGCCCACTTGATGGCGTGGCGCATCGCCTCGCCATAGCGGCCGTTGCGCACCAGGGCGCGGTGGTAGGCCTGGTGAGCGCCCCGCCGAAGCGGTGCACGCTGCACCAGCCGCTCCATCCGGTTCTGCTGTGCAGCCGCGCGCGGGCTCACCGTGATGTCGATCATCGGGACGATCTTGGTGGTGTGCACCGGGACCGTGTAGGCGTGGCGGTGGTGGTGCCGACGGCTCCGGCGGGCATCCTTGACCAGGGTGGGCCGGGGCTCGGGCGCGGGGCGTGGTGCGGGGGTCTTGGCCTTGGGCATGGCCCGGGGCTTGTCCGCCGACGGAGCCGCGTCAAAGGGGCTCGACAGATCGTCCATCGCCGCCCGGCTTGGCTTCCGCTTTGCCGGCATCTTTCGGGCCTCCCGCTCCATGGCGGGAGCCGCGCTGGCGGGCGCCTCTTGGGCCTCTGACCTCGACGACGCGAGGCTTGGTCCGGCGCTGCCGCGACCGCCGGCCCCCAGCTTGCCCTCGGCGAACCCCTTGTTGGCGGACTGCTCGAGCCCGTCCACCTTCTTGTCGCCCGCCTTGCCCGCAGCGTCGGGATCGCTGTCCTTCAGGGTCCGGGTCGCCACCTTCTCCCCCTTCCAGTAGTCCCGGCCGCGGCGGCGCTTGACGTTGAACTCGCGGTACATCCGCTCGTTCTCCAGCACCAGGAAAGCGGTGGCGCGGCTGAGCACCGTGTACTCCTGGCTGACCCGGACGATCTCGGGCCGGTTTTCGGCGTAGCTGCTCACCGACAGGGCGTCCAGGTGCTCTCTGGCCCACAGCCGCGGAACGAAGCTGTTGGCGCTGCGCTCCTGCGGCTCGGCGCTGAGCGTGATGGGATAGCGGCGCTCGAAGGGCCGTCCATCCACCGTGCCGGTCAGGCGCAGGGCGCCGCTGCCGGCTCGATCGTAGCGCCCCGTGACGACCACCTCGGATCCAGCGACCAGCGAGGGCAGCTTGTCAGGATAGACGTGGTGCACGTCGACCCCATCGAAGCTGACCTCGAGATCCGTCAGGGTCGGCCGATACTGGGCCGCGACAACCTCGAACACCCGGGTACGCAGGTCGTCCCCTGCCTCGAGACGGTGGATCGATCCCGCCAGCCGCCGGGTGGCCTCCTGCAGGAAGAGCTCGCCCACGTCCTCGCCCACCTGCAGCACGCTGAGGGTCGCGCCGGGCTTACGCAGCGCCTCGACCACGAGGCTCGCCAGCTGCGGCTCGCGCATCTCGCCGGCGGTCGGGCGGCCGTCGCCGAGGTAGACCACGTTGACCGGCCGTCCGGCGGCGCCGGCCCGCTGGCCCGCCTCCTCGAACGCCGCCTGCAGGTTGCTCGAGCCTCCGGGCGTGATGCCCCGCACGAAATCCATGGCCGCGCGCCGGGCCTCGGCGGTCGGCTCGCGGAAAGACTCGCCCATCACGCGGCAGCGCTCGTCGCAGGCCATGATGTTGATCCGGCTGCTCAGATCCATCTCGGCCAAGAATGCCTCGAGCGCCGAGGTCTGTACCGCCAGCCCCTCCTGGCCCATGCTGTGGGAGCTGTCCATCAGGAACAGGTAGTCCCGCCGCCGCGCCTTCCCCTCCAGAGGCAGCTCGGGGCGCAGCACCGCCATGAAGAACCCACCGCGGTCGCCGCAGGCCGGCAGCATTGCGCTCTGCTCGGGCCGCCGCAGGGCGCAGTCCAGATCCCCGCCCTTCTTCTTCTTCTCATACAGCGCGACCTGCATCTCAGGCACGGCTCCGGAGGGGCGGAAGTTGGCCACGAAGCTCGCCGCCGGGGTGAAGTCGGTGGCCTCGTAGCGCAGGCGCACGCCCTCGTTGTCCCGCTCCTTGAGCACCGGGTAGAGCGGCGCCTCGACGTCGGCCACGCCACGGGTGCCGGAGACCTTCATGTCGATCGAGAACTTGCCCACCCGGGTGGCCTTCCCCTTCGAGGTGGACATGGGGTAGACGTAGCTGTAGCGGCCGTAGCTGGCGTCGAGGGGCTGGACGTAGGCCAGGATCACCCGGCGCGCCCCGCGCGGTGGAATGGGGAAGATCTTCATGCGGAAGATGCGGCCGCCCATCCACTCCAGCAGGGCCGGGTCGCGTGGCTGAATCGTATCGTTGACGATCTTGTTGAAGATGGCGCGGGCCCTCTGCCGCTCGACGATCTCCCCCTCCATCAGGTTCTTGCCCACGTAGAGGGCCAGGCGGGCGATGCTGGCTCCCGTCGGCAGCGGGAAGCGATAGGTCCCCTCCAGCGTCTCGCTGCTGGGGTTGTAGTACACCTGCTCCACCTCGGTGCGAGCGATGTTGTCGCGGATGGTGACCCGCACCTTCTGCTGCGACAGGCGCAGCGGACGCGCGCCGCCGCCGCCGGGCACCCTCGCGGTGAGGGAGCCGAAGCCCTCCTGCAGCTGCTCCACCGACCGCGGCGATTCGCCGATCTCGCGCGTCCAGCTGGTGACCTGCACCAGGTCCCGGCTCAGGCTGACCCGTGGCCGCTTGCCTGGACGCACCACGGCCCGCTCGCCGGCCCCGACCTCGACCTTCGCCCCCGCTCCCTCGACCTGCACCGTTCCCCGGGTCACGTCCACCACGGTGCGGTCCTTGTCCACGCGCAGGTTGAGCTTGGTTCCGGTGACGTTGACCTTGCCCGCCGGTGTGGAGATCTGAAGCGCCTGCTTCTGGGGGGAGGGGGTGACCCGCGCCAGCAGCTCGCCGGCCTCGACCCGGAGCTGCCGCTGTCCCTGCAGCTTGAGCTGCGTCTGCTGATTCAGCAGAAGGGTGGAGCCATCCTCGAGCTCGACGCTGCCGCGGGTCCCCTTGGTGGTGCGCAGCCACGCCCCGGCGGGCAGCTTCTGCCCGACCGCCAGGGTGCGCCACAGCTCACCGCCGACCCGGGACTGGACGCCGATGGTGCCCTGGGTGCCGAGGGAGAGCACGGCCTTGACCGTGGCACCGCGCAGGGCCTCGGCGCCCTGCGTCTGTTGTGGTGCGGGCTTCGACTCGCAACCTCCAGCAAACAGCGATGCCAACAGCGCTACGATCCAGCCCGACGGTTGGTGATCTTTCATGGTGGCCTCCAGGGATTGCAGATAGTAACGCATCATGCCGCCATAGGTTCTCTGGCAATTGCAGACCGACGGGGGCAGGTCAGCGGGGTCGGGCTGCGCGTTAGATATCAACGGGTTGAGACTACGGTTTACACTTCAGGTCGGCGTTGCGTAGCAGCTCGGAGGCGACCTTGGAGAATGCACGTCGATCGGCGGGCCTCTTGAACAGCGCGGGGATGGCGAGGGAGGAGCACGCCACCTCCTTGGCACGCGGGCTCACCTTGCCGTCCTTACCCACCAGGTAGGCCACCTCGGGCTTGCTCGCCGCACCGCGGCTGGAGAAGAGCACCACGTCGTAGCCCTTGCCGCGGCTGTCATAGAAGGTCCAGATGTCAGATCCGCACTGGACCTGGGCGAACTCGGCGTCGAACTTGCGCAGCCGCATCATCTCGTCCAGGGTCTTCTTCTGCTTCTTGGCCCGGCGCCCGGTGTCGCGATCCACGTCGACCAGCAGGCCGCTGCAGCCGCTGAGCCGGACCTCCACCGCGACGTTCTTCCCGCCCTTGACGTCCTTGAAGCGGTAGCCGAACCCGTAGTAGGCGGAGGGGTCGGGGAAGACCTTGAGGCCCCCTGCCGCCGCCGTCTTGCTGGCAGGCAGGACACGGCTGCCCATGGCCCTGAACGCCGCTGCCTGAGCCCCCAGCAGCTCGGGCTGCACCATGTACTGGCCCAGGTAGCTCTTGTCGACCATGTGCTTCCCATCGGCCCCGATGCGCCAGCCCTCGTTCACCACGTTCATCGGATAGCGGTGCGAGTGCAGCAGCAGGTCGAACGAGCCGTTGTTGTCCGTGTCGTAGAAGGCCCAGAAGCCGCCCTTGAGCGCGATCCAGCTCAACTCGGCGTCGATCTTGCCCTTCTCTCTCACCTGCTGCAGCGTGTCGCCCTGTTTGAACCCGCCCAGCGTGTCCTGGTCCACGTCGAAGATGAACCCGCTGGAGAACAGGCCCTCGGTGGCCACCACATCGGGCTTGCCGTCGCGGTTCAGGTCCCTGAGCGTCCCCTTGTGCCCGGCGCTCCGGATCGGATCGGGGAGCTTGCGCGCGGCGCCGCTGCCGGGAGGCATCAGGTGGTGCCCGAACAGATCGCCTCCCACCGCGGCCAGGCGCGCTCCCATCGCCGCATCGGTGAACAGGGCGGGACGGATCAGCTTGCCCTCGGTCAGAGACTTGTCCTGTGCCAGCTCTCCGCCGGCCCCGATGCGGTAGCCCGCCTCCACCTGTTTGCGTGCGGCGTCGGCCTGCAGCAGCACGTCGGGCTTGCGGTCGCCGTTGGTGTCGTACCAGGCGTACAGATAGTTGCCGTGGGCGAGGTAGATCAGCTCGGCGTCGAAGTCTCTCTTCTCCACCACCTCCCGCACCTCGGGGATCTTGCTCCGCCCGCCGAAGCTGTCCTGATCCAGGTCGAGGAAGAAAGCGCCGGGCATCCTGCGCTGGAAGAAGCCCAGGCGCATGAGCTGGTACAGGGCCAGCGTGTCGATCTGGCCGTCCAGATCGGCGTCCCCCATGTTGGCCACGGCGCCCCCCTCGGCCCACGGGTCGGGCAGCAGCTGAGGCGCACGCTTCGGCACGTCCTTGATGAACTTGCGGACCTCGGCCACGTGGATGTGGAAGTTGGACTCCTTGCGAGCGCGCATGCTGGAGCGCACGAAAGCGTTGAGTCCGACCAGCTCGGCCCGGCTGTTGACCAGCGGCCCCCCGCTGTCCCCCTGGCTGATGTCGCAGGTGGACTGGATCACCAGCGCCGGGATCTTGCTCTCCAGGTACTTGCGCAGCTCCTTGAGCCGCTTGGCCTTCACCTCGCCGCTCAGACCCGTGCCCTTGGTGGCCTCATACAGCTGCAGCTCCGCCAGCTGCTTGGAGAGCTTGCCGATCGCCGCGATCTGACCGTCCTTGATCGCCCACAGCAAACCGATGCCGGCGTGGCCGATGCTGGTCACCGCCTGACCCGGCGCCGGATCTTTGTCCGAGATGTGGATCGCAACCAGGTTCTTGGGCGGCTTGACCAGCTTGATCACCGCCATGTCCCGCAGCGCATCCTTCTTGTGCACGTACGCGTCGAAGGTCTCCTCTTGCTGCTCCATCACCCCCTGCTTGTTCAGCCGGCCAATCCCGACGCTGACCTTCATGCGGAAGCTATCCATCTGTGCATGAGCGATGACGTGGTGGTTGGTCAGGATCCAGCCCGCTGGGTCGTAGACCACGCCCGTGCCATATCCCCGCTGGGATCGCACGATCACCGTGGCCGGCGCCACCACGCGGTAGACGTTCTGCGATGGACCAGCTCCGCCGGCGGACGCCTGGGACGGTCGCTCGTCCATCGTCTTCGCCTCGCCTGTCGGTCCGCCCGCCCCGGGATCATCGTCCTCGTAGAACCCGCTGAGCGCGACATTGTTGCCGATCACCATCGACTTGGGCAGCTTGACCGATCGGACCTCGTGCCCCCTGGGCCCCTTGCTCGCCGGATGCTCGTCCGCGATCTTCTCGCCCTCCGGCTCGACCGATTGTTTGGGCGGACAGGCGAGCAGGGACAGCGCCAACAAAACGAGGGTTGCGCGTCTCATCGATACAGATCTCCTTTCACGACCTTGCAGGCTTGGTGATACGAGCGCCAGCCGGGCGGTCTTCGGCCGGGATGCAGGATATCACCAAACCGCCCGCCAGACCGCCCACCTATTCGCGGAGTTGCCTGTCCTCCAGCCACTGCTCGAGGTAGGCGGCAACCCCCTCCTCGGCGGTCGAGCCGATGCGGCCGGCCACGCGTTGCAGCACGGCTACAGGCGCGTCAGGTGGACAGAACGCCCACCCCGCCGCCTCGAGCAAAGGTAGATCGTTGAGGTTGTCGCCGAAGGCCACCACGGATTCCAGCCCGAGCCCCAGGCTCTGCGCGATCTGGGCGGCCGCGCTGGCCTTGCTCGCCGCCGCCGCTGTCACCTCCCCCACGGCGAGCCCCGGGGTGTAGGCGCTGACGCTGGGGTAGGCTCTGACATCCGTCAGGGGAGCGCACTCGGTCGTGATGAAGGAGCCCACGCGATCGGGGTCGTCGAGCAGGATCATCGAGAGCATCGAGCCGCCGCCAAGTCGGCTGCCGTCGTCGACCTGGAACCGATGATGAGCCCGCACCGACTCGAGGTAGCGCCGGGTCGGTCTGTTGATCGGCCCGGGTCCGTGAAACAGGACCGTCTGCCCGGCTCTGGTCGCGCCGGCGGGCAGCGCATAGGCCACCGGGGTCATCTGGTGGGCGCACGCCCGGCGGAACAGCTCGCCCGCCACGGGGCCTTCCAGCGCGGCCGTCCACGAGATGGCGCCGGTTGACAGGTCGGCGGCCAACGCGCCGTTGTGCAGGATGCCATCCAGCGGCAGGCGGAGCCCGCCGAGCGCGGCGGCGGTCGCGCCCGCGCCGCGCCCCGTGGCCACGGTGAACCACCCACCCGCGCGTGCCAGCCGCTCGATCGCCAGGCGAGTCCGCGGACCCAGCGTCTTGTCCGGCAGCAGCAGCGTGCCGTCCAGATCGGAGACGAACAGGCGATCTGCGGGCGACAGGTCACCCATGGTCCGGGATCGACCCGACCTGTTGCAGCAGCTCGAGGTGCTCCGGCGACTCGTGTCGAACGAAGCAGTAGGACTGCGGGGGACGAAACGGCAGCGACAGCGGCGGATCGAAGGTCACCGGGCGGGCGAGCTCGATGGCGGCGCAGCGGGGGCTGCTGCCCAGGTAGGCGAAGAAGCCCCCTCGGTCGATGCCGCTCGCCCCCTCGCCGATGGCCTTCCAGACCTCCTGAGGCGTCCCGGCGGCGACCTGCACGACCGAGCAGCTCCCCACCACCCGTCGCGTCGGGCTGCTGGCGTAGATCAACAGGCGGTCCGCGGGGGAGAACCGCGGCACGAAGCGCCGCAGCTCGAACCGCTTGCTCCCCTGAAGGATGGCGCTGGCGAAGTGGGGCTTGATCGCGATCAGGACGGTTGCAGTCCGGTGGGGCGGGCGGGCGGAGGAGACGATTCGCGGCCCCATGACAGCTACAGGGCGGGCACGGGCTTGTGCACGGGCTTGTGCACGCGCTTCATCACCCTGTCGCCCCCCTTGAGCTGGGCGGCCTTCAGAGCGGCCGTGGCGTCCTTGATCAGGCGAGAGAAGGTGAGGCTGTCGCCCTCGCTGATCCCGGCGACTCCGACGCTCGCCGTTAGCTGGGCCGTCAGTCCCTCACCACGGTAGGTGATGCGCTTGATCCGTCGCTTGACGCGCCGGCCCACCTCCTCGGCGCCGGCCAGGTCGGTGTGAGGCAAGAAGACCAGGATGCGGTCGTCGGCGAAGTGGATCGGAATGTCGATGTCCCGGATCGACTTCGCGATCGCCACAGCGAGCCCTGCGGTGATCTCCCGCTGCAGGTTGGGTCGATTCAGCTCGTGGAGCGCAGGGATGTCGTCCAGACCCACGAGCATGATCGCGAGGGGGTAGCCGTAGCGCTTGGCCCGACGCACCTCCACCACCAGCAGATCCTTGATGAACTCGAACTGGTAGAAGCCCGTACGCGAGTTGATCGCGCTGGCGAGGCGACGCATCTGCAGCGGCTGGTCCTTCTGCACCATCTCCAGCTCGCGGCGTACATCGCACAGCTTCTTCGACACCGACAGCACGCTGTTGAGCGCGTTGGCCGAGAAGGGCTGCACCAGATAGCCATCGGCGCCCATTCTCGCCACCGCCGCCTCCGGCTCCTGCTCATCGCGCTCCACCATCGCCAGCAGCGGGCCACTGCACTCGGTGAACTCCCGCACGTAGTGACCGAGCTCCACCCCCGCCGGGCAGTGAGAGACCAACAGAGCGCCCAGCAGAGCGCCATCTTCCACCTGGGCTGTGGCCTCGCCGGTGGTGCTCACCAGCACCGGATCATGGCCCGCCTCCTCGACGACGGATGCACATCGCTTCGCCGTGCTGGCATGCGGCTCGAAGATGAAGATGGATAGCTTCGGGTCGCTCATGCTCCCTCCATCACGCCCAGTCCCGTTCATAGCCTCAGCCCATGAAGAGGTCAAGGATCACGGACCGGGCCCTTCGGGCCGGACCCGCCAGCGCCGCCAGCGAGCTCCTGGCGAGCGACAGGGGCCTGCCAGCGCATTATGCCCTGGCAACCAGGCGGCGGGCCCGGGCGCAGCTGCTCGACGCGGACATGCAGCGTTCCGCCGCCGAGACGCACCCGCAGCGACTGGCCGACCGCGACCCGGCCTATATCGCTGATAATCCGCCCGTTTTCGTCGAGGACAAGCCCGTAGCCTCGTTCCAGCACGCTCAGCGGGCTCAGCGCTGCAAGCCGGGCGACCATCTGCTCGATCGCTGCTTGACGGCGGGCCATGCCGCGCTGCAGCCCATCCGTGAGGCTGCGGGCCATCCGGTCCAGCGAGGCCTGCCAGCGGCCGAGCCGTGCCCCCACTTCCTGTCGCGCGAGCCTGGTCTGCAGCCGATGCAGCCGCGCTCGACGCTGGCCGAGCAGCCTCGTGACACTGGACTGCAGCGTCGCGCCCGCATCATCGAGCGCCATCCGACCGCGGTTGAGCCGGACAAGCGGGCTCCCCAGCCGATGCTCCATGCGCTCGAGCTCCAGCGCACGCTGGCGGATCTGGTGCTCCATCGCCCGCGAAAGTCGTCGTTGATGCGATCGCAGCTGCTCGAGAACCTCCTCCATCACCGGTACCGCCATCTCGGCGGCAGCCGACGGAGTGGGGGCGCGGCGGTCGGAGACCAGGTCGGCGATGGTCAGATCGACCTCGTGCCCCACCGCCGAGATGATCGGAGTGCGCAGGTGGAAGATGGCGCGCGCGACCCCCTCGTTGTTGAAGGCCTGCAGGTCCTCCAGGCTTCCCCCTCCCCTGCCGAGGATCACGAGATCCGCACCGAGCTGGTCGGCACGCCCCAGAGCTCGGACTATCTCGCCGGGCGCCTCGCTGCCCTGCACCGGCGTGGGGCAGACCACGACCCGCACCGGGCACCGGCCGTGCAGGACACGGATGATGTCGCGCAGCGCAGCGCCGGTGGGCGATGTGACCACCGCCACCGCGCGCGGCAGCCGGGGCAACGGCCGCTTGTGCCTGGCCTCGAACAGGCCCTCGCTGTCGAGCTTGCGCTTGAGCTGTTCGAAGGCGAGCTGGAGCGCACCCAGCCCGGCGGGCTCCGCCGTCTCCGCGGTCAGCTGGAACCGTCCCTGGGCGTCGTAGATCCCGAGCCGGCCCCTGCAGCGCAGCTGCTGACCATCCTCCAGCCGGAAGCGCAGCCGGGCCGCCGCCGAGCGAAACATCACCACCGCCAGCTGGGCGCGGGCGTCCTTGAGGGTGAAGTAGCAGTGGCCGGATGACGGCGTCTTGAGGTTCGAGACCTCCCCCTCGACCCAGACATCGGCGAAGCGGCTCTCGAGCCGTTGGGACGCCCGACGGACCAGCTCGCTGACGCTGTAGGTTCTGGGGTCCTCCGGCGTTCCCCTGCCCCGAGGCAGATCGCCGAAGCTCAGCTGTGGATCGGGATCGGAGCTCACGCCTCTACCTGTAGGACTCGCTGTTCTCGCGCACCGTCGTCAGATCCCGTGCCGCCTTGAGCTTGAGCTGGTCGAAGCGCTCACGAAGCCCGCAGTAGCACCAGCCGCCGTCCTCCTTGCAGAACGCCAGCCGCCCGTTCCCGCTGGCGAGCTCGACGCGCGGGCCCTGTTTCTGGTCTTGCTGCTTGACCGACTCGAGCCCGAACCGCAGGAGCGGCTCGATGATGTCGTCGCGGTGCCGCGCGCTGTACGCGACGAAGAATGCACGCGCATCCCGCGTAGAGGCCGCCGCGTGGCACCGACTCAGCTCCCGTGCCTGGAGCTGCTTGGGGTAGCGCGCCCGCACCAGCTCGCAGATCTTCTTGTGGTCCCTGTGGACAGACATCACCGAGTAGCGGGTGTTCCTGTCCAGCAGCCCGAAGAGCTGCACCATGTTCGAGCTGCGGGCCGCGGCCACGACGCGGGACAGGGCCTCACGCGGGCTTGCCAGGGGACGATCAGGCTCTTTGCGCCGGCAGGAGCCCAGCGCGACCAGCGCGATCCCGATCAGCACGACGCGGCGACTCATCACAGTCGGCTGATACCAGGCCGCGGCAGGAAAGTCAATGAACGTGAGGGGTTGCTTCATGTCTCCCGCTGGGCTAAAGATGCATGCGGTGACCTGCTGGGCCATGATCGTTGCTGCGGGCAAGGGCCGTCGCTTTGGCGGGTCCGTGCCCAAGCAGTATGCCGAGCTCGCCGGGCGGCCGCTCCTGGCCTGGTCCCTGGAGTCTTTCGAGCGTTGCGCCGAGATCGACGCCGTATTGCTGGTGGTCGAGCCAGGTCAGCGGGAGCGAGCACGTGCGCTGGTCGAGCGCCACGACCTGAGCAAGGTGCAGGCTCTGGTGGATGGCGGCGAGCAACGCACCGACTCAGTGCGGCAGGGGCTCGCGGCTCTGCCCGAAGACTGTCGGCTGGTGGCGATCCATGACGGCGCCAGACCGCTCGTGCGGCCGAACCTGGTGGCTCGGGTGGTGGGGGCAGCCAGGAAATGCGGCGCCGCGATCCCGGCGCTCGCGGTGCGTGACACGGTCAAGCGCGCGGACCATGCAAGCTCACTCGACAGCGAACCGCTCGTGATCGGCACACAGGAGCGCCGCGGGCTGTACCTGGCCCAGACACCCCAGGTCTTCGCCCGGGACCTGATCACCCGCGCCTACGAGTGGGCAGGCGATGCGCCGGCCACCGACGACGCTCAGCTGGTGGAGCGGCTGGGGCAGCCGGTGACCCTAGTCGCCGGAGATGCCACCAACATCAAGGTGACGCACCCGGCGGATCTCCAGCTGGCGGGCCTGCTGCTGCGGGCGAGGGGCGATGCCTCCGGGGCGCCGCGAGTCGGCACCGGCTACGATGTTCATCGGCTGGTGCCGGGCAGGCCGTTGATCCTCGGCGGCGTGCAGATCCCGTATCCGCTCGGGCTACAGGGCCACTCGGACGCCGATGTCCTGGCCCACGCCGTCGGTGACGCCCTGCTGGGTGCCGCTGCCCTGGGCGACCTCGGTCGCCACTTTCCCCCCACCGACCCGTCGATCAGGGGCATCGGCAGCCTGGTCCTGCTGGAACGAATCGCGTCCATGGTAGCGAAGGCTGGCCTGGTGATCGGCAACGTTGACGCCACCGTCGTGTGTCAGGCGCCTCGCCTGACGTCCCACATCGCACAGATGCAGGCGAACCTCGCCCGCTGTCTGGGGCTCTCCGCGTCCCAGGTCAGCGTCAAGGCCACGACCACCGAGGGGCTTGGTTTCACCGGTCAGGGGGACGGCCTGGCGGCGCAGGCCGTGGTGCTGCTGGTCCCAATCGGGTCATCGCCCCGGTGAACCGGACAGCTTTGCGGGTGTCCAAGTCAGTGATGGGAAGATGCAAAGAGCTTCGATCTGTGTCAAAAAGGCGTGCTAGTGTTCGATCCTGAAAGAACGTGCCCAGTGTCGGCGAGGAATGGCGGCCGCTGGCAAGACGCGAGGGCGAAGTCATACTTGTGGTATTTCGAGCCCGAGCAACGCAGCCAGCGGTTGT
>Ga0180009_10003291_pt1 | contig 18486 bp, 14 predicted proteins | sample OS_PC_MetaG_FD_123537 | JGI IMG/M metagenome (GOLD analysis project Ga0180009, IMG submission 123537) | Groundwater microbial communities from the Aspo Hard Rock Laboratory (HRL) deep subsurface site, Sweden - OS_PC_MetaG | ecosystem: Environmental > Aquatic > Deep subsurface > Groundwater... | reverse complement strand
AGCTGATCGTGCCGATCGCCATGGAGGAAAAGCTCCGCTTCGCCATCCGCGAGGGCGGCCGTACCGTCGGATCCGGCGTCGTCTCCAAAATCATCGAATAACAGGCAATCCCGCGGCGCGCGGGGTTCAGCAATTTGACAAAGGGCGCTTTCGAGCGCCCTTTTTGATTCTAGGCAATTGGTATTGCGTGACTATCGCGATGAGGCTGCTTTGTTTCCTGTTGTTGCTAACGATGGCGGCTCCGGTTCGGGGTCAGTCCATTCTCGAGAACCAACCAACGGTTTTCCCCGGCCCCTATGAAGGGCGTGTGCTGCGGGTCATCGACGGCGACACGATCGAAATTCTTGTTTTTCTTTGGCCTGGATTGAGCGGTATCTACGATGTTCGCGTGAAAGGCGTTGATGTGCCTGAAAGTCGTACGAGCTGCGAACATGAAAAGGAACTCGGGCTGGCGGCTACCGAATATGTGAGCCGACGGTATGGGCCCGGACAGAAAGTTGAACTGCGAGACGTCGAATTCGGCAGCTTTGCCCGAAGAGTGTTGGCGGATATTAGGCGAGAGTATCCCGACAGAATGCTGTCGCTACGCACTGAATTGCTGCGAGACGGCAAAGGTGTTGCCTGGGAACCGGGCGAACCGGCGCGCAACTGGTGCGCCGCCGATTGAAGGCATCCGATAAACCCCTTGAATTTCGCCCCTGCCTGGGGCACAACCCGCACCGGCCTTAGGGGTATAGCTCAGTTGGTAGAGCATCGGTCTCCAAAACCGAGGGTCGCGGGTTCAAGTCCTGCTGCCCCTGCCAGGCCTGCCCCGTATCGAAGCGGGCGCGGCCTTTCGGCATGTCCGGGCGCCCTCAGTCGAGCCAGCAATTGCAAAAGCGCGCGACATAACGGCGCTGCCCACGCATGGAAAACAAAGGCCTTGCTTTCGCCGCAACGAGGAACTAGATACCAGCGTTCATGCCGCCGGGGAGACTCGCGCGGCGATGGCGTTTGGCAAATCATTATAAGCGGGCATTGACGAGCGGAACATGGCACGCACGAACCCCTTCACGTTTATGCAGCAGGTCCGGTCGGAGGTTTCCAAGGTCGTCTGGCCGACGCGCAACGAAACGCTGATTTCGACGGCCATGGTCCTGGCCATGGTGGCGTTGGCCAGCCTGATTTTCCTTTTGGCCGACCAGGTGATCGGATGGGCCGTGCAGGCCATGCTGTCGCTGCGGTTCTAGGCGCAATCACGAGCGATTTGGGAGAGAAGACGTAACAATGGCCAAACGCTGGTACATCGTGCAGACCTACTCGAATTTCGAGCGCAAGGTCGCCGAGGCCATTACCGAGAAGGCCGCTCAGGGCGGCCTTGGCGAGTATTTCGAGGACGTGCTGGTGCCGACCGAGAAGGTCGTCGAGGTCAGGCGCGGCCGCAAGGTGGATACGGAACGCCGGTTCTTCCCGGGCTATGTGCTCGTCAAGATGGACATGACCGACGACACCTTCCACTTGATCAAGAACATCTCCAAGGTCACCGGTTTCCTCGGCGCCGACAATCGACCGACACCGATCTCGGAGACCGAAGCGCAGGCGATCCTGCATCAGGTGCAGGAAGGCGTCGAGCATCCCAAGCCCTCGATCACCTTCGAGGTCGGCGAACAGGTGCGTGTCGCCGATGGCCCGTTCGCCAGTTTCAACGGTTTCGTCGAGGAAGTCGACGAGGAACGCGCCCGCCTCAAGGTGGAAGTATCGATCTTCGGCCGGCCGACGCCGGTCGAACTGGAATATGCTCAAGTCGAAAAGGTCTAGGCGCGTTGCCGGGGAAAGCGCCAAGCGGTTTTCCGGTTCGACATCGCGACCACTAGGGACCTCCGGCTCAGGCCTCTGAATTCCCGGGAAACCGGGTTGGCTCATTCGAGCCGTGCGATCCTTCGGGATCGTGAAACTGTGGGAGAGGGCGGCGGACGCCATGCCGCCGGCAAAACCCTCGCACCACATGCCTTTGAACCGCCCTTAACGGGCATTGGAAAGGACGATCATGGCCAAGAAGATTACTGGCTATATCAAGCTGCAGGTGCCTGCGGGCGCCGCCACGCCGTCGCCGCCCATCGGCCCGGCCCTGGGTCAGCGCGGTCTCAACATCATGGAATTCTGCAAGGCCTTCAACGCGGCCACGCAGGAGATGGAGAAGGGCACGCCGATCCCGACCGTCATCACCGCCTTTGCCGACAAGAGCTTCTCGTTCGAGATGAAGCTGCCGCCGGTGACCTATTTCATCAAGCAGGCGCTCAAGCTCCAGTCCGGCTCCAAAAAGCCCGGGCACGAAAGCGCCGGCATGCTGACCTCCGCCCAGGTGCGCGAGATCGCCGAAAAGAAGATGAAGGATCTCAACGCCGATACGGTCGAGGCCGCCATGGCCCAGATCGCCGGCTCGGCCCGTTCCATGGGCATCCAGGTGGAGGGCTAGCGACATGGCAAAATCAGGAAAGCGTCTCAGGGCCGCCGTCGAGGGTATCGATCGCAAGAAGCTCTACGCCATCGACGAGGCGATTTCGCTCGTCAAGGAACGCGCCAATGCCAAGTTCGACGAGACCGTCGAACTTGCGATGAATCTCGGCGTCGATCCCCGCCATGCCGACCAGATGGTCCGCGGTGTCGTCAACCTGCCCAACGGCACCGGCAAGACGGTGCGCGTGGCCGTGTTCGCCAAGGATGCCAAGGCGCAAGAGGCCCGGGCCGCGGGCGCCGACATCGTCGGTGCCGACGACCTCGCCGCCCAGATCATGGAAGGCAAGATCGATTTCGACCGCTGCATCGCCACGCCGGACATGATGCCGGTGGTCGGCCGTCTCGGCAAGATCCTCGGCCCGCGCGGCCTGATGCCGAACCCCAAGGTCGGCACCGTGACCCCGGACGTCGCCGGGGCCATCAAGGCCGCCAAGGGTGGCGCGGTCGAGTTCCGCGTCGAGAAGGCCGGAATCCTGCATGCCGGCGTCGGCAAGGCCTCATTTGGCGCGGCGGCGCTGATCGAGAACATCAAGGCCTTCACCGACGCGGTCACCAAGGCCAAGCCGTCGGGCGCCAAGGGCACCTATATCAAGAAGGTGGCGGTTTCCTCGACCATGGGTCCCGGCGTTCACGTCGATCCCTCGAGCGTCCTCAACTAGGACCTTGCAACACGCGTTACCGGGCGGTTCGCCGCCCGGGACATCGAGAGGGCCCCGGCCCTTAAGATGAAAGACCTGTCCGAGACTGCAGGCGAGGGGCTTTCGGGCCGCTCTTAATTGCAAAGCCTGCAATAGACGGGGTGACGATCGGAATTCGCGCCGGCATGTGCCGGAAGGGTTTCGGTTCGATCCAGGCCAGTTGCCGAGGCGCCCTTTCGCGCTTCGGAGCCGGTTGACAGGCGCTGAACCGTCGTTCCGTCGCCCGGTCTTCTGGACAAAGGAACGGCAATTGGCATGCATCCGGCAGATGTTTTCCGGATGCCAATGTGGAGAGAAGCAGTGGATAGAGCGGAAAAAGCCGAGCTCGTCACGTCGCTGGCCGAAGCCTTCAAGGGCTCGAGCACGGTCGTGGTGGCTCAGTATACCGGTCTCACCGTCGCCGAACTGGAAAATCTGCGCGTGCAGATGAAGCAGGCCGGCGCACAGGTACGGGTCGCCAAGAACCGCCTTGCCAAGCTCGCTCTTAAGCAAACCGACAAAGCGGACATTTCGGGCCTGTTCATCGGCCCGACGCTCGTCGCCTATTCGGAAGATCCCATCACCGCGCCCAGGATTGCGGTGAAATTCGCCGACAAGAACAAGAAACTGATCATTCTTGGCGGCGCCATGGGACGGACCGAACTCGACGCCGATGGCGTCAAGGCGCTGGCGGAACTGCCTTCGCTGGACCAATTGCGCGCAAAGCTCGCGGGTGTGCTCACGCAGCCCGCCGCCAAGATCGCATCCGTCCTGCAGGCACCTGGCGGCCAGATCGCCCGGGTTATTGCCGCCTATTCGGACAAGGGCGAAGCGGCGTAAGGCTTCGCGACCCTTTTCACATATCGAACCGAACTCAAGTCTGAAGGTAGAAAATCCAAATGGCTGATCTTGCTAAACTCGTCGACGATCTGTCGGCCCTGACCGTTCTCGAAGCGTCCGAACTCTCGAAGTTGCTCGAAGAGAAGTGGGGCGTCTCCGCCGCCGCTCCGGTTGCCGTTGCCGCCGCCGCGGCCGCCGCTCCGGCCGAGGCTGTCGAGGAAAAGACCGAATTCGACGTCGTCCTCACCGATTTCGGCGCCCAGAAGCTCAACGTCATCAAGGAAGTCCGCGCCATCACCGGTCTCGGCCTCGCCGAGTCCAAGGCGCTGGTCGAAAGCGCCCCCAAGGCGATCAAGGAAGGCGTTTCCAAGTCCGAGGCCGCGGACCTCAAGGCCAAGCTGGAAGCAGCCGGCGCCAAGGTCGAACTGAAGTAATTCGGCGCGCTCCTCGGGCGGGACCATCACGGCCCGAAGATCGCGCAGACCGATCCGGAAGGCGGCGGCCGCCGCCGCCTTTCATAAGCGTGATCAAGAACCGACGGTCCGTTCCAGCGCATTGCGGAAGCCGGATTTCGGACCAGATCATGCGGCCAGCAAAGGCATGATCCGCCGGGCCCGTGACGCGGGCGGTTGGGGAAACGTGTGGCGGATCATGCGCATTCGACTCGCGGTACTGGGGATTCAGCGAATCTCGCATGCCCTCTATAGTCCCGCCTCGCCAGTTTGGAGGCGGCCGTCAGTCCGGCGAAAGGAACCGGGTTGGGACGACGAGTTGCGGCGGCGCGGAAGCGGACGGGAAAGGCCAATTTCCGGCCTTCGCGCCACCAATAGGATGAACCGGAGCGGTGCGTGTTCTCCGCCAGGTTCGAACAACCACTAGGAACGGGCGCGTGTCCCGAAAGCCGACGGCGGATGGTCGGCTTTTCGGCCAAATGCTTTCCTGACATTGATATCCGAGGAGCTTTTATGGCTACCACTTTCAACGGCCGCCGCAAGGTCCGCAAGTCCTTCGGCAGCATTCGCGAAGTCACGGAAATGCCCAATCTGATCGAGGTGCAGAAGGCATCCTATGATCAGTTCCTTCTGGTCGAAAAGGTCAGGGGCGGCCGCCCCGATGAAGGCCTGCAGGCCGTCTTCAAGTCGGTTTTCCCGATTTCGGATTTCTCCAACACAGCGAGCCTTGAATTCGTCAGCTACGAATTCGAACAGCCCAAATACGACGTCGAGGAGTGCCGGCAGCGCGACATGACCTTCGCTGCGCCATTGAAAGTCACTCTGCGCCTGATCGTGTTCGAGGTGGACGAGGAAACCGGCGCCCGCTCCGTCAAGGACATCAAGGAACAGGACGTCTATATGGGCGACATGCCGTTCATGACGATGAACGGCACGTTCATCGTCAACGGCACCGAGCGCGTCATCGTCTCCCAGATGCACCGGTCGCCCGGCGTGTTCTTCGATCACGACAAGGGCAAGACCCATTCCTCGGGCAAGCTGCTGTTCGCCGCCCGCATCATTCCCTATCGCGGCTCCTGGCTCGACATCGAGTTCGACGCCAAGGACATCGTCTTCGCCCGCATCGACCGCCGCCGCAAGATTCCGGTCACCTCGCTGCTGAAAGCGCTCGGCCTCGACGCCGAGGAGATTCTCGCGACCTATTACGGCGTGCTGACCTTCGAGCAGACCAAGGGCGGCTGGAAAAAGCCCTATGAATGGGAGAAGATGAAGGGCGTCAAGCCGACCCACGACCTCATCGATGCCAAGACCGGCGACGTCGTGCACGAGGGCGGCAAGAAGCTTTCGGCCCGTGCCGCCAAAAAGATCGCCGAGGCCGGCACCACCCATCTGCTCGCCGCCAGCGAGGATCTGTTCGGCATGTATCTCGCCGAGGACCTCATTAACCTGAAGTCAGGCGAGATCTATGCCGAGGCCGGCGACGAGATCGACGAAAAGCTTCTGAACAAGCTGGTCGAAGCCGGCTTCGACACCCTGCCGATCCTCGACATCGACCACATCACCGTCGGCCCCTATATCCGCAACACCCTGGCCGTCGACAAGAACGAGACCCGCGAAGATGCGCTGTTCGACATCTATCGCGTCATGCGTCCGGGCGAACCGCCGACCGTCGAGACCGCCGAGGCGATGTTCCAGTCGCTGTTCTTCGACAGCGAGCGCTACGACCTCTCCGCCGTCGGTCGCGTCAAGATGAACATGCGCCTCGACCTCAATGCCGAGGACACCGTCCGCATCCTGAGGAAAGAAGACATCGTCGAAGTGGTCCGCACCCTCGTGCAATTGCGCGACGGCAAGGGCGAAATCGACGATATCGACAATCTCGGCAACCGCCGCGTGCGATCGGTCGGCGAACTGATGGAAAACCACTACCGGCTCGGCCTGCTGCGCATGGAACGGGCGATCAAGGAGCGCATGAGCTCGGTCGAGATCGACAACGTCATGCCGCAGGACCTGATCAACGCCAAGCCGGCCGCCGCCGCGGTGCGCGAGTTCTTCGGCTCATCGCAATTGTCCCAGTTCATGGACCAGACCAACCCGCTCAGCGAAGTGTCGCACAAGCGGCGCCTGTCGGCGCTCGGCGCCGGCGGTCTGACCCGTGAGCGCGCCGGTTTCGAAGTCCGCGACGTGCATGTGACCCATTACGGCCGCATCTGCCCGATCGAGACGCCGGAAGGGCCGAATATCGGCCTGATCAACAATCTCGCGACCTTCGCCCGCGTCAACAAGTACGGCTTCATCGAAACGCCCTACCGCCGCGTCGTCGACGGCAAGGTGACTGACGAGGTCATCTATCTGTCTGCCATGGAAGACGCCAAGTTCAATGTCGCCCAGGCCAATGCCCGCCTCAAGGACGACGGCAGCTTCGCCAACGACATGATCACCGCTCGCCACGCGGGCGAGGTGACGCTGACCCCGCGCGAGCAGATCGAGCTTATGGACGTTTCGCCCAAGCAGGTCATCTCGGTCGCCGCGGCGCTCATCCCGTTCCTTGAGAACGACGACGCCAACCGCGCCCTGATGGGCTCGAACATGCAACGCCAGGCCGTGCCGCTCTTGCGGGCCGAGGCGCCTTATGTCGGCACCGGCATGGAATCGGTGGTGGCCCGCGATTCGGGTGCCGCCATCGCCGCCAAGCGCACCGGCATCGTCGACCAGGTCGATGCGACCCGCATCGTCATCCGGGCGACCGAGGAGACGGACGCGTCGAAGTCCGGCGTCGACATCTACAACCTGATGAAATATCAGCGCTCGAACCAGTCGACCTGCATCAACCAGCGTCCGCTGGTCGTTGTCGGCGATCACATCCAGGCCGGCGACATCATCGCCGACGGCCCCTCGACCGAACTGGGCGATCTCGCCCTCGGCCGCAACGTCCTCGTCGCCTTCATGCCGTGGAACGGCTACAATTTCGAGGACTCGATCCTTTTGTCCGAACGCATCGTCAAGGACGACGTCTTCACCTCGATCCATATCGAGGAATACGAGGTCATGGCCCGCGACACTAAGCTCGGGCCCGAGGAAATCACCCGCGACATCCCGAATGTTTCCGAAGAAGCCCTCAAGAACCTCGACGAAGCCGGCATCGTCCATATCGGCGCCGAAGTCGGCCCGGGCGACATCCTCGTCGGCAAGATCACGCCGAAGGGCGAAAGCCCGATGACACCGGAAGAAAAGCTCCTCAGGGCCATCTTCGGCGAAAAGGCTTCCGATGTCCGCGACACCTCGCTACGCGTGCCCCCCGGGGACGCCGGCACCGTCGTCGAGGTCCGGGTGTTCAATCGCCACGGCATCGACAAGGACGAGCGTGCCATGGCCATCGAGCGCGAGGAAATCGAGCGTCTGGCCAAGGACCGCGACGACGAGCAGTCGATCCTCGACCGCAACGTCTATGCGCGCTTGAAGGAAATGCTGTTCGGCAAGTCGGCGACCTCCGGCCCTAAGGGCTATATCGCCGGCACCAAGCTCAACGACGCCGTATTCGACGGCCAGCCGCGCTCGAAATGGTGGCAGTTCGCCATCGAGGACGACAAGGTCATGCAGGAAATCGAAGCCCTGCAGGGCCAGTACGAGGAAAGCCGCAAGCTCCTCGAACAACGGTTCATCGACAAGGTCGACAAGCTGCAGCGCGGCGACGAGCTGCCTCCGGGCGTGATGAAGATGGTCAAGGTCTTCGTCGCCACCAAGCGCAAGATCCAGCCCGGCGACAAGATGGCCGGCCGTCACGGCAACAAGGGCGTCGTTTCGCGTATCGTGCCGATCGAGGACATGCCGTTCCTCGCGGACGGCACCCATGCCGATATCGTTCTCAATCCGCTCGGCGTGCCCTCGCGCATGAATGTCGGGCAGATTCTCGAGACCCATCTCGGCTGGGCCTGTGCCGGCATGGGAAGGAAGATCGGCGGATTGCTCGAAGCCTATCAGCGGGCCAACGACATCAAGCCATTGAAGTTAGAGCTCGATTCGCTGTTTGCCAATGACGAGACTTTGACGGATCTCGACGATGACAGCGTCATTCGCCTGGCCGAACACCTGAAGAAGGGCATTTCCATCGCGACGCCGGTCTTCGACGGCGCCAAGGAAGCCGACATCGTCAGGATGCTCGAACAGGCCGGCCTCGACGGCTCCGGCCAGTCGACGCTCTATGACGGTCGCACGGGCGAGGCCTTCGACCGCAAGGTGACCATGGGCTATATCTACATGCTCAAGCTGCACCATCTGGTCGACGACAAGATCCATGCCCGTTCGATCGGTCCGTATTCTCTGGTTACCCAGCAGCCGCTGGGCGGCAAGGCGCAATTCGGCGGTCAGCGTTTCGGCGAAATGGAGGTCTGGGCCCTCGAAGCCTATGGCGCCGCCTACACCTTGCAGGAAATGCTCACCATCAAGTCGGACGACGTTGCCGGCCGCACCAAGGTCTACGAAGCCATCGTCAGAGGCGACGATACGTTCGAGGCGGGCATCCCGGAAAGCTTCAACGTGCTGGTCAAGGAAATCCGTTCGCTCGGCCTCAATGTCGAACTGACCGAGACCGATCCTGAAGAACTGAGCGGGCCGCAAGGCTCCGCGGGCCCCGAACTGGAGGCACCTCCGGACGCGGCGGAATAATTCGCCGCGCACCCCTTTCCGTCACAAGCGCCGGCCCGGCGCGCCCAAAAAGCCCCGGCCGGCCACAGGAGACACCGGATGAACCATCATCAGAACGTCATGGACCCGTTCAACCAGCAGAGTGCGGCACAGGTCTTCGACCAGATGCGCATCTCCATCGCGAGCCCGGAAAAAATTCTGAGCTGGTCCTATGGCGAAATCAAAAAGCCTGAGACCATCAACTACCGGACCTTCAAGCCGGAGCGCGACGGCTTGTTCTGCGCCCGCATCTTCGGGCCCACCAAGGACTACGAATGCCTGTGCGGCAAGTACAAGCGCATGAAGTTCAAGGGCGTGATCTGCGAGAAATGCGGCGTCGAGGTCACGCTTTCCCGCGTTCGCCGCGAACGCATGGGCCATATCGAACTGGCCGCGCCCGTCGCCCATATCTGGTTTCTGAAGTCGCTGCCCTCGCGCATCGCCCAGCTTCTCGACATAACCCTCAAGGATGTGGAGCGCATCCTCTATTTCGAGAACTACGTCGTCACGGATGCCGGCCTCAGCCCGTTCACGCAATACCAGCTGATTTCGGAGGAGGAGTTCCTCGACGCCCAGGACCAGTTCGGGGCCGATACCTTCACGGCCATGATCGGCGCCGAAGCCATCCGCGAGATGCTGATCGCGCTCGACCTCGAAAAGATCGCCGCCGACCTTCGCGTCGAGATCGCCGAGTCGACCACCGAACTGAAGCCGAAGAAACTGGCCAAGCGCCTGAAGATCGTCGAGCAGTTCCTCGTGTCGGGCAACAAGCCCGAATGGATGATCATGACGGTCATTCCGGTCATTCCGCCGGAACTGCGTCCGCTCGTGCCGCTCGATGGCGGCCGTTTCGCCACCTCGGATCTCAACGATCTCTACCGCCGCGTCATCAACCGCAACAACCGCCTGAAGCGGCTGATCGAGCTTCGCGCGCCGGACATCATCATCCGCAACGAAAAGCGCATGCTGCAGGAAGCGGTCGACGCCCTGTTCGACAACGGCCGCCGCGGCCGCACCATCACCGGTGCCAACAAGCGTCCGCTCAAGTCGCTTTCCGACATGCTCAAGGGCAAGCAGGGCCGCTTCCGCCAGAATCTTCTTGGCAAGCGCGTCGACTATTCCGGCCGTTCGGTGATCACCGTCGGTCCGGAATTGAAGCTACATCAGTGCGGGCTGCCCAAGAAGATGGCGCTCGAGCTGTTCAAGCCGTTCATCTATTCGCGGCTCGAAGCCAAGGGATTGTCCACCACCGTCAAGCAGGCCAAAAAGCTCGTCGAAAAGGAAAAGCCGGAAGTCTGGGACATCCTCGATGAAGTGATCCGCGAGCATCCGGTGCTTCTCAATCGTGCCCCGACACTGCACCGCCTCGGCATCCAGGCCTTCGAACCGATCCTGATCGAGGGCAAGGCTATCCAGCTGCATCCCCTGGTCTGCGCCGCCTTCAACGCCGATTTCGACGGCGACCAGATGGCCGTGCACGTTCCGCTGTCGCTCGAAGCGCAGCTGGAAGCGCGCGTCCTGATGATGTCGACCAACAACATCCTGCACCCGGCCAATGGTCAGCCGATCATCGTGCCGTCTCAGGACATCGTGCTCGGCCTTTATCACATGTCGTTGCAGGCCGAGAACGAGCCGGGCGAGGGCATGGCCTTTTCCTCGATGAGCGAGATCGAGCACGCCCTGCAAAACAAGACGATCACCCATCACACCAAGATCAAGGGCCGCATCCGCGATTATGCTCAGGACGGCTCGTTCACGACGCGCATCCTCGAGACGACGCCGGGCCGCATGATCATCGGCCAGCTTCTGCCCAAACTGCCGCAGGTGCCGTTCGACGTGTGCAACCAGGTTCTGACCAAGAAGATGATCTCCAAGATGATCGACACCGTCTACCGCGGCTGCGGTCAGAAGGAGACGGTCATTTTTTGCGACAAGATCATGGATCTCGGCTTCAAGCACGCCTGCTCGGCCGGCATCTCGTTCGGCAAGGACGACATGGTCATTCCCGAGACCAAGGCGGGCATCGTCGAAGAGACGCGCGCCATGGTCGAGGAATTCGAGCAGCAGTACAATGACGGCCTGATCACCCAGGGCGAGAAGTACAACAAGGTCGTCGACGCCTGGGCCAAGTGCGGCGACCGCGTCGCCGACGAAATGATGAAACGCATTTCCTCGGTCCAGTTCGACGAGGTGACCGGGCGCCAGAAGCCGATCAACTCCATCTACATGATGAGCCATTCCGGCGCCCGCGGTTCGCCGGCCCAGATGAAGCAGCTCGCCGGCATGCGTGGCCTCATGGCCCGTCCGGACGGTTCGATCATCGAGACGCCGATCACCTCGAACTTCAAGGAAGGCCTGACCGTGATGGAGTATTTCAACTCCACCCACGGTGCCCGCAAGGGTCTCGCCGACACGGCGCTCAAGACGGCGAACTCGGGCTATCTGACCCGCCGTCTGGTCGACGTTGCCCAGGACTCGATCGTGACCGAATACGATTGCGGCACCGATCAGGGCCTGACGATCGAGGCGATCGTCGATTCCGGCCAGATCGTCGCCTCGCTCGGCCAGCGCATTCTCGGCCGCACGACCGCGGACGATCTCGTCGATCCCGAGAGCGGCAGCGTCATCGTCGCCAAGGGCACGCTGCTCGAGGAGCGACACATCGAAGCCATAGAGGCGGCCAGGATCCAGTCGGTCCGCATCCGCTCGGCCCTGACGTGCGAAACCCGACAGGGCGTCTGCGCGGCCTGCTACGGCCGCGACCTGGCGCGTGGCACGCCGGTCAATATCGGCGAGGCGGTCGGTGTCATCGCCGCCCAGTCGATCGGCGAACCGGGTACCCAGCTCACCATGCGCACCTTCCATATCGGCGGCACGGCGCAGGTGGTCGATAGCTCGTTCCTCGAATCCGGGGCCGAAGGCAAGATCGTCATCCGCAACCGCAACGTCGTCAAAGGCAAGGACAAGCTGCTCATCGTCATGGGCCGCAATGTCACGCTCGCCATCGTCGACAGCGACGGCAACGACCGCGCCACGCACCGTCTGCCATACGGCGCCAAGATCCGCGTCGACGACGGCGACACCGTCAAGCGCGGCCAGCGCCTGGCCGAATGGGACCCGTATACCCGTCCGGTGCTGGCCGAAGTCGCCGGCGAGGTCATCTTCGAGGACCTGGTGGACGGCATGTCGATCGCCGAATCGACCGACGAGGCGACCGGCTTCACCAAGCGCGTCGTCATCGACTGGCGCACCTCCAACCGTTCCGACGGTTTGAGGCCGGCTCTGGCCATCGGCAAGGGTGGCGACGTGAGCAAGCTCGAACGCGGCGGCGAGGCCCGCTACCTGCTGAGCGTCGATGCCGTCGTGTCGGTCGAGCCGGGCGAAAAGGTCGCTCCGGGCGACGTTCTGGCCCGCATTCCGCTCGAAAGCGCCAAGACCAAGGACATCACCGGCGGTCTGCCGCGCGTCGCCGAGCTGTTCGAGGCCCGGCGTCCCAAGGATCACGCCATCATCGCCGAAATCTCCGGCACGATCCGCTTCGGCCGCGATTACAAGAACAAGCGGCGCATCATCATCGAGCCGGAAGAGGAGGGCGTCGAGCCCGTCGAATACCTGATCCCGAAGGGCAAGCCCTTCCATCTTCAGGAAGGCGACGTCATCGAGCGCGGCGAGTTCGTCCTGGACGGCAACCCGGCTCCGCACGACATCCTCGCCATCAAGGGCATCGAGGAACTCGCCAAGTATCTGGTCAACGAGATCCAGGAGGTCTATCGCCTCCAGGGCGTGCTGATCAACGACAAGCACATCGAGGTCATCGTCAAGCAGATGCTGCAAAAGGTCGAGATCACGGTGCCGGGCGACAGCGGCCTGCTCAAGGACGAGCAGCTCGACAAGCTCGATTTCGACGAGATCAACGTCCAGCTCGAGGCGGAGGGCAAGAAGCCTGCCGAAGCCATGCCGGTCCTTCTGGGCATCACCAAGGCGTCGCTGCAGACCCGCTCCTTCGTTTCGGCCGCCTCCTTCCAGGAAACAACCCGCGTCCTCACCGAAGCGGCCGTATCCGGCAAGGCCGACGTGCTCGAGGGTCTGAAGGAAAACGTCATTGTCGGCCGCCTGATCCCGGCCGGCACCGGCGCCACCATCGCCACGACGCGCCAGATCGCCGCCAAGCGCGACGACCTCATTCTCGAGGAACGCCGCATCCAGGAGGATACGGTTGCCCTGAACGCCCCGGCGCGGGAAGCCGGCGAGCCGGCATCGACTTCGGAATAGAAGGGGTTTTGCCCGAAAGACCACGAAAAGGGGGGCATTGCCCCCCTTTTTTTGCCGGGATCAATGCCGCCGAAGCCGGCTTTGCGGCCAGGGACGGAATGCCTCACCGGCCGGGCGCCGATTTGGCCTAAGCTGCCCGCGATCCGAGGCCGACCCAGGCGCGGGATATGGACGCAGTGCCGTCGCGGCGCTAAAGGAGCGGGCAAATACGGATCGCACCGGAAAAGGGACTGAGACGCCATGGATCGCGAACGTGAGCTTTGGGCCGATGTCGATACTTATCTTGCCAGTGTTCTGGGCGGCGACGATCCGGTTCTGACCGACGCGCTCGATCATGCGGCCCGGCAAGGTCTGCCCGCCCACAGCGTATCGCCGAGCGAGGGGCGGTTCCTTGCCACGCTCGTCCACATGAGCAAGGCGCGCTACATCCTCGAGATCGGCACGCTGGCCGGCTATTCCACCATCCACCTGGCGCGCGCCACCGGCCCGGAGGGCGAGGTCGTCACGCTCGAATACGATTCCCACCACGCCGCCGTCGCTCGCGCCAATCTCGAACGCGCCGGCCTCGGCGACCGCGTCGAAGTGCGCGTCGGCGCCGCCGCCGAGACGCTGCCGCTCATCGAGGAAGAGCTCAGACCCAAATTCGACTTCGTCTTCATCGACGCCGACAAGACCAACAACCGGCTCTACATCGAATGGGCACTGCGGCTCGCCCGGCCCGGCGCCGTTGTCGTTGTCGACAACGTGGTGCGCGCCGGCCATGTGGTGGATGCCCACTCGACCGACCCGAGCGTCAAGGGATCGCGCGAGGCGCTCGAATTCATCGGCGATATCGAGCCAGTCGCCTCGGCGGCGCTGCAGACCGTCGGCAGCAAGGGCCATGACGGCTTCGCCCTGTTCCTGGTGCCTGAGACGGCGGCAATGCGCTGAGCGGCGCCGGCGTCAGCCGCATGGCTCAACGGGCCGAGCGACAATGCCACGGCGTGGGTCGCACGGACGAGGCGCCTATTCGATGCCGAGAAATTCGGTGAACTGGGTGAGCATCAGCCGCCAGATCGCGAAACTGGCGCTGAGATTGGCGGGGCTGACACCATTCTTGAGATTGATGTCCATTTCGAGCGCCGCATCGCCGTCCGGATCGATATAGGCCCGCCCGAACCGTTTGCTGGCGTTCCAGCCGTTCATCCGCTCTGGCGTCACAGCCGCACCGAGGAAGCCGGCATAAAGATTGATGTCGTCGCACTGGCGCGGCTCGTTGCAGTTCTGGAAGTAGACCGCATAGGTGACCCCGCCGATTCGCGCCGAAATCTTTGGCGCGCCGCCGGCGGTCGCCGCGATGGTGGCGCTGCCGTAATTGCGGGCGATCTCAACCACGGCATCGATGTCGCTGCCGTCGATCAGCGTTCCGGTTTCCGCCGCCCGGACCGCAAGGCCGGAGGACAGGATCAGTGCCAGAGCAAGAACTGCGCGCATTTTTTGCCTGTCGGGTGCGATTCACCGGTACCAATGCTTGGCCGAACCGGCCGCGAATGCAACCGGAGAGCGCCAAAGCGGTTTCCCGACGGTTTGCGCCATCCCATGCTGGGCGCCGCGCGCATTCGCCGGAACGGCTTTTGTCGATGCCGGCCCTTGACGCACGGCATGGGGGGCGGTATAGCCACGCCACCTTCGCGGTCGGTCGTGGAGCGCATGCGGATGTCTGCCGCCATTGGCGGATATCGAAGCGTTTCAAACACATCGCCGGGTGAAAGACGATGCTATCGCCGGATACAAGATTGCTTCCCCCGGGAAGTGATCCTCTGTTTTTGGAAAAGCGCAGCTGAAGCCAGTGACTTGGCTTTTGCGTGCGCTTGATGCGTTTGCCGCGTCTTTCATGACCTGAGAATGGATAAACAAAGAAGGTTCGAGCGCAATGCCGACCATTAACCAGCTGATCCGGAAACCCCGGCAGTCCAAGCCGAAGCGGAACAAGGTTCCGGCGATGGAGGCGAATCCGCAGAAGCGCGGCGTTTGCACGCGCGTCTACACGACGACGCCGAAAAAGCCGAACTCGGCGCTTCGCAAGGTTGCCAAGGTGCGTTTGACCAACCAGCGCGAGGTCATCTCCTATATCCCGGGCGAGGGCCACAATCTGCAGGAGCACTCCGTGGTGCTCATCCGCGGCGGCCGCGTGCGTGACCTTCCCGGCGTCCGCTATCACATCCTGCGCGGCGTCCTCGACACCCAAAGCGTCAAGGACCGCAAGCAGCGTCGTTCGAAGTACGGCGCGAAGCGTCCGAAGTAAGGAGCCCTTGATCCATGTCCCGCCGCCACCGCGCTGAAAAACGCGACATCATTCCCGATCCCAAGTTCGGCGACATTGTCGTGACCAAATTGATGAATTCGCTGATGCTCGACGGCAAGAAGTCCGCCGCCGAAAGCATCGTTTATGGATCGTTCGACATCATCGAAAGCCGCATCAAGCAGGATCCGATCGGTGTCTTCCACACCGCACTCGACAATATCCGGCCCTCGGTCGAAGTCCGCTCCCGCCGCGTCGGCGGTGCCACCTACCAGGTGCCGGTCGATGTCCGTACCGAGCGCCAGCAGGCACTCGCCATCCGCTGGCTGATCGATTGCGCCCGCAAGCGTGGTGAAAATACCATGCGCGAACGCCTGTCGGGCGAACTTCTCGATGCCCTCAACGGTCGCGGTCAGGCCGTAAAGAAGCGTGAGGACACGCACCGCATGGCAGAAGCCAACCGCGCCTTCTCTCATTACCGCTGGTAGCACTAGAGGACGAAGTCACGACCATGGCACGCGAATACGCTATCGAGGACTACCGAAACTTCGGCATCATGGCGCATATCGATGCGGGCAAAACGACCTGCACCGAGCGGATTCTGTATTACACCGGCAAGTCCCACAAGATCGGCGAAGTCCATGACGGCGCCGCCACCATGGACTGGATGGAGCAGGAACAGGAACGCGGCATCACCATCACTTCGGCCGCCACCACGACCTTCTGGAAGGGCCGTGACGGCCGCATGCGCCGCTTCAACATCATCGACACGCCCGGCCATGTCGACTTCACCATCGAGGTCGAGCGTTCGCTGCGCGTGCTCGACGGCGCCGTTGCGCTGCTCGATGCCAATGCCGGCGTCGAACCGCAGACCGAGACGGTCTGGCGCCAGGCCGATCACTACCAGGTCCCGCGCATGATCTTCGTCAACAAGATGGACAAGATCGGTGCCGACTTCTATCGCAGCGTCGAGATGGTCAAGACCCGTCTGGGTGCCGATCCGGTGGTTATGCAGCTGCCGATCGGCTCCGAGTCCGATTTCGTCGGCATCGTCGACCTCGTCGAGATGAACGCCCGCATCTGGCACGCCGAGGATCTCGGCGCCGCCTGGGACATCGTCGAGATTCCGGCCGACCTCAAGCAAAAGGCCGAGGACTATCGCGAGAAGCTGATCGAGGCTGCCGTCGAACTCGACGAAGAGGTCATGATGGCCTATCTCGAAGGCGAGATGCCGGACATCGAAACGCTGCGCCGCCTGATCCGCAAGGGCACGTGCGAAGTGACCTTCTTTCCGGTCTTCTGCGGTTCAGCCTTCAAGAACAAGGGTGTGCAGCCGCTGCTCGACGGTGTCGTCGACTTCCTGCCGTCGCCTGTCGACGTCAAGGCCATCCGCGGCGTCAAGCCGGACACCGACATCGAGATCATCCGCCACTCGGATGATGCCGAGCCGCTCGCCATGCTGGCCTTCAAGGTCGCCAACGACCCTCATATGGGTTCGCTGACCTTCTGCCGGCTCTATTCGGGCCAGCTCGCAGCCGGCATGACGCTCGAGAACACCGTCAAGGGCAAGCGCGAGCGCATCGGCCGCATGTTCCAGATGCACTCCAATTCGCGCGAACAGATCGACGAGGCCTTTGCCGGCGATATCGTCGCCATTGTCGGCCTCAAGGACACCACGACCGGCGACACGCTGTGCGATCCGAAGTCGCCGGTGGTCCTCGAACGCATGGAATTTCCCGATCCGGTGATCGAGATCGCCGTCGAACCCAAGTCCAAGGCCGACCAGGAAAAAATGGGCGTTGCGCTCAATCGCCTCGCCGCCGAGGATCCGAGCTTCCGTGTCAAGTCCGACGAGGAATCCGGCCAGACCATCATCGCCGGCATGGGCGAACTGCATCTCGACATCATCATCGACCGCATGCGGCGCGAGTTCAAGGTCGAGGCCAATATCGGCCAGCCGCAGGTGGCCTATCGCGAGGCGATCACCAAGAAAATCGATCACGACTACACCCACAAGAAGCAGTCCGGCGGTTCGGGACAGTTCGCCCGCATCAAGTTCTCGATCGAGCCGAACGAGGCAGGCGCGGGCTTTGCCTTCGAATCCAAGGTCGTCGGCGGCAATGTGCCCAAGGAATACATACCCGGTGTCAACAAGGGCGCCGAGTCGGTGATGACCGCCGGACCGCTGATCGGGTTTCCGATCGTCGATCTGAAGTTCACGCTGACCGACGGCGCCTATCACGACGTCGACTCCTCGGTCATGGCCTTCGAAATCGCCGCCAAGGCGGGTCTCAAGGAAGCCATCCGCATGGCCGGCCCGAAAATCCTCGAGCCGATCATGAAGGTCGAGGTGGTCACGCCCGAAGACTACATGGGCGACGTCATCGGCGACCTCAATTCGCGGCGCGGCCAGATTCACGGCACCGAAGCCCGCGGCGTCGCCCAGGCGGTTTCGGCCTATGTGCCGCTGGCCAACATGTTCGGCTATGTCAACTCGCTGAGATCGATGAGCCAGGGACGTGCCCAGTACACCATGACCTTCGACCACTATGAGCAGGTGCCACAGGCCGTCGCTGACGAAGTCGTGGCCAAATACACCTAGGACCGACCTGGTCGGGACCGACAAGGAACAACGCCAGCCCTTGAGCTGAGAATACGGAGAGAGCGAAGATGGCGAAGGAAAAGTTTGCGCGGACCAAGCCGCACTGCAACATTGGGACGATTGGCCATGTTGATCATGGCAAGACGACACTGACGGCGGCGATCACCAAGGTTCTGGCCGAGT
>Ga0180009_10003290_pt1 | contig 18493 bp, 18 predicted proteins | sample OS_PC_MetaG_FD_123537 | JGI IMG/M metagenome (GOLD analysis project Ga0180009, IMG submission 123537) | Groundwater microbial communities from the Aspo Hard Rock Laboratory (HRL) deep subsurface site, Sweden - OS_PC_MetaG | ecosystem: Environmental > Aquatic > Deep subsurface > Groundwater... | reverse complement strand
GTCAATCCGGTTATCGGCCCTTGGCGCAGCATGCACTGGAGTTGGCGCACAGCGGTGTCACTACCGTAGGCGAGGCGATGAGTCTGGCAGGGTGGTTGGAATGAATGCATTTATGCAAGGCCGACTTCTACACATCAGGTCAAATATTACGTCCCCTCTCCCGCGACGGGGAGAGTGGGCATTTAGCTGGAATCGCAACACAGGTAATCGAAAATGAACGCATCTATGCAAGGCCGACTTTTACACATCAGGTCAAATAGTACGTCCCCTCTCCCTTGAGGGGAGAGGGACAGGGAGAGGGTGAAACGCGGCTCGGCAACGCTCCCTCTCCCCAGCCCTCTCCCGCGAAGGGGGAGGGAGCATTCAGTTGGAAGACAAGGCAGGTAATAGAATTCGATGGCACTGTTCGAATACAAAGCACGTGGACCTCGCGGCGACGCTATCCTGGGCAACATGGAGGCGGCGCATGCCGATGCCGTTGCTGCGCGTCTGATCGAAGGCGGCCTGACGCCCGTGGATATCACGGCCGCGCGTGAAACACGCAGCCTGTCGAACGACCTGAACAGTTATTTTCCACAACCGGTTCAACTGACGGATCTGATCCAGTTCAGCCGGCAGATGTACAGTCTGACCCGCGCCGGTGTGCCGATTCTCGGCGCGCTGGCCGGCCTCACCAGCACCACAACCAATCGCACACTGGCATCAACACTCGCCGACATCCGGCAGATGCTGGAAGGCGGTCATGATCTGGCCAGTGCGCTGAATCAGCATCCGAAGGTCTTTTCACCGTTCTATATCGCGATGATCCGCGTCGGTGAGACCAGCGGTAAGTTGCAGGACATCTTCCAGCAGTTGGCCTATTACCTGGAACGCGAAAAATCCACCCGCGAGCAGATCAAAAAAGCCCTGCGCTACCCGGCCTTTGTGTTGTTCGTGCTTGCCGTCGCCATGGTGCTGATCAATATCATCGTGATCCCGGCGTTCAGTGATTTTTTCAAAAGCTTCAACGCCACGCTGCCGTTGCCCACGCGCATCCTGATGGGCATCTCGGATTTCATGATGAATTACTGGCCCTGGTTGCTCGGCGCGCTGGCCGCGTTGATTTTTGGCGCCATTCAGTATGTGCGTACCGAGGAAGGCCGCTACCGCTGGGACAAACTCAAACTGCGTCTGCCGCTGGCAGGTCCGGTTATCTATCGCGCCTCGCTGGCACGCTTCACGCGACTGTTCGCCATGGCACAGCGCGCCGGTGTACCGCTGATTACCTCGCTCACCGTGGTCGCGCGCGCCCTGGACAATCGTTATGTCGAGGAGCGCGTGCTCACACTGCGCACGGGCATTGAACGCGGCGAGTCCATCGCCCGCACCGCGGCGAGTGCCGGGATTTTCGATGCGCTGTCGCTGCAGATGCTCGCGGTCGGCGAAGAGGCCGGCACGCTCGACGATCTGTTGCTCGAAGTCGCGGTGTATTACGACCAGGAGGTCGAATACAGCATCAACAAACTCAGTTCCGCCATCGAGCCCATCCTCACCTTCGTGGTGGCAGGCATGGTGCTGATGCTGGCCATGGGCATCTTCCTGCCCCTGTGGGACATCGGCAGCGCCGCCCTGCACGGCAGGGGATGATAACCCTATGTAAACGAATGGAAACAATTGACCTACAGGGATGATTAAAGACTTAAGTTCGCACATCAGATGACGATAACCCACTAGAACCCGGTTTCGGGGCTGGAACTACTGCGGGAAGGAACCTCCCCCGCCTCAGGAGAAGATGGCAATGAACAAACAGACAGGTTTTACCCTAATTGAATTGGTGATGGTGATTGTGATCATCGGCATCCTGGCCGCCATGGCCGTGCCGCGCTTCGTCAATCTGCAGGGTGATGCCCTGCTCGCCGCGAAGCAAGGCACCCTGGGCGCGGTCCGCTCGGCCTTTGCCATTTCCATTGCACAGCAGAAGGGCTATCCGACGGTTGAGCAACTCGCTGCCAATGTTCAGGGCAGTGGTGGTACTGCTGCGAACCCCGCCGATACCGGCGTAGAGGTGTCCATCAACTCTGCTACCTATACGGTGCTGACATTCCAGGATGGGGCCTGCACTACGGCGAATACTGCTGCATTACGCCAAGTACAGTGCATCGGCAACATCACACCGTAGGCTTTGACACAGATATACCCGCCCGATGGGGCTGAAAGGGGTGGGCAGATTTGCCCACCCCTTTGTATTTGTGGACACTGCACCGAATACAACTTACTTAAAACTTAAGCCGAAATAGACATCCCCTCTCCCCTTGCGGGAGAGGGCCAGGGAGAGGGGTTATAAATTGGATTGCAGCCTTTTTATCCCCTCGTCCCTTCTCCCGATGGGAGAGGGATTAAAAGCCAATCGCAATTGAGTGGTGCTTAGGTAAGCGCCGTTCGATACTGGACCCACATGACGCGCAGGACGCACGCACATCAATAGGGCTTCACGCTCCTGGAACTGGTGATGGTGATTATCATCATCAGTGTGCTCGCCGCTATCGCCATGCCGCGCTGGTCGCTGCGCGATTCCAGTGTGCATGCGCAGGCCGCGCAGATCGCCCGCGATATTCGGCATGTGCAAATGCTGGCCATGACCCAGGGGCGCACTCTGACCTTCCAATCATTGGGGACGAGTTATCGTTGCGTAGATAGCGGCAGTGTTGTGATTACCGATCCTGCAACACAGCAACCGTTCAATTTCACATTGCAGAACGGTGTCACCTTGACGGTTGGGACGGTGAACTTTGACAGTCTTGGACGTCCTGTCAGTGGCGGTTCTTTGGTGTCCGCTGCAGACATCCCGTTTACGGTAAGTGGTACTGCGCAGAATTCGACGCTCACCGTCACTCGTGTGACCGGCTTTGTGGCGGTGTCGCCATGAACGCGCTGTTTTTATCCCCCCTCACCCTAGCCCTCTCCCGCGCGGGGAGAGGGGATGCGCTCACCACACCCTACGGACGGCGCCATGCTGGCTTCACTCTGATCGAGATGGTTTTGGTGATTGTGATCCTCAGTATTGCCGGCCTCGCCATCCTGAATCAGTTTTCGAATATGTCGCGCAGTTACTTCAGCAATGAACGTCTGCAGACCAGCACGCAGCTCGCCCAGGAATGCGCCGAACAGGTTCTTGCAATACGACGACTGCAAAGCTACGCAGCGGCCGTCGCCAGCGGCTGCCCCGCATTACCGCCGAGCTATGCGGCCGCCGGCTATACCCGTAGCGTCAGCTTCACGCCCGCGGCCTGCGTCACTCTGCCCTGTACAGTGGATGTGGTTGTGAACCACTCCGCTGCTAGCCCGAACGAACAGGCGCGGGTGGTGTTCATGCTGGGGGATTATTGAGCGTGCAACGCAGACTCAACATGAACCCCCTCTCCCTAACCCTCTCCCGCGAGGGGAGAGGGAATGCACAGCGTGGTTTCACGCTGGTCGAGATGGTCATGGTGACGTTAGTAGTCGGCATGCTGGTGATCACCCTCGGCGTGATGCTGAATACGGGTGTGCGCGCCTTCGACGAAGGCCGCAAGGCAGTCGACACCCTGTCCTCACTGCGGCTGACGACGGAACGCCTGACACGCGAATTGCGCACGGTAAGACGAAACCCAGCAATCCCAGCCGATTTCGACTTCCTGGCCAAAAATGCCACTAATGTTCAGTTCCGGCGTTTTGAAAATGATGGCACAACGGTAACGACGGTAACCATCACCGCGACGCCGCCGAACCTGACCCTGGCCTACAACACACCGGCGGGCAGCTACATACTCACCAACCAACTCGGCAGTCTTGCGCTCAGTTATCTGCGCGCCGATGGCACCGTCACCACCAGCAACACCGATGTGGCCTTTGTGGTTATGGATTTGAATTTGACGGACAGCAATGGCAACAACTATCCGCAGCGCACGCGTGTCGCGTTGAGGAATCGACAATGAGTATTCAGCTTGGCAAGTCATTTCGACATCGGCAACGTGGTGCCGCCGCACTCATGGCAACGGTGTTCCTGTTGCTGATCATGGCCATGTTGGGTGGCATTGGTCTGCGCCTCTCGGGCACCGATATCCGCGATACGGCCTTGCAGAACGACAGTGTCGAAGCGCTGTTCCTCGCTGAAAGCGGGCTTGAACATGCGATGCAACGACTGAAAGCGGGAGTTGCGTGCATGTCACTGACACCGGAAGCCGCTTTTTCACTTGGGCGCGGTGAGTTCCAGGTTCAATCGGCGGCGACTGTCAGCGGGCTGTGTCGCGTGCAGGTCGTGGGGCGGGTGCTTATCGCCGGTACCCAAAGCCCACAACGCGTAATCGAAGCAGATATTCAACAAGCCGGTGGTAGTACCTGGGCCGTGGGCAACAATGGCACTATCTTGCAATGGAACGGCACAGCCTGGGTGGCCTCCGTATCGGGAACCGCTAACACGCTTAATGGCGTGTCCTGTGCCAGCTCGAATTCCTGCTGGGCGGTGGGCACAGGCGGGACCGCATTACACTGGGATGGAACCAGCTGGTCCTCTTACAATACCGGTCTTCCTGGCAACGCTACTTTGGAATCTGTTGCCTGCGTTGCGAACAGCACCGATGACTGTATTGCTGTGGGTAGAACACCCTTTATTATATGGACGATCGGTATCGTCTATCGATACAGCGGCGGTACCTGGGGCGCATTGGAGACCACCTGGTTCAATCCGGGTTACACCGACGCCACCTGTTCTGCAAACATGTGCTATGCCGTCGGCCCCGGCGGTCGTGTCGGTAGAGGCTCCGGTGGTAGTTGGACGGCTCCTGAGGTTTCAAATACGACGGTGGACCTGCATGGCGTCGATTGCTTCACCGATAACGATTGCTGGGCCGTCGGACCTAATCAGGGAAATAGTTTTTTCTACGATCGTCGTACTGCTGGAGGCTGGGCGCCGTTACTTATAAATGACCCCGGCGATCGACGCATTCTCTATGATGTCAGTTGCCCGGCCACCAACGACTGTTGGGCGGTTGGTGAACGTCGTGCTGGCAATCGCTACACCACAACGCATTGGAATGGCACTAATTGGACTGCTAATTTTGTATCCATTAATGGTGCTGATGATCTATACGATATTGATTGCGGTAGCGAGAGTGATTGTTGGACGGTCGGGGCCGCCGGCGATGTACTGCGCTGGGACGGTACGACATGGTCGTTTGTTGCCTCAGGTACAACTAATGATTTGAACGGCATTTATGTCCCAAGCGGAGGTGGTGGAACGCTTTCGATCCAACGCTGGCGGGAAATCATTTTATGAGCCGAGACACAAAACTATGCTTGCTTGGAGTCCTTAACCAGCCTTGCTACTATCGTTCAGGTTTTGAAACGGGAACACCGCTATGAAATGGCCCGCACTACCGTTCGGCAAATCGCGCTCGCAGACTTGCAAGACCGGCACGGTGATAGATGCCGGAAAGATTGTCCTCGCGCAGGTCGATCAGCCCAATGGCGGACGCGGCAAACTGCGCTTCTGCCACATTGAGGCCAGCGATGCGAATCAGCTGTCGAAACTGGCGCGCCAATACGACCTGAGCCATCAGGAATGTCACACGGTGATGCCCTTGGGCAGTTATCACCTGCTGCTGATCGAATCGCCCGAAGTTCCCGCTCCTGAGTTGCGCGCCGCGGTCCGTTGGCGCATCCGTGAACTGATCGATTTTCATGTCGATGATGCGGTGCTGGATGTGTTCGATGCGCCGGCCAGCGGCGCGCGTGGCCAAACCCATCTCTATGTCGTTGTCAGTCGCAGTGCCGATGTCAAACAACTTGCCGATAGTCTGCAGGATGCCGGGATCAATCTGAGCGTGATTGATATTCCCGAACTTGCGCTACGCAATCTCGCCGCGCAATTACCGGAAGATGAGCAGGGCGTTGCCATGCTGTATTTCGGCGCACAGCGCGGGTTGATGGCCCTGTGCCGCAATCGCACCTGATATCTGGCGCGTACACTGGATCTTGGTTTGGAGCGTCTACGCGAAGCCATTATCGATGGTCAGACCGAGGCCCTGTTCGATGGTCTGGCTTTGGAAGTGCAGCGTTCGCTGGATTATTACGACCGGCATTTTCAGCAGGCGCCGATTACGCATTTGCTGATCACGCCACTGGCCGAGCCTCTGCCAGGGCTGGTCGAGAGTCTCAGCAGCAGTATCGGTCTTAAGGTACGCATGTTGCAACTTGCCGAAATCGTGGAGGGTGCGGACAAGGTGCCCGCGGATCAGATCGGCGAATCGGTGCTGGCGATCGGTGCGGCATTGCGCAGTGAAAGCAAATCGCTTTAGGGAACACCAAACGCACAGAAAGGTGCGTTTGAGATAACACGCCCGATCGTGTTGCTTCGCAACGCTGGTGGGTTACGCAAACCACGCTAACCCACCCTACATATATACGGTGCGGTTCGCTGCGCTCACCACACCCTACTCCCTGAATTGCAAATCCTCTGTCTTGTAGCCTGGGTTGAGCGATGGCGAAACCCGGGTTTCACGTTGTTCAGCCAAGCTATGTTAGCGTTCAGTCTTCCGTTGCGCCTTCGTCCATGCCGAGTTCCTTGATTTTGCGTGTGAGGGTGTTGCGGCCCCAGCCGAGCAGACGCGCCGCGTCCTGACGTCGGCCGCTGGTGCGTTTGAGCGCGGACTCAATCATGATGCGTTCAAAGGTAGGGACGGCGCGATCGAGCAATCCCTGGGCGCCACCCGAGAGTTCCTGATCGGCCCAACGTTGTAACGACTGTTCCCAGGTCATGCCGCCACCGCCCATGCCCGCTGCTGCTGGCGAACTCTCAACCAGCTCCGGCGGTAAATCATCCAGATGGACTTCACGGCTTGCGGCCATCACGGTCAACCAACGACAGAGATTTTCCAGCTGGCGTACATTGCCGGGCCAGTCGACATGCGCAAGGTAGTTCGCTACTTCGGGACGAATCACCTTGGGTTCGACCGAAAGTTCGTGCGCGGCGCGATACAGGAAGAAACGCAGCAATAACGGAATGTCTTCACGTCGTTCACGCAGTGGCGGGATATGAATGCGGATCACGTTCAGGCGGTGATAGAGATCCTCACGGAAACGTCCGTCCTTGACCAGCTGTTCGAGATTCTGATGCGTTGCCGCGATAATGCGCACATCCACCTTGACCGGCGTGTGACCACCCACACGGTAGAATTCGCCGTCGGCCAGCACGCGTAATAGTCGCGTCTGCAGTTCCGCCGGCATGTCCCCAATCTCATCCAGAAACAGGCTGCCGCCATCCGCTTGTTCGAAACGACCCACGCGGCGATTCTGCGCGCCGGTGAAGGCCCCGCGTTCATGGCCAAACAATTCTGATTCGAGCAGATCACGCGGGATGGCCGCCATATTCAGTGCAATGAACGGCGCCTCCTTGCGCGGACTGTGACGATGCAACGCATGCGCCACCAGTTCCTTGCCGGTTCCCGATTCGCCATTGATCAGCACCGTGATATTCGAACGCGATAATCGGCCGATGGCGCGGAACACCTCCTGCATGGCCGGTGCTTCACCAATGATCTCCGGTGTCGGCGTGGTTTCCGCGGGGGCGCCGTTGCCTTGCTGACGGCGCCGATGGTCCACAGCGCGCTGCACCAGTGCGACCGCTTCATCGACATCAAAGGGCTTCGGCAGATATTCGAACGCACCGCCCTGGTACGCGGCAACGGCACTGTCGAGATCGGAATGCGCGGTCATGATAATCACCGGCAGATCAGGATAACGCGCGCTGATATCCGACAACAGTTCCAATCCATTCACGCCGGGCATGCGGATATCGGTAATCAAGGCGTCGGGGCGGCCGCGCTCGAGTGCATCCAACACGCCGGTCGCGCCGGAAAAACTCGACACGTCCATGTCCGCCTGTTTGAGCGCCTTTTCCAGCACCCAGCGTATGGAGCGATCATCATCGATCACCCAAATTTTATCGCCCGTGGTCATCCAATGGCTCCAGTGGTAACAGTATGGTGAATTCGGTATGTCCGGGACGGCTGCTGCATTCAATCAGTCCGCCATGCACATTCACGAGGGATTGCGCGATCGACAGGCCAAGACCTGTGCCTTCAGCGCGGCCGGTGACCATCGGGTAGAAAATGGTTTCCAGCATCTCAGCAGGTATACCCGGGCCGTTGTCGATCACATCGACGCGCGCCACCAGTTTGTGGCGTTTCTGGCCGAGGGTGACATTGCGCATGGTGCGCGTACGCAAAATGATCTGCCCTTTTCCCTGCAAGGCCTGCGCGGCATTGCGCACGATGTTGAGCAGCGCCTGAATGAGTTGTTCCGGATCGGCTGTGAAATCCGGGATGCTGGGGTCGTAATCGCGTACCAGCAACAGTTCGTCATGCTCTTCGGCCGCCACCAGATTGCGCACGTGTTCGACGATCTGGTGAATATTGCAGGGCCGTGCCTTCGGAAGCTGATTCGGGCCCAGCATGCGGTTGACCAGATTTCGTAACCGGTCGGCTTCGCCAATGATAATGCGCGTATATTCCTTGAGTTCTTCGTTGGCGAGTTCACGCTCCAGCAACTGTGCCGCACCGCGTAAACCGCCCAGTGGGTTTTTAATTTCATGTGCCAAACCGCGCACCAGCTGGCGTGCGGCCTGATACTGTTCCAGCAGATTCTCTTCACGCGCGAGACGCAGGTGCCGGTCCATCTGAGTGAATTCCACCAGGACTTCATTGCCGCTGACCGGATCGAACAGCAGCGTCACGATACAGTCGACGATTATTTCCCGGCCGCTCGGGAGCTGCAGGTGTAGTTCGTGTTCGGTATAGGGGTGATTACTGCCGAGCGCATGGCGCAGCCGTTCTTCCAGATCATGCGCACCTGGAAACAGGTCCTGCACCCCTTGGGCGCGTGCCTGGCGGACACTGATATCCAACAGCATCTCACCGGCGGGATTCAGATAGGCCAGCTGCAGGGCACGGTTGAACACCAGCACGGCGGTGCTCATACCTTCCAATATGCGGTTGTCCCGGGTCGTCGGTTTCATCTGCAGCGCATCCATAACCCGGTCATAGCAAGAAGCAAACCAAACCTGGGGATTCCCTGAGCACTCGATTAGGGCTCCGGGCGCACCAATATTAATATATTCAAAAACAATCGGTTATATTGGCTCGTGGTTATCTTGTACGGCAACCAGGAATATTTCCAGGCGTTGACGGCTGTTTGCCGCGCGATATCTACACAGGTTACGCACAATTATAGTGCGCGATGCCCGATTCAGCGCGGGGCGGGACGCGCCCGATTGGGCGCCAGGACGGATTGGCGAAACAGATGCACCGTGACGGATTGGCTGGCGATAATAACCTCGCCGCGGCTATCGACAATCTGACCCTGCAGACTGTGACTGCCGCGTTCGACATTCTTCAGGATAGCCGTGCTGGCCTTAACCGGTGGTTGAGCCTGGCCGTCCAGCAGGACGATCAGTTTATGTCCGCGGCCGACTTTGAGGGCGGGTTCCATTGCAAATGTGACGGTGATATCGCCGGTATTATCACGCAGGGTCGCCTCATTGGCCGGCGCCGTCAGCTCAAAACGGGTGTAATCAACCGGTACTGGCGGCGGTTCCGGTTCCGGCGTAATCGGTGGCAACTGCGCGGGGGTGTAGGTTTGTGGCGGCGCCACATGGACCTCTTCAGCACCTTCGCGCGGGGTATCCGTGAAATGCACCGTGCCATTGGCATCGGTCCATTTGTAAACCGCCGCCGGTGCCAATACGGGCAGCAGAGCTAAAATCACTAGCGTTGCTAATCTGTGCATGGACCAAACATAAATCCACGCCGGCCAGGATGCAACTGTATCTCTGTTTTTGGACCCTAAATGACAACGCCCCCTTGCGGGGGCGTTGATCAGTAGAGCCAACCTGCCGACTTACAGGCTGTAGTACATGTCGAACTCGATCGGGTGCGTGGTCATGCGGATACGCGTGACTTCCTGCATCTTCAGCGAGATATAGGCATCGATCACGTCGTCGGTGAACACACCACCGGTCTTCAGGAACTTGCGATCCTTGTCCAGGGCATCCAGCGCCTGATCCAGCGCGTGGCAGACTTGCGGGATCTTCTTCTCTTCTTCCGGCGGCAGATCGTACAGGTCCTTGTCCATGGCATCGCCAGGATGGATCTTGTTCTGAATGCCGTCGAGGCCGGCCATCATCATGGCCGAGAAGGCCAGATAAGGATTGGCGGTGGAATCCGGGAAACGGATTTCGATACGACGACCCTTCGGGTTCGGTACGTGCGGAATACGAATCGAGGCGGAACGGTTGCGGGCGGAATAGGCCAGCATGACCGGCGCTTCGAAGCCCGGGACCAGACGCTTGTAGGAGTTGGTCGAGGCATTGGTGAAGGCGTTCAGGGCACGGGCATGCTTGATGATGCCGCCGATGTAGTACAGGGCGATGTCGGACAGACCACCGTACTTGTTACCCGCGAACAGGTTCTTGCCGGCCTTGGCCAGCGACTGATGCACGTGCATGCCGCTGCCGTTGTCGCCGACGATCGGCTTGGGCATGAAGGTGGCGGTCTTGCCGTAGGCATGGGCGACGTTCTGGATCACGTATTTCAGGATCTGAACTTCGTCGGCCTTCTTCACCAGGGTGCCGAACAACACGCCGATTTCGCACTGACCTGCGGTGGCGACTTCGTGGTGATGCACTTCAACGCCCAGACCCATTTCTTCCAGGGCCAGACACATGGCGCCACGCAGATCATGCAGGGCATCGACCGGCGGCACGGGGAAATAGCCACCCTTCACGGTCGGACGATGGCCCATGTTGCCGTCCTGATAAACACGCTCGGTGTTCCAGGAGGCTTCGTCGGAATCCACTTTGCAGAACGAGCCGCTGATGTTGGAACCCCAGCGCACGTCGTCGAAGATGAAGAATTCATTTTCCGGACCGAAGTACGCGGTATCGGCAATGCCGGTGGACTTTAGGTAGGCCTCGGCACGAATCGCCAGCGAACGCGGGTCGCGCTCGTAACCTTTCATGGTGTTGGGTTCGAGAATGTCGCAACGGATGATCAGGGTGGACTCATCCGAGAACGGATCCATGACAATGGTCGAGGTGTCAGGCATCAGCACCATGTCGGATTCATTGATGCCCTTCCAGCCGGAAATCGACGAACCGTCGAACATCTTGCCGTCTTTAAAAAAACCGGCGTCGATGGTGCTCGCGGGAATCGTCACGTGTTGTTCTTTGCCCTTGGTATCCGTGAAACGAAGGTCAACGAACTTAACGGCGTTGTCCTTCATGGTTTTTTGTACCTTGGCTGCTGTCATGGTCTCTCTCCACATGAAAAGGTTTCAAAATGCTGCTTCCTGCGTTCCGTTTCAGTGGATCACTTCAAGGCAGCGAAATAAAATCGTGTCCACATTTGAGCACGAAATATGCCACAGAAAAATTACTCGTCTAATCAATGCCTTTAATAAATCTTGGCTAAACAAGAGCCACGTAAAGCACCATTTTTGTGCGCCTAAACCGCGTCTTGCACGAAGATAGTGCAGCTAGCGATAGAGAAGCCTGACAGCTCCGATCCCCTCGACGGCGTCAGCAAGACGCTGAAATTCGCCCATGAGTGCCTCGGCCGAGGCCCGATCCGGCGCACATTCTAATGGTAGAACCAGGTCCACGTGAATCTCGCCGTCCAAATAATGCAGGCCGATATCCTCAATCGACTCCGCCGCCGGCAAACTCCGCCAGCTCTCGCGCAGAAGCGGCAGAATTTCTTCGCGCAGCGGCAGATGGTCGCAGGGTGAGGCGGTCTCATCATCTTCCGGGTCGATATGGACGGTGACATCCGCAACCTCTTCAATCTCTGCAATCAGATCGTCGCGGACCTTTTCACCGATATGATGGCCCTCGGATACGCTCAGGGCCGGATCCACCTGGATGTGCACATCGACCAGAGCATCACGGCCGCTGGTGCGGGTGCGCAGCATATGCACGCGCTCCACGCCTCCGACATGCATGATCTTACCGCGGATCTTCTCCACCTTTTCAGCATCCAGCGCCGTATCGATCAGTTCGCGCACACTTTGCCAGATCAATGCCCAACTGATTTTGAGAATCATCAGGGCCACACCGATGGCGGCCAAGGCATCCAGATAGGGTAGACCACCCAGAGTGCCTGCCACACCCACCATGACAATCACCGATGAAATGGCATCACTGCGGTGATCCCAGGCATTACCGCGCAGCATGTTGGAGCGCAGCTTACGCGCGGCGCGGATGGTGTAGTGATATAGACCTTCCTTGGCCAGCACCGATACCAGGGCAATAATCAACGCGAAAGACTCCGGTTGCAGCAAGCGCGCGGGATCAAATAACCGCTGGCCGGCATCATAAGCAATGCCCAACGCAAACACGCCGAGGATGGAGCCTTGAACAATCCCAAACAGTGTTTCGATACGCCCGTGACCATAGGGATGATCTTCGTCGGCATCGCGCGAGGCATGTTTGGCCGCGAACAGCAGCAGAAAATCACTGGCCAGATCCGAGACCGAATGCAAACCATCGGCGATCAGCGCTTGAGAGTGCGCCAGGTAACCAAACATGAGTTTGATGGTGGCCAGAACCGCGTTGATTACCGCACCCACCAGGGTGACGCGGCGGATTTTCAAATAACGAGGATGCCCGGCATGTTCGGTAGGATTCGCATCCATGCTGACTTGCTGATTCACGCTTCAGACCACTCCGTCCGTAACTTCCACTGTAATAGTAATGTCGCGGCCATCCAGATGAATGTCGCGCACGATATGGCCGTTGATACGACACCAGGTCGGAATGTCATGAATGGCGCCCGGGTCGGTGCAATGCACCAGCAGCTTATCGCCTGCCTGCAGGTGTTTCACCGCATCCTGGGTGCGAATCACCGGTAGTGGGCAGAGCAGATGACGCGCATCCAATTCTAACTTCATACATACCACTCTTGTGGTATGGCATCGGCCGTCAAGGGCGCCACATTCAACACCCGAGTTGCGCCTTGTTTATCGGTGACGACAACTTCCACTTCCTCGGCATCACGTCCTTTACCGAAGCGGCACACCAGGCGCGCCGCCAGTTCGATGTCCGCGTCGTTGGCAACACCGTCCAGCAATGCCAAGGGGCCGTCAAGGTTCAGCGCGCGCAGATGCACAAACTGTTTGCGGTAACCCTCCAAAAAATTATTCTCGCCTTCTTCGCGACCGATAATGAGTTTGAAATGCGGTCGTGGACGCAAATGCCGGCCCACCTTAAGCAGCATGATGTCATCCAATTCGTAACGGCGCTCGCCACGCGATTTCCACAGATCCGCCAACTTGACTGAATACTGCACATCCGTGAGAAAGCAGCAACCGCCGGCCGGTTGTGCGTAGTCGGTAAAGCCATATTTCTCAGCGAGTGCCATTTGCGGTTTTCTGGAACGGCCGCTGAAATCGTACAGCCAATCATGTTCGATCCACCCTTCGCGCTCGGGCAATGTTGCCGGCAGTTTCTTACCGCACAGCGGGCGCACCAACCGATCCTCGGCACCGGATTCGCGCGCGACGACCGGCATGGTGTCCTTACGCTGCGACATGGGGCGCTGGCCGACCACTTCACCGGTGATGATGAAATCGAAGCCGTTCTCTTTGATCCATTCCTGTGCCTTGTGCACCATGAAGATCTTGCAATCGAGGCAGGGATTGAGATTGGCGCCATAGCCGTGCTTCGGGTTGAGCACGACATCTTTATATTCTTCGATGACGTCGATGATATGCAGCTTGATGCCCAGCTGCTCGGCCACCCACAGTGCGTTATTGCGTTTGGGTTTGGCGCTGTCTTGCTTGCGAATAGCGTGGGTGTGACCTTCGACGCAGAAGCCGGTAAAAAAATTGATGCCCTCGACCTGAATGCCCTGCTCCAGCATGACCTTGGCCGCGAGCATGGAATCCAGGCCGCCGGAAATCAGCGCCACCGCTTTGCGTTTACCCGACATGCGACCTACCAGGGAAGAATGGGCCGCTATAGTAGCCCAAATGACGCAGGCTGGCAGTGCCGTAAGGCTGGGTTTTTTACCGCGAGGAAATGGGGGTATTGCTCAGTGTTCGGCGTCATCGCGCCGTTCTGCAGACAGGGCAGATAACCGGCTAATGCGGTTTATGGCGAGTGTTATCGAGGCTCACCGGTAATGCATCGGTCTGCGCCCGGAGCCGCTGCCACGCCGATTGACTCCCCGTCTCGGCCCACAACTCCAGACTTTGCAACGGCGCCATGACCGGCTTGCCATCCAAAGAGCGCATGGCCTGCAGAACATCCATAAGCGCCACAAAGCCCTGGCAGAGTTGCTGATAGACGCCGGCTCCCGCATGACGAAGACGTTCGGCCAACTGGCCATAGGCGCCCCGGCCCAGGTCGACGTAATAGGACACCTGCACCAAACGCCGGTCCGCTTGCTGTGGATACATTCCCGATAACAACAGACATAGATCGCCGACGTCACGCAGCTGGGTTTCTTGCAGTTGTCCCTGCGTGGCGCTGCCTCGCAGATAATCGATTGCCAGGGCACGATTTGCCAGATCAGGGCGGGCCACGAAGCGCATCAGCAGAAACACCAGATAGCCTTCCAGGGTTTCGTCCAGAGTCTGCGCGGCGGCAACCTCGGCCTCGCTGACCAGGGCGTGCCACTGCGCGGTGGCGGTGGGTTCTAGGATTAGCTGAGTCATCAGGAACCTCCTGTTATTCCACTAGCGGCGGGATACTGTGCCGGCTTTATGGCGAAACAGATGCAGATTCCACGCCAGTCGTGAACACTTCTGATGATAGTAATACAGATATAGACGGTTGTCAGTTGCCGTAGTGCGGCTTACCATCGCTGGGGCTTGCAGCGGACGCGCACTGTGCGCGGCTGCGTCAAATGGAATTCCCGGCTATCCACAGTGCCGCTAAATACACCAAAAGGCATTGCGGGGAAGGTATACAACCCAAATAAAACAGCGTGTGGAGGAGTGAAGATGAAGAAAACTGCATGGATGGGCCTGGCGGCCTCTTTGCTGATCAGCAGCGGCGCTTATGCTGCGGATCGTTTTGTCGGCATGGGCATAGGCTCGGCGACGATTGACGATTCGGCCAACGTCAGTGGCACCCAATTGAGCGTTGACGACGATGACATCGGCTGTAAGCTTTATGGTGGCATGCTCATCACAGATAACTTCGGCTTTGAGGCCGGCTGGACGGATCTCGGCGACATGAACCAGAACGGCGTCGATGTCGAAACCGAAGGCTTCACGGCGGCTGGCCTTGCCTCGCTCCCCTTGAGTGAAGACTTCAGTGTCTATGCCAAGGCCGGCGTGTTTTTCTGGGATCAGGATGTAAACACAGTTGGCTACGACGGCCAGGACCTTATGTATGGCGTTGGTGTCCGGATGCGTTTCATGGACCAGTTCCATGTCCGCGTTGAATGGGAACAGTTCGACACCAAATTTGAAACCGACATGATCTCTGTAACCGGCGGTATCCAGTTCTAAGCACGACGACGGGGACAGAATTCTTTCTGTCCCCGTTCCGTTCCGGTTCAGTCCCACACCGCTGCTTACCTCCCGCCAGCCGACCCGCTATACTGCCGACTCCCTTAACTTAAGCAGTTGATTCATGTCGATGTCTGCGGATTCCACCGGCGCGTCAGGCAACCCCTCGGGGCGTGACGTCTCTACCTTCCAGGGCCTGATCCTGGCACTCCAGGAATACTGGGCGGCACAGGGTTGCGTTATACTGCAACCCCTTGATTTAGAAGTGGGTGCCGGCACATTCCACCCGGCCACCTTCCTTCGTTCCATCGGTCCGGAGCCCTGGCGGACGGCCTATGTACAGCCTTCGCGGCGACCCACCGATGGCCGTTACGGCGAGAACCCCAACCGCCTGCAGCACTACTACCAGTTCCAGGTGATCCTGAAACCCTCACCACTGGATATTCAGGAACTCTATCTGGGATCACTGCGTACCCTGGGTATCGACCCGCTGGTGCATGACATCCGCTTTGTCGAAGACAACTGGGAATCACCCACCCTCGGCGCCTGGGGTCTGGGTTGGGAAATCTGGCTGAACGGCATGGAAGTCACCCAGTTCACCTATTTCCAACAGGTCGGTGGTCTCGATTGCCGTCCCGTCACCGGCGAAATCACCTACGGCCTGGAACGTATCGCCATGTATCTGCAAGGCGTGGAGAGTGTGTTTGATCTGGTGTGGACACGTGGCCCGCAGGGCGATGTCACTTATGGCGATGTGTTTCATCAAAACGAAGTCGAGATGTCGACCTTCAATTTCGAACACGCGCCGGTTGAGGAGCTTTTCCATTGGTTCGATGTCTGCGAACAGCAGAGCCAGAAACTCATCGAGGCCGGCCTGCCGCTGCCGGCCTATGAAATGGTGTTGAAGGCCTCGCATACCTTCAATCTGCTGGACGCGCGCAGCGCCATTTCAGTCACTGAACGCCAGCGTTTCATTCTGCGTGTGCGCACATTGGCACGCGCCTGTGCACAGGCCTATTTCGAGGCGCGCGAGAAACTCGGCTTCCCGATGCTCAAACAGGGAGCCGGCGCATGAGTGAATATCGCGACCTGCTGATTGAGATCGGCACGGAAGAATTACCGCCCAAGGCGTTACTGCGTCTGAGTCAGGCCTTTACCGAGGGCGTACGCAAAGGCCTGGTGCAGGCCGGTCTCGGGTTTGGCACGCTGCACAGTTATGCCGCACCGCGCCGTCTGGCAATCTGGATCGAAAAACTGGCCAGTGCACAGGCCGATCGCGAACAGGTCCGGCGCGGACCGGCCCTGACCGCCGCCTTTGACGGTGAGGGCAACCCGACGCCCGGCGCACAGGGTTTTGCTAAATCCTGTGGTGTCACCGTCGATCAATTGGAAAAACTCGAAACCGAAAAGGGTGTCTGGCTGGTTTCGCGGATGCTGGAGCGCGGGCGTAACACGGCGGAACTGATTCCCGATATCGTCACCCAATCACTGCAACAATTGCCGATTCCCAAACGCATGCGCTGGGGTGCCGGCAGCGCCGAGTTCGTGCGCCCTGTGCATTGGGTTGTGCTGTCGTTCGGTGATGAACTCATTGATGCGGAAATATTGAGCGTGAAGAGCGGACGCGAAACCCGCGGTCACCGTTTCCATCATCCAGCCCCGATCTACATCGGCGAACCGGCCGCCTATGCACCGCTGCTGGAAACCGAAGGCCGCGTCATGGTTGATTTCGCGGCCCGTCGCGAGGCAATCCGCGGCCAGGTGATCGAGGCCGGTGTGGCCGCCGGCGGCAAGGCGCTCATCAACGATGATCTGCTGGATGAAGTCACCGCGCTGGTGGAATGGCCGAGCGCCATCACCGGCAGCTTTGAAACACGGTTTCTGGAAGTACCCGCCGAGGCACTGATCTCGACCATGCAGGACAATCAGAAATATTTTCCGGTCGTCGATGCCCAGGGCAAGCTGCTGCCGCATTTCATCACCATCGCCAATATCATCAGCCGCGATCCGGCGCAGGTGAAGGCCGGTAATGAACGCGTGGTGCGGCCACGGTTATCCGATGCGGCATTCTTCTGGAAACAGGATCGCAAGCAGAAACTGGAAGATCGCATCGACCGGCTCGGCACCATGGTGTTCCAGACCAAGCTTGGGACTCTGCTCGACAAACAACAGCGTGTTGCCAAACTCGCCCACCACATTGCAACGCTTCTCGGCGCCCAGCCTCAACTTGCCGAACGCGCCGCCTTGCTTGCGAAATGCGATCTGCTCGCACAGATGGTGTTCGAGTTCCCCGAGTTACAAGGTGTCATGGGGCGTTATTACGCACTCCATGATGGCGAACCTGCCGAGGTCGCGCAGGCCCTGGATGAACAATACTGGCCGCGTTTTGCCGGTGACCGTTTGCCGGAATCCCGTACCGGCCAGGTTCTGGCAATGGCTGATCGGTTGGATACCCTGGTCGGTATCTTCGCCATCGGACAAGTGCCGACGGGTGACAAGGACCCCTTTGCGTTGCGCCGTGCCGCACTGGGTGTGCTGCGCATTCTGATTGAAGGCGGCATCGATCTTGATCTTGCGGAGCTGCTCGGCAATGCCGCGCAGCATTTCGATCCCAAGCTCAAGGCCGACGCCGCCGTCGATGGCGTATTCGATTTCATGATGGAGCGTCTGCGCGCCTATTACGCCGATGCCGGGATTACCCCGGATGTCTTCGATGCCGTACGTGCGCAACACCCGACGCGTCCGTTGGATTTCCACGCCCGCTTGCATGCCGTCACCGAATTCCGCGGCCTCGCCGAGGCGGGCAGCCTGGCCGCGGCCAACAAGCGTATCGGCAATATTCTGCGCAAGACCGAAGAGGCCATTCCAGACACAGTCAACAGTGCCAAGCTGGTCGATGCCGCCGAGCAGGCTCTCGCCAAGGCGCTCGACGGTTTGAGTGACACTGTCAGTGCACAATTCGATC
>Ga0180009_10003289_pt1 | contig 18494 bp, 12 predicted proteins | sample OS_PC_MetaG_FD_123537 | JGI IMG/M metagenome (GOLD analysis project Ga0180009, IMG submission 123537) | Groundwater microbial communities from the Aspo Hard Rock Laboratory (HRL) deep subsurface site, Sweden - OS_PC_MetaG | ecosystem: Environmental > Aquatic > Deep subsurface > Groundwater... | reverse complement strand
GCTAAATGTTCAGAAAGATTAAAATACGCCTCTATTCAAGTGATTGCGGAAAAGGGGTGGAGAGATGGTCAGTCATGGAAATGGATATAGATGCAATAATTCTCGCAGGGACCAAAGGCACCTCCAAGCTCAAGCTTGACGACACAGAGGACTACAAGCCGTTCATAGAGATATGTGGAAAGACCATAGTTGAATACGTAATAGATGCGGCGCTCGAATGCCCTGACCTGAGAAGGATATATGTGGTCACTGACCTCGCCAGGCTCAACCACACATTCATAGAAAGAGGCTTCCGAGACGACAGCAGGAGACTGAAAATAGTGCCTGATGAAGGGAGCATAATGGGCAACTTAAGGGAGACCATATCTTGCCACGTGCTGCCTGATCTGGGGTTCGAGACATTCCATCATGAAACAGATTCGACTGAAGCATACCTGAGAAGGAACCGCGGAGCCCAAGACCTGAGGACAGTGGTGCTCTACGGCGACAGCCCCTTCATGACAGGAGCGGACATCAGCAGGTTCATAGAGACATCAAACCCATACGCAGACTATGTGGTAGGATTCTCAAGAGAGGAAGAGCTGATGGAGATAGAGAAACAGGCAGGAGAGATACTCTGCGCACCTGAGCTGAAGACAGCTCTGTTCCCGTTCGGGGATACAGCTATAAGAGCAAACAACCTTGTGATGGGAAAGCCTTTACGTGTACCTGACGAAGTCTGGAACCTTGCGCAAGCAGTGTATGACAACAGGAACCTGCTCACCAAAAAAGGCAAGAAGAACAAGAGGAACTGGGGAAAGATATACGAGATATTCAAGGAATACACGCTGAGCCACGGGACCAAAAAACCGACAGTGCTCTGGGGGTTCTTCCTCGGAGCAGCGCTCTATAGGACATTCCAGAAGGCACTCAAGAGAGGCAAAGAATGGGCTGCGCAGAACATGAGCCAGGAAGAGTACGAGCTTGCAGCATACCACATCACGGGCAACAAGTGCTACGGAAGCATGAACATCTGCGATGTCGCGATGCCAACCTTTGACGTGGACAACGAAGAGATGCTGCGCAGGCTGCTGGCGCGCGACGCAGAGCTGTTCAGGAAGATGAGAGCGGTAAAGCGCGAATATCCTGAGAACCCTGAAAAGGAGCTTGACAAGCTCGTCGAAGAGCATCCAACGCTGTTCGACCGTCCAGAGCCTATCGATGATGCAGAATGGAAAGATATGGCCCAGAAAGCAGGCATAGAACGATAAGTTTTTATTCCGCAACACTATTTCTCAAATCATGGACAGAAAAGCTGAAGGCATGGGCGTGATCGGAGGCGGACTCTTCACACTAGGCGCATGCATGGCGATAATAGGATACTACTGGCAGCAGAAACCGCTGCTTTACGCAGGCATAGGCCTGGCAGTGCTGGGCGCAGTGGCGTACAAGCTGGTGAAGGTATGAAAAGTCAGACGATGGCATCTTTGAAATCAGTCACCCATACGAGCGGTCTGCTTGAAATAAGCGCAGATGAGCCTAAGGGTACGCTTGTCGGACTTCTGAAGGCAGCAAAAAAAGAGGAGAAAATCCTCCTCACTGACGCCCGTTCTGCATTGAAATATTCAAGACGCGCAATAAAACTAGCCAAGCCATACAAGACAGACATCTTCGGAGAATCATTCGGCATCAGAGGCGGATTCCGATACAGGAGGTTCAAAAGACTGATCAAAGAATCCCTGCAACTTGCCATCAGCGCAAAGATCCACCTTCCTGCCATCGAGATGGTCGCAAATGAAGTGAAGGCTTGGCTTTTGAGCCATAAGACTGACACAACCGCAGCCGAGCTCTTGCCAGCAGATGAAAAAGTCATCGCTGAAGTACGCAAAGCAAAAGAACTCCTGGAATCTGCTGTCAAAAACCTCATAGAGCTAGACAGCATGAAATGGGGCAGCGCATCATCTGCCTTCTATCTTTTTGGAATGTATTATGTGCCTGTGGAGCACGAAAGTGAGCATGAGATAGGGCTCAAGTTCCGCGCAGATTGGATAAAACAATTAAGAAAGTCAAATGATTCGCTCGAACATTTTGCGAATGCGGTTGAAAACATCTTCAGACTGCAAAGAGAGATAAACAAGAAATATAGGATATAAACAAGACTTCTTCAAGCAGGTTCTAATAAGATAAAAAGAAAAACAAGCCCCCGGCGAGACTTGCATTGAACTGCGTTCAATGAGCTTGAAACACAGTTTCAAGATTGCACTCGCGACCTTCTGATTGCTTCACAGCAATACGGGCCTAGACCACGCATAGACTGATACAAGTCAGATGCAATAGCTACTATGCTACGGGGGCATCTTGTGATGCGTTCCGAGCATTGCGAGGAATGCGTCCTCAGGTTGATAAGGGTGAAACCCTTATGCTGCAATGCTACGGGGGCATAAATAGCAGGTTATGGGAGTTTTGGTTGCTTTAAAAAGATTATGGTTATCAGACCCTTTCAAAACAGGTTTGCCTGCTTCTACAGCCGCTGAAGGTTAGTTGGCTTTTGGCGTCATCCTCTTGCCGCACCCATGACTGATGGCTTTACCGCCACCAAAAGCCAAGATTCTATTGATAAACTTGCTGTTGCGAGGGTCATGAAGAGCGTCTTATTCTATCTATGCTGTCCAGGGTTATCCATGCCGCCATGTTGCCATAGCCCGCCTTATCTATTTGGAATGGCGGTATCTTTTTCACGTCCTTGAGGAATATGAGCGTGCAGAGACGCTTATCCTTGACATGCTGCCAGTAAGACTGGCTGATGCATATACGCGGACCATACTTCACCACAATATCATCAAAAACTCCTTTGTCCAGCTCCGCAAAGAACAATGCATTGTCAACCTTTGCCTTGGCTGAAACAGGGCAGCCAGACTCCTTGAAATATACTGTGTCCCCTGCAGCGATGGACCTGAAAGGGGTCTTGGGAAACTTATACCATCGGGACTCAATCGTCTTCTCGCCTGAAAGTATTCTAGAGAGAAGATTCAGTCTCTTTGAAAGGATTGCCAGATGGTCCATCTTATTCAGGCCTGCTGAGGAGGACTATGTTCCTGCTGAGGCTCTTGTGGACATAGACGTTGAACTCATGCTCAACGACAAAATCGGTCTTGTTGAGCATCTTCTTGTGGTCAACGGTGCTCGGGAATATGAGCACAGCCTTGTAGCGCAGGATCTTCCAGAGCGTCTTTAGGAAATCAGAATACAGGTTATCAAGAGAATCAGTGACCTTGGACCCCTTGCCGTAAGGGAGGTCTGTCACGACATAGTCAACCAGGCCCGAAAGATGGGTGGCATCCCTCTTCTCCAGGCGGAAACGCTTTATCTTGTAGAAGTCAAGGTTCCTCTCGCACTTCAGGAGCATCTTGTCGCTGATATCATAGCCGGCAGTGTTGAAGCGCATAAGCCCTGCCTCGATGAGGATGCCCCCGCTGCCGCAAAAAGGGTCCACAAGGACCTTGCCGACAGGAATCCCTGTAAGGTTGACGCAGGCACGCGCGAGCTTAGGGTCTATCGTGGTCGGGTGCTGCTCAGGCCTGACGCTCGGCCTGCGCTTGTGGAACTCATGGTGGATCTCCTTCAGCACCTTGCCGACAAACACCTTCTCCTCTGTGACGATGATCTCTATCTTGGTGCGGGCATGCTCAAGGTCCACGCGGGGCTCCTTAACCTTCTCCCAGACGTACTTGGCGAACTCAGCCTCCTTCTCGTGCAGCTTCACATGACTAAGGTTGATTATGCGCATGGAGAAGTTCCTCTCGTAGACCTTCCTCCAGTCGAACCCCTCCATCTTCCTCTTCAGGTCCTTGTAGTCGCACTCGAAAAGGTACTGGTACACCTTGCGGGCCATGGCAAGCCTCTCGAACCTGAAATCAGCATCAAGGATAAGGACATTCTCGAACATCCAGTAGTCCTCTGTGCCTGCGAGCGCCAGCACTTCCTCCCTCGCGAGGTCAAAGTTCTCCCCTGATAGCAGGAATATGCATCTCATGCAGAAGCTGAAAGAGGCAGGTTTTAAATATCTTTGTCTCAAAAAAACGCGTATATTATGTTGATACATATTGTATACTCATTGTATACTAACATTTATTAATAAAAATTTTTATTAATGGTTCATAAAACGCCCCAAATACTTAAAAACAGTGAATACCACAGAAACATTTATAAATAGCATTTATATATCATTATGATATATGGATGATTTGCTTTTGCACATCAGGGTAAACAAGAAACTGAAGGATCAGATGCAAGTTCTGATAGACGCGGGTTACTTCAACAACCAGGCTGAAGTGGTAAGGGAAGGGATCCGCCATACAGTCATCCGCTACAAGGATGAGCTGCCGAACATAGGACTAGAGAGACAGAAGAAGCGCTAGACAGCAGTACAGCCACCGCTCTAGAAGGACTTGCCAGGACAAGATAGTCAAACTAAGAAAAAGATGAACCAAAAGGACATCAAGAAGATGAGGATCAGCAACAATGTGCTGTTCATGCTAGCGGTGCTGCTGATAGCCGTGAACTCATACACTTTCATGATCGCCTCGAAGGATGTCATCACCGGGAAGGCTGGAACTGTCGGTTCTACAAGAATATGCATAGGTCTCTTGCCAAACATAACAGAGCCAAGCCCCCAGTTCCCTACCATCATCAATGGGACATACAATACATCACTGCAGGGATTCGACGTCGAGTTTGTTGATTTCTACTATTACTATTTCGGGATAGGTGAACAATGGTTCGGCACAGACAATGACACTGACAGCAACTCATACTTCAACGCCACACTCAACACAACTGCAATCCCTGACGGCAACTGCAACTACAGAATAATCGCCAGATCAATAGGGATGTGCAACACCATCGTCGTAAAGGGCTCTGCGACATTTACAATCAACAATGCGGATGTAGAGCCCACCTGGGACAAATTCAAGAACAACCTCTCTACGAACTTCTCCAACTACACCTCATGGATACATATCCCTGGCGCAAAAATAGGTGTTCCGAATAACGGCATGATAGGTTTCGGGACCAGCAATTTCGACTCAGCAAACCTTGATGCAATGTTCAACATATCATACAACTTCATAACATTCGACACGTCGTCGCTCACGGACGCCTGTTTCTATGACATAATATATTTCATGACCTTCTTCAACATAACACAGTTCGCCGAGCCGGTCGTCCTGAAGAATGGCGGGCCCTGCGGTTACCAGTGCTACAACTTCAGCTACAATGCAGGAAACTACACATTCTACACAAGAGTAGGAGGCAAAGCAAACTTCACAATAGTAGAAGGAGGAAACCTAACGCTGGACTTCAATTTCCTCAACTTCACTTTCCTGGGTTTCGACCTGGAAGGGAACAAGACATTCGACAACTCGCCGACTATCAATGTCACTACATTCATGCACGGATCGATCCAGGACGTGCCGACAAGCGCCACCTGCTATATCAAGACAGACTATGACCCGCTGACGTTCACGATGATGGACATCACAGGAGGAATAAACCATTCACACACCCTTCCTGAACAGAACTGGTCTTACCTGCCCACCAACATGGGACACTACCCAGACATACAGCATCATGACTATTATTCAGGCACCCACATGGTCACTGTCAACTGCACTGCACAAGGACAGGAGGCAACCAAGAACAACACAATATTCATCACCTACACCCAGAGGGACAGAGTGTATTACGCTGACGACGACCAGGTCGACATGTACCTGCACCTGGAGGAGCCAGGACTCAACATCAGCGTAGACTTCTCACAGATAGACTCAAACTTCAACCCATCAAATGTCACCGTGGTAAACACCGGCCTTGACTACAACATAAGCTACAACATAAGCCAGACCAACACAAAACCTGACGCACAATACAACATAACCATAGAGGCGTCCAACTCTACAGGCCATGAGACCATGAACGGCTCCATATTCATGTACCTGCACAACACCTGGCTGCGCTCAGACATAGACGACGCATTCGACTGCTGGACATTCAGGCCAGGATACTATTTCGACGAGATCGGCTGCGACTGGGAATCGGACGTGAACAGGGTGGCAAAAGTGCTCATCGACCCGCTGTTCACAGAGATCAGCTGCTTCGACCTGATAGACAACGACGGAGACGGCACAACAGACATCAATGACACTGACTGCGCAGGGGTCTATTACACCATAAGAAGGTACCTGGGAATAGACTCCGCTTTCCTCGGCGACCCCTGCTTCAATAACGTATGCCGCGTCTGCCTGGGGACCGACAACAACGGAGACGGCAACTGCGACAATTCCATGGGAGTCAACGTCAGATATCTCAATTACGCACGGCCCGGAGCCCCGATGAAGGCCAAGTTCAACAGGGCAAACATCAACAACCTATCAGTAAGGGTGTCTCTGAACTTCCTTGACGAGTCATTCGGCATCTCGGACGCTACATCATCCATAGAGCAGCTCCCGAGAAAAGAGCTGGGCGGATGCACTGGAGGGACAAACTGCAAATCAGTCTCAGGAACAACTTTCGGACCAGGGCTTCCCGACAGGTTCACAGGGACACTGAACGAGAGGATAACCGCCGTGCTCTCAAGCGGCTCAACAACAGGAGCTTACCCGACTCTCGCAGCAGGAAGGAGCATAGGCGGCGATTCCGCATACCAGAACCTAATATTCTTTGAAGTTACGAGCGACGCAATAGTCAACGAGAGCGACAACGCCACATACTGCTTCGACGGGGAGGACAATGACCTCAACGACCTGTACGACTGCCTCGACCTCTCATGCAACCTGACCTACAACCCTGCGAACTCCAGCCAAAGATGCGAGTATGGCCATGAGCTGACATGCGACGACGGGTATGACAATGACTGGGACGGATACACGGACTGCCAGGACAACGACTGCTTCCAGAAGAACGGGACTACAGGGCCGTGCTACGCAGTCGAGAACTTCAACGCGACAAGCTGCGCAGACTCAATAAACAACGACTTTGACTGGGGGCGGAGGTGCAACTCAAGCGTCTCAGTATCCTACCAGACAAGGCAGACGAACGGGACATACTCAGGGACGATACGCCTGACAGACTGCCTCGACATAGACTGCAACGGACAGGTCGGGAACACCCTGCTAGGCGCAACCTGCCAGTACTGCAACGAGATCACCTGCAATGACAATTTCGACAACGACGCTGACAACTATTATGACTGCACCGGAAACGCGTACAGGAGCAGCTATGAACGCGACTGCGACAGGTGGCACGACTTCCTGCTGACCTGCCCAGGGATAGAGACCAACTGCTCAGACGAGCTGGACAATGACCTCGACTCGGACAGCATGAACGGAGAATATCTCTGGCTGGGACTGCCAGTCTATGGAGGATGGGACTGCCAAGACATAGACTGCATGTACCAGATCGGCGATGAGACGACCGGCGCCAAGTGCGAGTACAGGAACGAGACGCTCTGCAACGACGGCTTCGACAATGACAGAGACGGATACACCGACTGCGAGGACTCCACAAGCTGCAAAGGAATGAGCGGCGCCGACATCAACATGACCGGGCTCTGCAGGCCATGCGCAGAGATAGAGAACATATCAATAGACGCGTGCAGGGACAGCGATGACAATGACTACGACGGCCCGACAGACTGCGTAGACATAAACTGCTCAGGACTCCCTGGGCCAGGGATAGGGCTCTGCGGATTCACCGAAACCAACTGCACCGACGGGATAGACAATGACTATGACTGGCGCATAGACGAGAATGACACAGACTGCACAAGCATAGTGTACACCACCGATGAACTGGGCCCTGGCCAGTGCGATGACGGGATAAATAACGACAATGATGTCGGGGCGGACTGCAACGACCCTGACTGCATGTACACCCTCCGATGCCAGGTCGGCTCGTACAACGCAAGCTACTGCCAACTGATAAATGTAGGCGCAATAGACGTGTGCCCGTCCAAGTTCGTGGTCGCGGGAAAGAACTACACAGTCAAGTTCAGCAGGAACTCCCTCAATGTCGGATCGATCCTCCTCCTCCTAGGCAACTCACAGAACTCCCTCAAGAACATAACGCCTGTGCTGAACACCACCACTACATTCATGACAGGGACCACAACCAATTTCGTGCTGCTGCGCGGCTCTTACGGCCTGCTGGCTGAGAACAACCTGGGCTTCAACGGCAACCTCGATCTCAGCCTTATATCCACAACAAATGCCAGCCTGACACCAGGCTACTACAGCCTGTACATACTCACATCGGTGGAAGGGTTCATCTCCGACGTAGTATCTTCGGTCTACATCGCAGAGAACGAGCAGCCGCCGCTGGTCAATGACATAACCGCAGAGGCAGGCCACGTCTCGGTCGAACCAGGCAAGGTCAACGTCACTTTCATCGTGAACGCATCAGACCAGGGAATATACAACTCAGGCATAGCTTTCTGCCAGATGGAACTGCCAGGCGTGTTCCTCGTGAACTCAAGCACCTGCAGATACACCACAAACCTCTCCTCAGGGACGTACAACGTGACCGCGATAGCGTACGACGGCGCCCTCAACCCGAGCGACCCCTTCTCGAAGGACATACCGATCACTGTATGGACATTGCCCAGGCAGGACGGGAACTTCTACAACCCCTACCCGAGCGAGAACTACCCTGACAAGAACTTCTTCAACAATACAGAGCACCTCAACATAGGAGTCAACTTCATAGACGGCAGCGGTTTCGACGACAACGAGACCGGATGCGTGGTCAAAATCAGGAACAGCACGCACATAGTCTCCACACAGTACGTGAACCTGAGCGTAGTCTCAGATGAGGCGCACTGCACAGGGCAGGTCGACCTGTCGCCGCTGATGAACCTGACAAACAGGACCAACACCTCACAATTCCCCTCAGCAGTATACTATTTCGACGTCACAGTGCAGGACAACTCCTCAAGGAGCGGGACGAGCACGATGGAAGACTTCCACTTCTGCTACTACTATTATGACAACTCATCGAGCAAATACCGCTGCAGAGACGCGTGCGAAGAGATGCGCATAGCCAATAACCCGCCAGTACTCCTCTCAGACATACCCAACCAGACCTGGCCAAGAGGGACAAGACTGTCAGTCATAGACCTTGACGATTACTTCATCGACCCTGACAACGACCCCCTCACATACACGTGGACCATAAGCAACCCAAGGATAAACGTGTCCATAGACAGGACAAACCTTGTCACGTTCGCTCCTGACCAGACTTTCTATGGCTTCGCATACATAACATTCTACGCCCATGATTATTTCACGTCCACACCATCTAATCAGGTCACATTGGAAATACTGTTCACACCGCTGCCCCAGATGCCGCAGATACCTGCCGGAGGAGGCGGAGGAGGCGGCACAAACATGACCTTCCAGATACCGATCTGCGAGGAAGACTGGATATGCACTGACTGGGGGCCCTGCCTTTCTTCAGGATACCAGTTCAGGACCTGTAGGGACAAGACTGAATGCGGAAGCACAAACAAGATGCCCAACACAACAAGGGCGTGCCTATACATCCCGACCTGCAAAGACAAGATAAGAAACCAGGGGGAGACCGGCATCGACTGTGGAGGGCCATGCCCGCCGTGCCCAAGCTGCACCGACAGCATACTGAACCAGCAGGAAGAGAAGGTCTCGCAGATAATGTCCGCAGACACAAAAGACAGGTCTGACTGCGGAGGGCCCTTCTGCCCTGTCTGCCCGACCTGCGAAGACAACACAAGGAACCAGGGGGAAGAAGGGATAGACTGCGGAGGGCCCTGCAGGCCCTGCGCCACGTGTGATGACGGCATCAGGAACCAGGGAGAGGTTAACGTCGACTGCGGAGGGCCGTGCCCTTCATGCAAAGTCCACATAGAAGCAAAGGCTTTCAACTGGAACCTGATACTTCTCATAGTGTCGTCGCTGTTGCTGCTCCTGCTGCTCCTGCTGGCACTCCTTTTCGGGGTGTTCAAGAAAAAGTTCATAAGACTCAAAGCCAAATTGCTGAACTACTATATGAGGTTGGTAAGAATGTTTGAAAAGAAAAAACTGGTGGAAAGAGAGCTCCCAATCCTGCAGTGGGCAAATGTCCATCTGGCAAGCATTGAGGAGGATATACCTTCAAAGGATGCAGAACACCTGGTCAATGAGATCGACAAGCTGGTGAGGATACTGTTCAAACGCGTATTCCTCATAAGATACGCATTCACGAACGACGAGCTTGTCAAAGAGCTTGACAAGCACAAGGTGCCGGCAGTGCTGAAGAAGGCTGTCGAGATACTTTTCGAGGAGCTGTCCCAGATAAAATACGGGGGAGAATCCGTCGAGAAGGATGATATCAAGACGCTCATAGGCCAGGTCAAGGTCATCACCGAGAGGCTAGTCAATGAGATCGAGACAAAAAAGAAGACCAAGATCAGCATATCGGAAAGAGACATAGACAAGATAAGCGAGACCCTGTCAGGGGCGGACAAGCTAGGGATAAGCGAGACCATGAAGAAGATGAAAAAATAACACGCTTGAGGCGCGCGCGGCGAACATGATAAACAAAGAAGACATAAGCAAGGCAAAAGGCAACCGTAACGCAGCCATAATGTTCCTGCTGTTCGCCGTAGCGATAGCGATGATAGCGATACTTATCCTGAACAAAGCACAGATAACCGGCCTACACTCGCTGGAGACATTCGAGTCTGACGTTCTCGTGACAGGCTCAAGCCCTGACCAGAGCCTGAGCTTCGAGACAATCCCCAACTTTGTTGCAAGGACAGGGCAGGAAGTGAGGCTTCAGGTACAGTCCAACAAAAAGGATGTATTATTCAGCGATGACACCATCCTGTTCGAGATATCGCAGGAAGGAACAATAGAATTCACACCGTCCGAAGAACAAGTAGGGAAGCACAATGTATGGATAATAATAAAGGATGATCAAGGCCATTACTATTACCAGAACGTCGTCATATTGGTAGAGGGCTGAAATGAGCGGAAAAAGCATGAACAGAAGAAGGACAGCATTCCTGATGCTCATAGCCCTGCTTGCATCAGCCATATTCGTCCTAGCAGCAGGCACAAAACCCTACTTCACACCAACACCCCCATCGTCAATAACCTGCTACCAGAACTCGACATGCTTCTATGACTTCAATGCAACAGACGATGAAGGAGACCCATACAACTTCTCGATAGACACCCCGCCATACATGGCAGGCAAGATAAATCCTGTGACCGGAATAGTGAACTTCACACCTACAAATGATGAAGTCGGTACATATGCCAACTCATGGGTAATAGTCAAGGAAACTGATACAGGAAACGGCTCGATAGCGGTAATAACCTGGTACGTAATCAACATAAACGACCCGCCGAACATAACCTCACACTATCCTGAGAACCTGACGAACCTGACAGTTAAGGAAGGCGCATGGATGGCGATGAATGTGACTGCAGAGGATATAGACATAAAGTGGGGGGATTATCTCACGTACAGCTGGCGCGTCGATGGAGCCATCAACCTGACCCTCCTCAACTTCACCAACAACATCGCAAATTACACCCCCGACTATTTTTCGGCGGGAATCCACAATATAACCGTCAATGTCAGCGACAACACAAGCACCTGGGTCTACATAAACTGGACAATCAATGTCACGAACGAGAACAGGGCGCCAATCAACAACGACACCATACCAAACGTGACAATGTTGGAGGACACAGGCAACTACAGCGTATTCAACCTCCGCCATTATTTCTATGACCTTGATATTGATGACTACCCCCTGCATTACAACTCGACATTCATAGTCGGCGGGAACATAACAATACTGATAAACGAGACAGAGCCGAACAACGTGAGCCTCATCCCGGATCCAGACTTCTTCGGCATAAATGTCATACAGTTCACCTGCTTCGACGGCTACAACACCACCTACAGCAACAATGTGACGATAAACGTGACAGGAGTAAACGACCCGCCCATCGTGAATCAAGTCGCCAACCAGACCGCGTATGCCGACACCCTCTACCAGCTGCAGATACAGGCTTACGACCCTGATTACGAATCCCTAACATATTATGACAACGCCACCATCTTCGACATAAACCCTTCGACAGGCTTCATCAGCGACATATTCCTCACATCGGAGATAGGGAACTACTCCATAGAGATCAACGTCAGCGACGGGACCACCAACACATCCATGGTCTTCAACCTCAGCGTGATCAACAACACCGCACCAGTCCTGGGCGGAAAGCCCCTGCCTGACATCATCACTACAGAAGGAAACCTGACATATCTGGAATTCAATGCGACAGATGTCGACCTGAGCGACCTGCTAAACTTCAGCTCGAACTCAACACCATCAAACCCGAAGTTCAACATAACCACCACCAACAGCTCCCCTCTCGGGGCCAGAGCCTACATCAGCTTCACACCCGGCCAGTCTGACGTCACGGGAGGGCCCTGGACCGTCACGGTGAGAGTTAACGACAGCAAAGGGGCTATAGACCAGGACACGTTCACAATAACCGTCATCGACATAGAGCACTATCCACAGCTCCAGCCATACCCAATACCCAACCAGAGGATGAAAATCAACCTGACCTTCACGATGAACATCGCAGCAACTGACGAGGACGGAAATCTCGACCTGTTCGGAGACAACACAACATTGTTCAACATAATCACTGCGCCAGGCGGTGCAGCATACAACAAGACAGGGACCATAAACTTCACCCCTAGCGACTCTGACTTCGGAGAGCACTGGGTCAACATCACGATAAACGACTCGTCCGGGAGGTATAACTGGAGCCTGGTCCTGTTCAACGTGACATACAACACCCCTCCCGAAATCCAGCCAATACCAGACCAGAATGCCATCGAAGACCAGCTATTCACCTATCAGGTCAATGCCTCAGACCCTGACCCGCAGGACGTGCTGATATATTATGACAACACGACAATGTTCAATATCGACAGCAGCGGGCTGATAAGTTTCACACCTAATGCCAACCAGACAGGAGAACACATAATAAACATCACAGTGAGCGACGGCGAATCCAATGTTTCAACACTGATGAACCTGACCATAGGGGAGTACAACGACTATCCATACTGGACACCCCCCCTCGAACAATATTACACAAACTCATCCAGATACCTGAACACCACCATATGGAACGCGACATGGCTGCTGAACTATTCCACCAACATGACCGTCTGGAACCGCTCAATCTACGAGAAGAACCTCACGCTGATATACCTGAACGCGTATGACGAAGAGTCAGCGACACTATCCTTCTCAGTCTCTTACGTTAACTTCACGAACGCCTCCAATAACGCTGCGACAAGCGGGATCCAGCTCATCAACTTCACAAGCTATGACGGCAACACCGCACTGGCAAACCTGACACCCAACAATTCCCAGGTAGGGGTCTATTATGTCAATTTCACCATCGACGACACCACTGGAAGAGTCAACACGACAACTATACGGCTGGAAGTCTTCAACGTCAATGACGCGCCGATAATAACGAATTACTCGCCGAACCTGACCTATTACCAGAACATGACAGAGAACTCCTCGATGATGTTCAATGTCACCGCAATAGACATAGACTACGGCGACTCCCTCAGATACCAATGGACACTCGATGGAATGAACATTACAGGAGCAAACAAGTCATACTACAACTACACGACAGACTTCTTCTCAGCAGGTTGGCGCAACGTAACCGTTTTCGTGCTCGACAGGACAAACACCTCAACGATGCTCAACTGGACAGTCAATGTCTCAAACATCAACAGGCTCGGCTGGTTCGGACAGATAAGGCAGTACAACTACACGCATTTCAATGCAGGACTGACAAAGACCAACCTGACGATCCTGCCAGGAGAGGAGGGAGTGATACTGTACAAGAGCGGCTCCGCGTATTACCTCAGCGGATTGTTCGAGTCTTCAATACTTGACTCGTATGAAACAAACTATTACCACAAGTTCGCCACAATGAACTGGTCAGGGAACACGACACCGCCAGCAAACGTCAGCTTCAACATGTATTTCCAGACCAGGACAGCAGACGGCCTGACGCCGACGACCTGCCCAGCTACAATCACGACTAACTACAGCTCCGCGTACAACATCTCCGGCTCCAACATAACTTCAGAAAATCTTCGGTGCGTGCAATACAAGTTCGTGATGGCGACGAACAACACCAACTACACGCCCTCAATAAACAGGGTGACAATAGGTTACGCCATCGCCGACAGGAGCCAGGAGCAGAACACCAACCAGAGCTGGATAGACCTCGACACGTACTTCTTCGACCCAGATACTGATGACAACATAATATTCAACGCCAGCAGCCCGAACAGCACAGCAGTGAACGAAGTCAACATATCAATAGACAACTCGACCCACAAAGTGTATGTTGTGACCAATAATGTATTCACTGGTTCTGTAGAGCTTGTCTTCCACATGTTCGACGGCTACAACCAGACAGACAGCAACATAATAACATTGAATGTGACCAAAGCTGAGTCGATACCGCAGGTCATAATCGTCCCTGTCGGCGGAGGAGGGACAGTATCACAGCCAGTGCCGTACGAAGTGCCGAAATACGTCACAACACCTGTGTCCTTCAGGCTCATAGCGCCCCAGATGGTGACCACATACGCCAACAACACGATGGAAGTCCCGATAAACCTCTTCAACAGCAACTTCACGATGGAGAACATACGCCTGAAAGCGACATCGCCTAACGAGAACGTGAACATAAGGCTCTCAAAAGAGTTCATCCCTGTGATGCAGCCGAACCAGAAGGAATTCCTGACACTATTTGTCGACTCATTCAAGACATACGGCACATACGAGATACTCATCGAGGCGACAGCCGACGCGATATCAGTCGCAGAGGACGGCACAGAGAAGAAATCAGAGTTCAAGGAGAAGGTGAAGGTATTCGTCAACTCGCTGCTCAAGGCAGAAGGAAACGAGACTCAGGTCAACACCAAGCTCGCCTTCGCAGAAGACCTGCTGAGCACCAACCCAGAATGCCTCGAGCTCAACGAGTTCCTCAAGAAGACACGACAGATGATAGCGGAGAAGAACGAGAAAGAGGCTAACAAGATGCTTGACCAGGTCATCGAGAGCTGCAAATACCTCATAGCTCCGAAAGAGGCGGCTCCAGTGTCCGAAGAACCTGCCAAGGTATATGGCATGCCCACCGAATCGGTATTCATACTCGGCACAGTTGCGCTGATCACGCTCATAGTCGCAATCGCGCTGATCATCGGGTGGTCGCACATAAAGTCCAGAAGGAAAGAGCTGACGAAGAAGAATGAGTGAAACAGAATGAGTTAAGACACATGTCAAACATATACCATTTAAGAGTGCTAATATAAGTTTTTAAATCAAAAAGAGGTGATTTCACAACATGGCGCTTTTCAGCAGCAGTAAACCCGATACGGGAGATATGGGAATATCAAAAGAAGAGATAAAGGCCCTGGAAGGAAAGATCAAGGAATACCACAAGCTGATCCAGGACGCCAAAGATGAGATAGGCAAGATAGTCATAGGGCAGGAAACGGTGATCGACAGCGTATTCAGGGCCATATTCGCCAACGGCCACCTACTCTTTGAGGGAGTACCGGGGATAGCGAAGACGCTCATTGTAAGGACCGTGTCGCAGACGATGGGCTGCTCATTCGCGAGGATCCAGTTCACGCCGGACCTGCTGCCTTCAGACATAACAGGACTCACATCATACCAGAAGGAGAAAGGATTCTACATCATAAAGGGCCCTGTGTTCGCGAACTTCATCCTCGCAGACGAGATAAACAGGGCGCCGCCAAAGGTCCAGTCAGCGCTCCTCGAATGCATGCAGGAGAAACAGGTCACCATCGGGCACGAGACCCTGCAGCTGCCGCTGCCTTTCTTCGTGATGGCGACGCAGAACCCGCTCGAGCAGGTAGGAACATATCCACTGCCTGAGGCGCAGGTGGACCGATTCCTGTTCAAGCTGATGGTAGGCTACCCTACCAAAGAAGATGAGATAGAGATACTCAACAAGAACATGACCATCCACAAGTTCGAGCATTTCGACGTCAAGCCCGTGTTCTCCCCGGACGTAATCGTTGACATGCAGGAGACCACAAAGACTGTGTACCTCTCCCCGAAGATAGAGAAATATCTCGTGACCATCATAGACGCCACAAGATACCCTGACAGGTACAAGCTGAAGCAGGCACACTACATCGAGTGGGGAGCGTCACCAAGAGGATCCATAGGCCTTTTCATAGCCGCAAAGGCAAACGCAATACTCCATGGCAGGACATTCGTCATCCCTGAAGACGTGAAAGAAGTAGCTTATGACGTGCTCAGGCACAGGCTGCTCCTCTCATACGAAGCGCAGGCAGAAAACATAAAGACAGAGCAGATAATCACTGAAGTTCTCCAGAAGATCCCGGTACCATAAAACCTCGCGGTCCAAAATGAAGGAATTCAAAGTCGACGTTAATCCTCTCATCAAGAAACTCGAGATAGTCTCAAAGAAAGGCATCTCCGGCTTCCTGAGCGGGGAGTTCCGCTCAGTCCTGAAAGGAAGAGGACTGGAGTTCCACGGCTACAGGAACTACAACCCCGCAGAGGACGACGCGAAGAACATCGACTGGAAAGCCTCGATGAGGTCAAGGTATCTCGTGGTGAAGGAGCTCGTAGAGGAGAGGAACAACAACATAATGTTCCTGATAGACGTTAGCAGCAGCATGTCCTTCGGCTCCACAGACCGCCTGAAGAATGAATATGTAATAGAGATGTTCGCATCCATGGCGCACTCCCTGCTCAGCGGGGGCGATTCCGTCGGCCTTACGCTGTTCTCGGACAGGATAGTCACGTCGATACAGCCAAACATAGGCAACAAACAGTTCTACATGATGCTCAAGACACTCACGAACCCGGCGATGTATGAGGGGCAGATGGATTTCGAGAAGGCGCTCCACGACTTCAACGCCATGATGACAAGACCCTCGATAATAATATTGATATCAGACTTCATAGGGCTCAAGGGAGACTGGTACGAGAAGTTCAAGCTCATGTCAGTCAAGCATGAGGTGATTGTCTTCGTCGTGAAGGACCCGCGGGACGTTGCCATGCCCGCAGAAGTCGGCCAGGTCTTCGTGCAGGACCCGTTCACAGGCGACAGCCTGCTCATCGACACGAAGCTGGTGAAGGAGCCGTATGAACGGCTGGCCCATGAGCAGGACCAACATATCATGAATCTCCTCAAACAACTGCAGGTCGAATACATGTTCATCATGACCAACCAGCCGTTCAGCAAGATAATATTCATGTTCTTCAAGCAGAGGGCGTTGAGGTGGGCAAGTGGCTGACATAACATTCCTCAACATCCACTTCCTGTGGTTCCTGTTCGCAGTCCCTATAATGATAGCACTGCACTTCTTCCTCATGAAGTACACGAGGAGGAGAGCTGTGCTGTTCGCCAATTTCGAAGCCTTGAAGAGGGTCACAGGAGCGGTGGTGCTCTCAAAGAACATAACCCTCCTTGTCGTGAGGATATTAATCATACTCTTCCTGACATTATCCGCAGCAGGCATGACTGTCTGGACCAAAGGGCCTGGCTCTGACTTCAACTACGTCGTCGCTGTCGACGCCTCGAGCAGCATGCTGGCGAACGACTTCACACCTAACCGGCTCGAGGTCGCGAAAGCGAACGCAAAAGACTTCGTCAATTCCCTGAACGCGGAGGTGAGGATAGGGGTGGTGTCATTCTCAGGCGTATCAAAGGTAGAGACCTCCCTCAGCAATGACAAGGGAAAAGTCGATGAAGCAATCGACAATCTCAAGATAAGCAGCACCGGAGGGACTGACATAGCTGCCGCGATAATGAACTCAGTCAACATCCTACTCACGGAATACGACAAGTCCATGTCGATAGTACTGCTCACAGACGGACAGCACACCTCGGGAGGCCCCATCGAGGAGGGGATAAACTACGCAGCGAAGAACCATGTCATCGTGCACACGATAGGCATAGCGACAGAGAAAGGAGGGTCATTCGAGCTCACCCAGCTGCTCTCCACGATCGATGAGGCGACGCTTAGGAGGATATCGGACAACACAGGCGGAAGGTTCTACAAGGTGGGAGACAAGGCTCAGATGGCAGCGGCATTCCAGGAGATAGTCACGCTATCAGAGCAGAACATCCCCTACTCACTCCGGCTGATATTCCTGGTCGTCGGAGTCCTGCTGCTGTTCGCGGAGTGGATACTGCTGAACACGAGGTTCAGGACGCTGCCGTGAATCAATGCTTGGGTGTTATTGGGCTATGTCCCGAATCCCTTTTTGATGGTTAAAATTATAACCCGGAACAGCTGTTAGGCTGTTCTGGGGGTGGGGAGTGTTCCCCCACCATGGAGAAAGAGGTTAAGCTGGTTAAAAAGGT
>Ga0180009_10003288_pt1 | contig 18496 bp, 19 predicted proteins | sample OS_PC_MetaG_FD_123537 | JGI IMG/M metagenome (GOLD analysis project Ga0180009, IMG submission 123537) | Groundwater microbial communities from the Aspo Hard Rock Laboratory (HRL) deep subsurface site, Sweden - OS_PC_MetaG | ecosystem: Environmental > Aquatic > Deep subsurface > Groundwater... | reverse complement strand
GTTCTTTGCGATATCTAAACCAATTACGCTAGTATTCATCTCGGACTCCTCTTGTTTTGTGTTTTTACCAAGGTGCTATTTGACACCAACACAGTGAGAGGAGTCCATATCATCATCGTAGATTAAAATTCGGCGCCGGGGTGACCGTCAAAGTGCGCCGTGAACCCAGCACTTAAATTCTATAGGTCTTTGGCAATGATTCAAAATCATGGCTTATTTAGGTGCTGGGTGAATACGTCCATGCTCTATGCCAGCTCCATGCTGGCATAGCCTTTGCCGATTAACCCTGCGCCTCCTTAAGCATCGCCGAAATTTGAAGCGCGAAAGGTATAACATGTTCGAAATTGCTCACTACCCGTTGAAATAAAATTTAATAACATGGCCAAGCGAAGTATACCTTGTTTGCTAAGCCGATAAAATTCGGATAGATTGCAGATTGTTAGGTCGCATTAGAGGAATCAATCGATCTTTACACTAAAACTCAATTTTAGGGTCGACCAATGCAAGTTGAAGTGCTTCTGATTTTTTTATTGATTGTAGCTCTTTTTTGTTGGTCGGATGCTTTGTCTATTAGAGAATATGTTTATCTGGCCGCAAGAAAACACTGTGCGGATATGGATGTGCAAATGTTGGACGATTGTGTCGCATTAAGTCGAATGACTTTTAAAAGAGATGAGTTCGGTAAGTTAAGGTTAATGCGTTCTTTCGAATTCGAATTCTCGGCTTCGGGCGATGATCGTTATGTTGGGGTGATAACGATGACCGGTCGGCGAATTGAATCGATTCAGATGCCGCCTTACCGGATGACATAAAATTTACGGCGGTGTGCTAATCGAGTTTTTTGCCTGTTTGTAAGCGGCGGGCCTAGGCTTTTATTTAAAAAGGAAAATTAACAATGATTTTTACAACGACACCGGATGTGCCGGGACGAGAGATTACTGAAAACTTGGGCGTAGTAGTGGGCAATATTGTGCAATCCAAGCATGTAGGGCGCGATTTCATGGCGGCTTTAAAAGGATTGGTTGGCGGCGAAATTAAAGGCTACACTGAAATGTTAGCCGACGCTAGGGATCTTGCCATTGAAAGAATGGTGGCCGAAGCGCAGCGTCGCGGCGCCGATGCGGTGGTTAATATTCGGTTTACGACCAGTGCGATCATGGCGAATGCGTCTGAAATCATGGCTTACGGAACTGCGGTAAAACTCAAATGATTCAGCGTCAACGCATCGATTCCCCTTGTGTCGGTAATTGCTGTCTTGATGACGCCGATGTTTGTTTAGGTTGCTATCGCACGCTCGAAGAAATCAAATCGTGGGGGGTGGTCGATGATGAGGTGCGTATCAAAATTCTTAACAATGTTTCGCAAAGGGCCAAGCAAAAAGTGTATTCCGATCGCGTAAGTTGTTGACTCATGTGTGGAAAATAGGCGTCGAGTAAAAAAGAAGTCGTTTTTGCAAAGCTTATTCGCGGTTTTGGCAGTTGATGATTCAGTAGCCGCTTATGCGCAACGCCATGGAATACGTCTAATGGAAGGATGCTGGGCAGAATCACGTCGAAGAATTTAAATTGGAACCTTATTAAAACCGTGTTATTTAACACAGTTTTAATAAGGTATCTTGCCATCATAGCTTCCGCCAGGTATCAGCGAAATCCTGTGCAGAGATGACAAAGCTTAGCTTTTCACATTCATGTTTCGAGTCGGATGCCCAAATGACCGCTTAAGGCACTGTAAAGCCGAATTCGAATATCAGCTTTATGGATGCATAAAGTACCAATCCGATAGCGGCAAGATATACCAGCAAGCGTATAGAATTATGCTTAAGATTGCCTAAAAGTGTTGGCGCTTTGCCTTCTTTTTTAAGTTGTTCGTACAGTGCTCGTTGGGTCAGCGCGCGCTGCTTTTGATATTGATGCAGCAGGATTTGTGCTTGTTGGAGTTGGGTTTGATCATTAAGCCATAAAGCCGGCATCGAAATTCCCCAGTTACCTGCCGACGTTTCATAAAAGTCGATCGAATGTTCGCTTAGAAGTTCGCGTACTTCCTCGGCCTCGTCTTCTGGTACCCCTCTGAGTGAAAATAGTAAATGCGGCATAGTCTATGGAAAAAATAATGGGTTTATTTGTATTGTATGCGATAACTGTGCGCTCTTTCATTGCTATCAATCTAACTATTATAATTCAATGGCTTAGTTCATGGGCTCTACATTTTATTAGGCTCTGCATTCGGTAAAAGTTGAAAGCTCCCATCGCTACCGGAAACAATTAAAAATTCAAAGTGAATTGTAGGCTACGCTGATCGTACCTGATGTCGGCGCAGAGTGCTTCTATATCCGCAATACAAAGACTGGCTTGCCTCGATCGACACATCCCATACCTTTTATTCTTGGACGGTTTTTTAATCAAAAGGGAGTAGGGCGGAAATGAAACAGTCTGTTTCTAAAAATAAGTCAAATGACGCAATAAAACAGTGTTATTTAACCTATTTTTTTATCAACTCCTTTATGATCGTTTTCCTTATTCTGTAAAATCATATAGTTATAAGTTGGCATTTATTCTGCATATGTTCATGGTACTGAGTTAATTGCCTAATTGTCTACAGAGGTGAAAAAAATGAGTCAAGATTTAACGCGTGTGGAAACTGAAGTCAATGTTGATAACAATGGCGCTCTGTTAGTGGGTGCGGGTTTAGCTGTAGCATCCATGATAGTGTTGCCGGCTTTGGCAATGCGGTTAGGCTTGGGTGCAAGCTTAACTGGTGCATTAAGAATCGCGTTAATGAAAGCATCAAATCGTGCCGCGAGCGGCGCTTATCGATCATCGACAAAAACGGCCGCTTCGTAATTATTCCCTTTGCTAGTCAAACTTCGGCGCCGGAGCGTTTTTTAACGGGCTTCCGGCGCCGAAGTTTGTTTTATGATTAGTTCCCTGCCTTTTTCGGGCCGTTCTATACTTTTCTTATCAAGCAACAACCTTTGTTAAATTAAATTGTTATTAGTTCTCATGAACTTGCTTTAGCCCTTACAGTAAGCGCTTGTTGTGTAAAATTTATTTTGCTAATATCGGCCGATAGGAAATGAAATCAAGAATTCAGAATGAACGATACCAAAAAAGCTTGTGATTTATGTGGTTTAACGGTGGAGACGCCGGGGTTCACGTTGAAAACCAATGAAGGTGATAAAGATTTTTGTTGTGAAGGGTGCAAAGGAATCTATCAAATGCTGCACGAGGATCAAATTCTACCTGAATCCGAAAAGTCCGAGTAAGCCAACTTCTATCATCAATTTAAATAATTAAGGAAAAGATTAAATGAAACATGTGCACGGCAAAACCGCACAACAGGGGATGAATTCCATGTCTAAAGAAATTGTTAAAGGTTCGATGGCCTCCGCCACGGTTCAAGGCGGAAGCAAATTGCTCGGTAAAGCAGCCAAGCATCCGTTATTGGTTTTTGGCTTAGGTGTAGCCGCCGGTTACGTGATCTATAAATACCGTAAGGAAATTATTTCGGGAACCACGAAAGTGGTCGATGCCGGAAAAGATTTTGTTTTGCAACAAAAAGAAAATTTAGAAGATATCGTTGCAGAAACAAAAGAATAATAGCGTATATATACCTTTCGCACTTCAAATTTCGGCAGTGCCCGAGGAGGCGCCGAATTTTTATCTACGATGGGTATACTTCGGCCATATTTTGTTATGGCAAGATTATTTTATTCGACGCTGATAAAGATATAAGCGATAGTGACTGCATTAATCGATAAAAGGGTCGAATAGATCCGCGAATTTGTTTATGCGGAGTATTTAACGGGTGTTCTGTACTGATTTGTCGGAACGCCCGTTTTTGTTTCTACTAAGGCAATGTTTGAATTATGGCTATCCAAAGAAATTTTGTGTTGCGTTATCGGGAGAGCGGGCACGTCAGGTTTCAAATTCCCTCGGAAGCCTGCGATTCCGCAGCGGCTAAAGCGTTGACCGAAAAATTGCTTGAACTCGAAGGAGTTTATCGGGTCGTGCTATATCGGCGGCAACAAAAATTATCGATACGTTTTCAAGAAACGATTTGCGAGTTCGAATCACTCGTCAAGCAGTTGTATCAAATCCTGGCGGATAGTGAGAAAGCGGGGATTTTTAATCCGAAGCCGATGGCCGAATCGAGACTCTGGAAGGGGCGAGCGATTCGAATAAAGCCAAGCCGGGCCCCCTCAGTTGGTTTAAGCAAAAATACACCGATGCCAAAGATACAGTGCATGCGGCTAAAGTCGTTGGAAAAATCGGTTTAAAAAAACCCAAGGCATTTTTAAGCGATCCTGAAAAAGCCGTTATCGACTTTTTGAACGATATTTTAGTGCTGTTTTTAATCAAGTTACATTGGCAGCACATTACCCAGCAATGGATCGTGAAGCCATTCAAATATCGTTATGAATGGATGGCGATCTTCTATATGTTTTATTTATTGATACGGTCACGTAAAAAATAAATTCTTTATTTCTATGCCGCCTTGTGCGGCATATTTTTTAAATCGCAGCGATTGTTGTTATTCACTGGCTTGATATTACTGTCTAAATCGATATGGATTCCCAAAGCGTGACTTTTAAAAACTTCCGGCTTGTTCATCAATTATCCCGGCGCATTCGGATCGAATCTCCAATACTAAAAAAAGACCAAGAACGGGGTTACATTTTTGAAATCCTTCTAAAAAAGCGATCGGAAATCAAAGCGGTACGTTCAGTCTTTTCGCTGGGTTCGGTTGTGATTGAATTCGACCCGGCCAGTCTACCGAAAAAGAATTTACTGATTTTGATCGATGCGGTCCTGGGCAACATCGCCCATAAACAAAGCATCGACCATCAAGCAAGAAAGAAAGACTTTGACGGTCCCCTGCAAGAAGTCGATCTTGCCGTCGAAGGCATGACTTGCGCGTCGTGCGCTTTGCTAATCGAAATGGTTCTGAAACGCGATCCGGCGATCAAGCAAGCCAGCGTCAATTTCGGTACCGAAACTTTAACCGTCCATGGGCAGCTCGATAAGGATGAAGTCGGTGTAAGAGTGGCGTCGCTTGGTTACAAAACCTATGCGATGGATACCTTGTCGCAACGCAAAATTCTGATTGAAAAAGAACAGCAACGTATTTTGACGGCACGAAGCCGTTTCGTTTGGTCGGGAATATTGAGTCTGCCCGTTGTTGCGGTCGGCATGAGCATGCCGTCGTCGCGCTGGCTGCATTGGCTGCAATTCGGTTTGACGACACCGGTCGTATTTTGGTCCGGCTGGCAGTTTTTCAGCAAGGCTTTTCGTTTGGCGAAACACCGAGCGGCCAACATGGATTCATTGATAGCATTGGGCGTCGGTTCCGCCTACGGTTATAGTTTGCCGGCGTTGTTTCGAAACAGAGGTCACATTTATTTCGAAGCGGCCGCCGCGATCATTACCTTTGTCTTGTTGGGGCGCTATCTCGAAGAAAATGCGAAGGGCAAGGCCGGAGAGGCGATCCGAAAATTAGTCGATTTGCAGCCGCAAACCGCGACGTTGTTGCGCGACGGCGAAGAAGTCACGATCGATGTCGACGATATCGCAATCGACGATATTTTATTGGTGCGTCCAGGTGAAAAAATACCGACCGACGGCCAAGTGATTCATGGCGTTTCGACGGTCGACGAAGCGATGGTGACAGGCGAAAGTTTACCGGTCGTCAAGGAAGTCGGTCAAAAAGTGATAGGAGGCTGCGTCAACGGCAGCGGCGTATTGAAGATACGTGCGACTGCGGTCGGTATGGACACCGTGCTGGCCGGTATCGTACACATGGTAGATCAGGCTCAGGCAGCCAAATTGCCGATTCAGAAACAGGTCGATAGAATCTCGGCGGTGTTCGTGCCCTCGGTCATGGTTTTTTCAGGCTTGACGATGGGCGGGTGGTTGCTGGTTGGTGCGCCGTTCGCGCATGCCTTCGGTAATGCGATTACCGTGTTATTGATTGCTTGCCCTTGTGCATTAGGCTTGGCGACTCCGGCGGCAATCATGGTGGGTACCGGCCGCGCGGCGCGCGAAGGTGTTTATATCCGCAACGGCGAAAGTCTGGAACTGGCGGCTAAGCTCGATGCGATCGTGTTCGATAAGACCGGCACGATTACCGAAGGTAAACCAAAAGTCAGCGAGTGGCTCAATATTTCCGGAATAGACGATGAGGAAGTCCTGATATTGGCTGCGTCGGCAGAAAACAATTCGGAGCATTTTCTCGGTAAAGCGATCGTAGACTATGCCAAAGAACGTTCGATGATCCTGCAGGAATGCAGTCATTTCAAGAGCGAAACCGGACGAGGCATATTAGCCGAAGTCGGGGGGAAAAATTTATTATTGGGCAATAGAGGGTGGTTGGTTGACCAAGGTGTTTCGATCGATGCTTTATCGAAAACGGCCGGCGAATATGCCGGGCAAGGTAAGACGCCCGTGTTTATGGCGATAAACGGAAAGGAGTCGGCGGTTTTCGGTATTGCCGATAAGCCGCGGCCACAAGCGGGCAAAGCGATCGCACGATTGAATAAAATGGGTGTACATACACTGATGGTGACCGGCGATACCGAAAAAACGGCTAATTATATAGCCGCAAAAGTTGGTATCGAAACGGTTGTCGCGAACGCCAAGCCCGAAGACAAGCTCGCGATTATTCACGAATTCCAGCAACAGGGTCGCCATGTCGGTATGATCGGTGACGGCATCAATGACGCGCCGGCACTGGCGGCGGCCGATGTCGGTTTTGCGATCGGTAGCGGCACCGATATCGCGATCGAGTCGGCCGATATGACGCTAGTCAGCGGCGATATTACCAAAGTAACCGATGCAATCGAACTTAGTACCGATACGATTCGCATTATCAAGGAAAATTTGTTTTGGGCGTTCGGTTATAACACGGTCGCGATTCCGGTCGCGGCCTTGGGTAAGCTTAATCCGATGATCGCCTCGGCGGCGATGGCGCTGAGTTCGGTGTCCGTGATCGTCAATTCGTTGCGCTTGGGTAAAAAATAGGATTTCAAATGGATCATTCGACAATGGATCACGGCATGCATCATATTGCTGCGGCCGGCGGTTTCGACTACAGTCTGGCGTTCATGGCCGGATTGTTGGGCAGCGGACATTGTTTGGGAATGTGCGGCGCATTGGTTTCCGGTTACTTCATGAAATCAGGACCGTCCAGAAGCTATCTCCCATATTTCGCCTATCAACTCGCGCGCATTTTCGTTTATACGATGGTCGGCTTCGCCGCTGCCTCGCTCGGAGTCGTGTTGGTTTCGAGCGGTCTGTTCGGCAAATTGCAAAGTCTGCTGCAAATGGTGATCGGCGCAGTCGTGATCCTTTTGGCTTTGGGTATTCTCGGTTGGATACCGTTTCAAGGCTCGATTCGATTGATTCCGATGAATGTGTTACGCAAGGGCTATGCATCTGCCAGCACCAAAGGTCCGGTCGTCGGCGCGCTGATTGCCGGGTTGTTGAACGGTTTGATGCCGTGCCCATTGACGTTTGCAATGGCCGTTAAGGCTACATCCGCTACAACCATTGCCGAGGGCGGATTGTTGATGCTGACTTTCGGTGCCGGAACGCTGCCGATGATGCTGTTCATCAGTGTCGCGTTCGGTAAGATGAGTGCGCATTTCAGAGGCTTGATGTTGAAAACGGCGGCCTTGATCATGATCGTAATGGGTTCGAATACGATCTATATGGGACTGTCTTTCTATGTTGAGGAACATCATCATCACCGCGATTTCTTGCATGATTTGAAAGATAGAATTGATGAATTGATTGTGTTTTTAACAGAATTCGTCGACTATCTCGGCACCATGGTTAATAATGTGCCGGGGGCATAAGACCGCTTCTATAAAATACAGCACTCATCGTCTAAGCCGGGAAAGCCAGGTGACAATTAATCGTGTCGGGGTCACATTGACTAAGATGGTATCTAAGATTTATACATATCGCTTTGAGGTACATTGTTGGCCATCCTGCGCGATGACAAAAGCACGCAAATGTTGGAGCGCCGGAGGGTACGCTGTGCGTGCCATGGTAACCCCACCAAACTTAACACAAGCCTTTATGGTTTGATCAGGGTAGTTAACGGCATGAAGGTACGCACAGCGTACCCTACATTTCTGTATAACAACGAGCGCTGGAGCGTAGGAACGATAGGGAGATGTGAATAATTACCTTGCAATTTGTCTAAGCCGAAGACACTTCGCTCCCGAATTTTCGGACACAAAAATAACCTGTTTGATAATGATTCAAAGCGTCAGCCGAACATTAAACCGAATAACGAAAAGCCATCAGCCTCAAATTAAGCGGCTGAATTATTATTGGCGCTTGTTTGGTACCGGGTTCAGTTTTTTTACCTTCGGCGCCGGCGGATTCTTGTTATGGGTTTTGGTTTTTCCGGTGTTGTCGATCATTCCAGGAACTCACGAGAGTAAGATCCGCCGGGGCCAACAAGTCGTTCATTACAGTTTTTACGCATTCATCGGCCTGATGCATCGCATCGGCGTAATGACCTACAAGATCGAAGGGCTGGAAAAACTCAATAGGCCCGGGCAATTGATCGTTGCCAATCATCCGACATTGGTCGACATCGTCTTTCTAATCAGCCGAATCAGCCAAGCCAGTTGCATCGTCAAGGCCAGTCTTTGGCGCAATCCGTTCATGCGGGGGCCGATCCTCAATGCCGGCTATATCAGCAACGGCGACCCTGAAATCATGATAGACGAATGCGTGCAAAGACTGCAGTCGGGCGGCACAATGATCATCTTTCCGGAAGGCACCCGCTCGGTGCCCGGAAAACCCTACCGGTTTCAACGCGGCGCGGCTAGCATCGCAATACAAGCGCATGCGATCGTAACGCCTGTGACGATGTCCTGTTATCCCAGTACGCTGACCAAGGCCGAAAAATGGTATCAAATTCCCCGCCGGCGCTTTCATCTTGCAATGCACGTCGGCGAGGATATCCCGATGCAAGAATTCACTTCGCTTCAGCCCCGGTCCATTGCCGTGCGCCGCTTCAATAGCTATTTGCAGGATTACTTTACACGGCAACGAGTGCTCTCCGAGCAAGATGGAAAATAACGAATAAAAAACATTATGGCTTCCATGCTCCCTCTGGCACGGGGGCGCTTCAAGGATCGCTTCTACCTAGCTGAAGCTAATGTGGGAGCGATGCCTGCATCGCGACTTTCGAAGCCACTAATGCTGAATAGTCAACGACTTAACCTAATGGCAGTAAACTCTAGGATGGGTAATCGTTTACCGTCGGGTATGAAAGGTTCTTATCTATAACGACAAGCGCTAGCGCCTGAGACCAATGAGAAACGCAGCTCTATCTTCACCATCAGTCATCCAAATTCGCTCCCATGAAAAAACTATTAATCATCATCTCTTTATGGATTATTGCGATGCTTGCCGCAGCAAATCCTGCATTACAGAAATGGGCCAAAGTGACAGAGCCTGCGCCGGCCCGCGGTATTGCGCAAAGTATTGGCGACTATACGGCCGGGTGTATTCGTGGTGCGGTATCGTTGCCGTTCAGGGGTGAGGGGTATCAAGTGATGCGTTTGTCACGCAAACGCTATTACGGCCATCCCGACTTGATTCAATTCATCGAAAACATGGGGCGTGAAGCCATGGCGCAAGGCTGGGGAACTCTATTGATCGGAGATTTGGGACAGCCTCGAGGCGGCCCGACTTTGACCGGACACCGCAGCCATCAAACCGGTCTCGATGTCGATATCTGGTATTTAATATCGCATAAGGCTACCTTGCGATCATTGACGATGGAAGAACGGGAAAAATGGAGCGCTCCGTCAGTGGTAAGGACTGCCATCGACCGCATCGATGATGCCCAGTGGACGCAGCGCCATGATCGTATACTCGAAACGGCGGCGCGCATGCCGGAAGTCGAACGGATTTTCGTCAATGCCGCGATCAAGCGTCATCTATGCGAAAATTCGGCCGAACGCGATTGGCTCGGAAAGATTCGCCCGTGGTGGGGGCATCACGATCATTTCCATGTGCGCTTGAAATGCCCGGAAAGCAACCCCGATTGCCGAAGCCAAGAGCCTATCCCTAAAGGCGACGGCTGCGATGCAACGCTCGACTGGTGGTTTACCGCCGAAGCGAAAACACCCGCAGCACCGGCGGCCCCGGCCAAAGCGCCGGAATTGCCCGCTTTATGCGAAGCTATGTTGAATGATTGAAACCAATGAACGGCTACTCCCTTTATACTCAAAAAATAGCTAACTTTATGAAGGTATGGGGTGTGGCTAGCGAGGATGTCGGCAGCAGGGCAGATTTTTGCTCCATGCAAAATCCGCATTCACGCCATCCCCGGCGTTCGATTGCTGCCGTCAAGCCCCCATGGATGGGTTTACCCAGCACCTAAATTCCATAGTCCATTGACTATGTTAAGTATACCTTTCGCACTTCAAATTTCGGCAGTGCCTAAGGAGGCATCGGGGTGCTCGGCCCCTCACCTAACGCTAGGTGAGGGGCCAGCATGGAGCTGGCATAGAGCCTACATGGACGTATTCACGGCGTCCATTGACGGCTACCCCTGTGCCGAATTTTGATCTACGATGAGTATATCTGGGATAATTTAGGTGCTGGGTGAACGGCGGTCCTCGATAGACACATCCCATACCTTATATTTCTTCGACGGTTTTTCGATCAAAAGGGAATAAATAGCGTGAGAAACTATGCATCAAGAATTCTGGCTTGAACGCTGGCAACAAAATCAGATCGGTTTTCATAGTGAAAGCATCAATCCGCATTTAGAACAATATTGGCCGGCATTGCATATCGAAGCGGGAAGCCGGGTCTTCGTGCCGTTGTGCGGAAAGAGTAACGATATGCTGTGGCTGCTCGCGCAAAACTATCGAGTTATCGGCGTCGAACTCAGTCCCCTGGCAGTCAACGCGTTTTTCACCGAGAACAAAGTACCGGCAACCGCAGGGCATAAAGACAATTTCGAAGTGTGGGAAAACGATGATCTGTGCATTTATTGCGGCGATTTTTTTCACCTGAGAGAGGACGATTTAACGGGGGTTGATGCCGTTTATGATCGGGCCTCGCTCGTTGCGTTACCTCCGGAGATGCGCGCGGATTATGCGGCGCATATGAAACGCTTGCTTAAAACCAGCACGAAAATATTATTGGTGGCATTCGATTATCCACAGCAAGAAATGGACGGGCCGCCGTTCAGCGTGCAATGCCAAGAAGTAGAAACGCTGTATCGGGATTGGTGCCGGATCGATTTACTGCACACCGAGGATATATTGTCTAAAGAGCCTCGTTTTCGGGAAAGAGGCTTAAATCGTTTGCAAGAACAGGTCTATGTCTTGACGGTTTTATAATCCACCGTCAAATGCGTAAGCGCCGATATCGAGCGGGTCTTGTTGCCGACGCGCTTCTCGGTTTAGCGGATGGCGATATTGAAACTCCGGACGAAGCGAAACGCCGATAGAAGGCATGCCCGGAGCGGAGCCTCTTCCTATCGCCGGAGAGCTGGGCAAAAGACGATAATCGAAAGCGTTACGATCGACAAAACCGCCGTCTTCAGTCGTCAGGTTGTGGCGTTGCCGCCCGGACCCTTGCAACGGAATAACGTTACCAACCAGTAAATTATTAATCGAGACCACTTCGACGTTTGCGTGATTGTGAATGAACACGCCGCGGCTGCGATCATTGACGAAAGTGTTGTTCACCGCATAGAGGTTTCGATCCGAATTGCCCCGGCTGTATTCTCCGGCATAGGAAATGGCCGTCCAATTATCAGAACCGGGGCTTTGCCGCAGAGCATTGCCGATAATGAAAGCATCGCCGCCGTTCGGTAGGTCGATCAAATAACTCGACGCGCCTTGCTCGTCGGTAATGCGGTTGTAAAGTAGATAATTTTCCCGCGCCCGCGATTTAACGTTATGACCGGTTACGGCATCATGGATGTAACAATTACGCAGCGTAAAGCGGCGAATAGCGCCGATATAAATGTTATGCCCCAGCTTGCCGTGGCGGCGGTAATCGACCGTATTATCATTGAATTCGGAACCTTCGATCACAATATCGCTGCGCGGATTCGAGCCGGTCAAAATCCCCATTTGGTTATCATGAAAATGCGCATTGCGAACGTTCAAATGCGTTCCTTCAAAGTGTATGCCTGCCCCATTCAAATCCGCCACAGCCGCACCGGAAAATTCGATGTTTTCGACAGCGACATTATTACCCTTGATGACCCAAATGGCTTTGCCTTCGGCGGACTTTCCGTTGGCCTGAAGATGCGCCCGCCCTCCTGCGCCTCTCAATTTCAGTCGATGCTGCCGCCAAACCGCGACATCACCGGAATAGATGCCGGCATCAATTACCACTGTGTCGCCGTTCTTGGCGATTCTTGCCGCATCACTGGGTTGCTTCAAGATTCGCTCGGGGCCGACCGACAATGTGACGCTCACACTTATGGCTGGGCAGCAGAGCAGCAAGGCAAAGATGGTCGGAATGAATATTTTCATGATGTTTTCAATTCGGTGAATGACGGCGCGTCCACTGTGATTGGAATTTAATCTAGGAACCTAAGGAACGAGCATGAAATAACTTCGACAAATGCTGAAAGGAGGGGGCGGTGGCTCGATTGACAGGCGTCGGCGGCAGGGCAGATTTTTGCTCCTGCAAAATCTGCATTCATGCCATCCATGGCAATCAGATTCCGCCGTCGAGCCTACATGGACGTATTCACCCAGCACCTAAATTCCATAGCCCTTTGGCTATGATAACTATCTCGAATAATTTAGGTGCTGGGTTCACGGCGTCCTGACAAGCGAGTCGCCGAACCACCATAATGCCTAAAACTTGTAAAAGTAAATTTGTGCATATTCCTAAAGAAGATAGTAAATCCACGAACGTACGAAATCGATCTGTCGATTATCCGAAGAAGAGTTGGGTATAGGAGCATCATCAATGATATTACTCGGGTATGTTTCAATACAATTTGCTATCTCCATAACATAAACTTTGCTATATTTCTTCCAACTAGTTCACAGAGGAGAGTATTCCGCGCCCAGTATCTTAATGTAGCATTTGGACTTATAACAATACCAACAATAAGCTTTTAAGCAGTCCGGGGAGATTTAATCATGACACTATCAAAAAAATTAGGCGCCGAATTCATCGGCACATTTTGGCTGGTTCTCGGCGGTTGCGGAAGCGCCGTACTTGCCGCAGCCTTTCCCGAAGTAGGCATCGGTCTTACCGGCGTTTCCTTTGCTTTCGGTTTAACAGTATTGACCATGGCCTATGCCATCGGTCATATATCAGGCTGCCACCTTAATCCGGCCGTTTCGATCGGCCTGTGGTCCGGCGGACGCTTCTCGGCTGGCGAACTCGGGCCTTATATCGCCGCGCAAGTGTTAGGCGGAATTACCGGAGCGGTCGTGCTTTATATTATCGCGACAGGTAAAGCGGGATTCGATGTAAGCGGCGGATTTGCATCTAACGGGTATGGAGAGCATTCGCCCGGCGGTTATAGTTTGACGTCTGCATTGACTACAGAAGTAGTCATGACTTTCATGTTTTTGATCATCATTCTCGGTGCAACCGGTAAACGGGCGCCGGCCGGTTTTGCTCCGATTGCAATTGGGTTGGGTCTCACGCTCATCCATCTAATCAGCATCCCGGTTACGAATACCTCGGTCAACCCGGCTCGCAGCACAGCCGTCGCAATTTTTGTTGGCGATTGGGCGGTCGCGCAACTATGGTTGTTCTGGGTTGCTCCTATCGTTGGCGCCGGTCTTGCGGGATTGTTCTACCGCTGGCTCGGGAGCGAAAAAACCGCCGAATCTGAAGATAAGTCGTGGGTTGAATTGCCGGAAGGTTGAGAATCAATACATAAAATAAAAAGGTTCCCTAAAGGACATGGAGTGCCAAGGATGGTAGAGTTTCTATCACATGCCGATGCCGGCAACGCTGATCCCTCCTTCTAACAGGCGATCTATTGTCAGTCATCAAGGCGACATTTCCGCCGTTTCGTAAATACTCGAAATGGGCGAAAAAAGCGAAAAAAGGGTCAGGTTAAATTTAAATTATTAATTCATTTTGCAAAAGCCAACATTAACAACATCAAAAGGTCGGCTATACGGCGATAAGCGCGTTAAAAAATAGATTGGCTGCCACCAAAATCTGAAGATCCAATTTTTTGGTTTGTTGGCAATTGTTTCTGTGGAAATCTGCAAGCGGAACTGGCAGGGGCACCCATAAGACAGGACCTGTTATTTGTTATACCGAGCGCTACAAGACTCGTAATGAAAGCTTGGTGGACGCCTAGAAAAATTTGGAAAAAGGGAAGGATCAAATGCAAAGCCTGACCTGACTCTATCCTTTACTTAGGACCGGTTTTCCTCAGTAGTTCATGCCCCAGAAAAACTCGACCCTCAGAAACAATCTATCGTCCTGTTATTGTTATCAGAATGCTGTTGCGCCGAAATGAAAAATAGTTATTTTTTGCCTTTCTGTTGGTGGTATTTTACTTTTTTCGGCATATAAAAAGTCTTTTTTAGGAGGCTGTTTTTTGTTTTATGTGGTGCATAATTGATGCAGCATGGGTGCGTGGTAGATTCTTGAAGGGTCAGATAATGGTAAGACAAAGCATATCCGTAACAGAGCCGAACGATGAGTGGTTGAAGGCTCAATCGCTAATGCAGAATACCGTAGTAAAAGTGAAGTGATTAACGACCTAATTTGGGGGGCGTGGCGACAACAGCTTGAAATTGATCTGAACTGATTCAGGCTGAACAGAGCGGTTTTACCGATTAGAAACCAGAAGATTTATTAAATAATTTTAAGGAAGAAGCGCGTCGAGAAGGGCTCTTATAAACTCTCTAAAAAATCCCGCAAAAAAGGGGGGGCAGGTTCTGAGGTATCCCTGCGAAATAGCCAAATAAAACGATTTGCTATGGCTGAAAATTTATAGATATATTGATTTTTTTCATCGTTCCTACGCTCTGCGTTAATCGTTATACATAAGTCCGGTACACTTGCTGAACAGAGCTTATCGAATAACTGGGAGCGTTGATGTTTGATAAGTCTGTGGATATTGATCGCCAGTGGCTTTCCTTCGCCTAGCGTTAGGTAGGGGACGACGAAGGCGGCGATGAACGCTCTGTGGGAGCGATACCCTGATCGCGATTTCGAAGTCGAGATTGTTAAGTGACAATAAATGGTATCGAGCGTTTTGTGGGGGTACCTTAGGGTCAGGTTGAATTATTAATTCAACCTGACCCCTTTTTGTGCCGAGTGGGATCGCCCGGAACAGTCCGGAAGGATTGGTTCGATACCGAACCGGAGGCGCTGGAGGCCGCTGAAAAAGTTTTCGACGCCAAGAAGAAAAAGGGGTGCCGGGTTCTCATTGAGAATCTAAGGGCGCCTTTACAACGTATGGTCTAAGATGACATGCGAACCGCACTGAACCGAATCACTATTATGGCCACCACAGAAGCATTCACCGTCCGAACCGAACCCGATATTGTTCACCAGCTCGGCCACATTGCCGAGTCACTAGATCGGTCACGCAATTACATCGTCAATCAAGCGCTGAAGGAATACCTATGGCGTCACGCTAATAAGAGTGAGAGGTTCAATCAAGGCAAAGTAGCTGCCGATTATATCGAGTTGCCCGATGACGATGAGATCATACGCAAAATAGAAGATCTGATCGAACGGAAAAAAAGGGGAAAAGTGTGACACTTAATTTCTTGTTGGCCTAAATAAAAGAGCGCGTTGCCGTTTTGACCGGTACCCAATACATTTTGCCGTATCGAGTGCAAGGCCAACAGATTCAGATTTTGGCGGTGCTGCATACGGCAAGACAGTGGCTGGATAAATTTTAATGATGGAAGGAATGACATGGCAAAAGCCAAAAAAGAACAAAAACCAGAAGCCCTGGAAAAACAACTCTGGAAAGCGGCGGACAAACTTCGCAAAAACATCGATGCCGCCGAATACAAACACGTCGTTCTCGGACTGATCTTTCTCAAATACATTTCCGATTCCTTCGAAGAGCATTTTGCCAAGCTACAAGCCGGCGAAGACGAATATGCCGGCGCCGATCCCGAAGACAAGGACGAATACAAAGCCGAGAACGTGTTCTTCGTTCCTCCCGAAGCCCGTTGGTCATTCTTGCTTGCCCAAGCCAAACAGCCGGAAATCGGCAAGTTCATCGACGCCGCGATGGATGCCATCGAAAAGGAAAATCCATCATTGAAAGGCGTTTTGCCGAAAGTCTATGCACGGCAAAACCTCGATCCTACCAATTTAGGCGGATTGATTGATCTGGTCGGTAATATCGCGTTCGGCGATGCCAAAGCCCGTAGCGCCGATGTCTTGGGGCATGTGTTCGAGTATTTTCTCGGCGAATTCGCGCTCGCCGAAGGCAAACAGGGAGGCCAGTTCTACACGCCGCGCAGTATCGTTGAATTATTGGTCAAAATGCTCGAACCGTATAAAGGTCGGGTACTCGACCCCTGTTGCGGCTCGGGCGGCATGTTCGTGCAATCGGAAAAGTTTGTCGAAGAACATCAGGGCAAGATCAACGACATTTCGATTTACGGACAGGAAAGCAACCAAACCACTTGGCGGCTGGCCAAGATGAATTTAGCCATTCGCGGCATTGATAGCTCGCAAGTCAAATGGAACAACGAAGGCTCGTTCTTGAACGATGCTCATAAAGACCTGAAAGCCGATTTCATCATCGCCAATCCGCCGTTCAATGACAGCGATTGGAGCGGCGATTTGCTGCGTAACGATGGGCGCTGGCAATTCGGTACGCCGCCTGCCGGTAACGCCAATTTCGCCTGGCTCCAGCATTTTGTTTATCACCTATCGCCGACCGGCAAAGCGGGGATCGTTCTGGCCAAAGGTGCGCTAACCAGTAAAACCAGCGGCGAAGGCGAGATAAGAAAAGCGCTGATTGAACAAGGCAACCTGATCGACTGCATCGTCAACCTGCCCGCCAAGCTGTTTTTGAACACGCAAATACCGGCGGCGCTGTGGTTTATGAACCGGGCGAGAAACAACGGCCACCCGCGTAAAAACGAAATCCTGTTCATCGATGCCCGCAACCTGGGGCACCTAATCAACCGCCGCACCCGCGAACTCTCGCACGAAGACATTCAAAAAATCGCCGATACCTACCATGCGTGGCGCACTGGTGAAGGTGAGTATGAAGACATCAAGGGTTTTTGCGCTTCCACGCCGATTGAGCGCGTCAAGGAATTGGATTATGTTTTAACTCCTGGGCGCTATGTCGGCCTGCCGGATGAAGCCGACGATTTCGATTTCAAAGAACGCTTTACCGCATTGAAAGCCGAGTTTGAAGCGCAGTTATTGGAAGAAGCGGCGCTCAATCAAGCCATTGCCGAGAATTTGACGAAAATTATTATTTGAGGTTTAACCGATGACCATGCAAACACAAAATCCTAATGTCGCACATAGTTTGTATGTGCTTTATGAAACTTTGTCGGATGAGGCGCAACAATTATTTTTACAAGAATTATCAACTAAACAAAGGCATAAGGTAGAATCTGTCTTGAAGAAAAGTTCATGCGATCCAGATATGTTCGAATCCGCATTGTTATCGGAATCGGCTCTGGCGGAGGATTGGCTTAAAGCGGAAGAGGATACGGCATGGCTGAAAATATGACTCAACCCGTAACTGTTAATATCGACGGTTTGTACCAAGATATCAGGCAACTCATCGAAACGACCCAGTCCCATGTTGCTTCCCAAGTCAATCAAGCCTTGGCGCTAACCTATTGGCAGATCGGCAAAACCATTAAAACGGAAATTTTGCACGATGACCGCTCCGAATATGGCCAAGCCACGCTTAAACAATTGTCGCAACGCTTGCAACAGGAATACGGGAAGGGCTTTAGCTATTCCGGCCTAATCCGTATGACCAAGCTTTACACCTAATCTATCGGACTACGAAAAAGTTGCGACGCTGTCGCAACAATTGAGCTGGTCACATTTTGTCGAACTCATCAAAATCAAAATAGAAAACGAACTCAAGCGCGGTTTTTCCACTCGCTTGTGTAGTGAAGCGCGTTGGTCGGTGCGCACTCTGCGCGAACGTAAGTATTCAGACCCCGTTGGCAAATTGCCGCAATTCAGGCGGTAATTATTGGCCTCCCCCTTTGAAAAAGGGGGATTGAGGGGGATTTATTTTAAAAAATCTCCCCTAACACCTCTTTTTTAAAGAGGGGGCTGAATACTTACGCGCGAACTGTTTGCTTTAAGGCCGGTATGCATTCCCACGCTGGGGCTTAGAAACGAGCGCACAAAACCAAAAATATTCAGGATTAAACCATGATGCGTATTCTGATTAATTTGAACACTGATTCTGGACGAACTTGAACACCTAAAACCTAACGCATCGGTGGACGTGAATTTTTACGCCAAGTGTTCAACTTGAGTCAAGGAATTCATTTTTT
>Ga0180009_10003287_pt1 | contig 18499 bp, 18 predicted proteins | sample OS_PC_MetaG_FD_123537 | JGI IMG/M metagenome (GOLD analysis project Ga0180009, IMG submission 123537) | Groundwater microbial communities from the Aspo Hard Rock Laboratory (HRL) deep subsurface site, Sweden - OS_PC_MetaG | ecosystem: Environmental > Aquatic > Deep subsurface > Groundwater... | reverse complement strand
TTCGCCGCTGATGAAGAAAAGAGCATAACAAACTGAATATACATGAGGTTCCTGGGTAATGATCACTCAGGAAATCAAGAGGTGTAGTATGAAACATAGATCACCACCATGATTTACACCCATACCGTGAAAAGCATCACCATCAAGGAGGCCAAAAGTCCACTTGATTTATGACACCTCAATTGTGCATAAACAAAAGTGATATAGGGGACCCCACGTATTTGCAGTTTTTAAATATGATTCTTATCGATATTTACGGCAACAGCATGGAGCCCGAACTTAAACATGGCGATACGGTCATGATTGATACATCCCAAAAAGATATCCAGCCGGGATCAATATCCGCTGTGGGAATCGACGATACAATTCTGGTAAAACGTATCGAAAAGCTTCCCGGCAAACTGGTTCTCAGAAGCGACAATAAAGACTATGAACCTATTTACCTGGGCCTGGACGAGATGGACAGTTTTCGGATTATCGGAAAAGTTGTATGGATATCTAGGGATGTAAGATAAATGGATTCATGAGACATTCGACTCAGGTGAGTATACCGATCAGATGACTGGCCTGTCCCTTGGTCAGTCCGGCGGGAACCTTGATTTTTCGGCGGCGAAGCACCCGGATCTGTTTTTCAGTGGCCGGTGCACTCCGCCAGCGGGTGTGGAGTTTGACCAGAGGCATTAAATCGCTAAACTGATTCTTAACAACGTTCTCGGCTTCCAAAATGGCGGAACGGAGGTCGGTTTTACTCGTTATCGTCTTTTCTCTTCCCCCATGACGAAGTTGCACTTCCCATTTATCCAGAATGGTGGGTACAACAACAATGGCATTACCCTCTGTCAGGCCCAACCGATAGCCCCCCTTTCCAAGACTTGCCCATGCATATTCGGCATAAATTGCCAACTCCATGGGTGTCTCCAAATCGAATAGATCGATTTTCGTGCAGCGATAACGCAAATCACTCAAGGATGTTGCCCGGTCAATGGGAACCCAGGGGCGGTTTGACTCCACCCATCGAATCGCCTTTTCCGCCTCATCTGTTGTGCGGCCCTCAAGATCGAATTCCTCGGAAAGGCCAAAAAGACCGGGGAGAGTGGTGAGGCTATGTTCCCGGGTAATATCTACAATATCGACGATTGTAACGCTCTCCTTTCCAGGATAGAGGCGTGTGCCCCTCCCGATCATCTGGGTATACAAAAGCGCAGACTTGGTCGGTCGAGCAAGAATTATACCCTCCACTGTCGGTTCGTCGTAGCCTTCAGTGAGTACCATACAGTTAGTCAGCACCTGAATTCTGCCTGCATGGAAGTCTTCCAGCGCCTTTGCACGCTCAGAACGGTCCATATCGCCGCTCACCGCCGCAGCCTTGATCCCCTTTTTGTTGAATGCACGTGCGAGGCTGTGCACATGCGAAACATCTACACAGAAGCACAGGGTCTTTCTGCCTTCAAGATGGGAACGGTATACTTCTACAATCATGTTATTGCGCTCAACAACATTCACCGCCAGTGACAACTGTGAAGCCACAAAATCACCCATACGGGTCTTTACTCTGGAGAGATCAATTTCAGACTCGACCCTGTAGCCGGCAACAGGCGAAAGAAAACCCGTCTGGATCATCTCGGGCAGGGACTTTGAAAAAACGATCTCCTGGAAGACGGCGTCGAGCCCCTGGCCGTCACCGCGCTTGGGGGTGGCGGTGAAGCCGACCATCAGTTTGCGGGTTTCGGGAGCAAACACGCCGAAGTATTCAAGGACGCGCTTATAGGTGGCCGCCGTAGCATGATGCGCTTCATCAATCACGATTAAAAAGAAACGATCCGGGTCAAGACGCTGCAAACGCGTTGACCCCATGCGTCCTAAAGTGGGCACGCTGGCTACGACGACATCGCAGTCGGTATCTGCACTGCGTCCTGCCTGCTCCACCGCCACACACAGACGATGATTTGCCTGCCGGATCTTATCACAGGCCTGATCCAGCAGCTCTTGGCGATGGGCCAGCACCAGCATCTGCTTTTTCATTTTAAAATAGCGGGGGAATTCAGCAAAAATAACGGTTTTTCCCGACCCGGTAGGAAGGCATGCTAACTGGCGCCGCACGCCGGTTCGGTAACGTTCAAAGATGGCTTCCAGGCACGCTTTCTGATAGTCGCGAAGGCGGAAGGTTATGCCCGGCAAGTTTGTTTTCTTCATGGCATTCTTGAGAAGTTTTATGATCTAAGGGCTCAGTAGATGCAGGCATCTAATATCGATAGCACGTTTGCCAGCAGTTCATCTGAGGCGCGTTCGATGCGCTTCACTCGACGAGTACGGAAGTCGACCGACTTGATTTGCTCAACCATGATGAACCCCGTCAGGCTGCTGCTATCCGGAACAGGCACGTGGAAGGGAAACCCGCGTTCCGTGTTCGTTAGGGGACACACAATGGCCAAGCCAGTGCTACGGTTGAATAAGTCTTTGCTCACAACCAGAGCCGGCCGACGCCCTTTCTGTTCGTGACCTGACTGGGGGTCGAAAGTGATGGCGATAATATCGCCTTGTCTGGGGATATAGACCGCCATTTACCATACCTCCTTACCGACCGGCACCCCCCAATCGACTTCGCCGGCGTGGTAGTCTTCGGGAATCTGCGCCACGAGGTCCTCGAGACGGTACCGTCCGCGGATTTTCCTGATTGGCGCGATAACGATGATGTCGTCTCGTACCGCAACGTCCACCTCGTCCCCAACTTCAAGACGAGCATCTTCTAGCACGTTTTTGGTAAGACGCAGCCCTTGGCTATTTCCCCATTTTTGAATTTTTGTAAGCATGTGACAACCTCCTTATGTATATCCGAAGTATATCCATTGCAAGCCAAGCAGTCAAGAGGCATTTTATGCCAATTGATTTGCGTGCCCGCGTGGTAGCCTTTCAGGATAAACGGATACACCTTGACGGATTGTCTGCTTCTATCGTATTTTAGAATCCTTTGATGGTATAGAATTTAAACGAATCGTTAAGATCAGAATTACCAAACAGCAACGTCGGGAGATCAGCAATGGCCGGATCCACTCGTAAAAGAAGGAAAAAAGACTCGACTGCCGGGAAGTTGCGCATCGCCGATCATTGGAATGCAATCAGCATCATTGCCAGCTCTCAAGCCAATCCGTTGAAAGCAGTGGCTGAGTTTGTGGAAAACAGCATTGATGCACGGGCCGGGCAGATCGCCATCACGAGAGGAAAGAAAAAGGGCGAATTCTATCTCAAGGTCAGCGATGACGGTGAAGGCATTCTGAGAAATGAACAAGGGGTGCCCGATTTTCGGCACGTGGCAACCCACATTTGTGATTCCATCAAGCAACGGTTAAAGGCCGAAGGCGCAGAGGGAATCCAGGGTGAATTCGGTATCGGTCTCCTCAGTTTTTGGACGGTCGGCCGGAACCTGACTATTGCCTGCTGCGGGACCGATGGAAACACATACGAAATGACCATGGCCAAGGACTCACAGGATTTTTCGGTTTCAAAGAGACGCTTCCTGATTCCCTTCAAGGGAACCGACCTGACGATCTACCCCCTGCTGCCGGGTCTGCGATCTTTGACGGGTGAAAAGATCCAGCGTTATCTCGCATCCGAGCTGAGAGACCGGATCAAGGACTCGGGAGTAACGGTGACGGTCGTGGATCGAACAAGCCGGGCAGAGTATGTCGTGGTTCCGCGACAGTTTTCCGGGCGTCTGCTCCATGACCTTCAGCCAGCCGGCACTGCGTCGAGTGATATCTACCTGGAGCTTTATCTCAGCGATCCCGGTTCCGTCAACCGGGTCGGATTGTATCGGCGTGGAACGCGGGTCCTGCCGTCGATCATCGAACTCGATCATTTCCAGAAAGAGCCGTGGACCGCCGGATACCTGCAGGGCATTATCGATGCCCCGTTCCTGAATCTCACGCCCGGGACTCGTCAAGGCGTCATTCGTGATGAGCGGTTTGACGCTTTCTGCCGGGCGTTGGAGCCGGTTGAAGACCGGTTGCAGGAGATCATCCAAGAGCAGCGCAAGGCGGAAGAAGAACGATCCAGCCGCCAGATTCTGCGCAAGGTTCAGCGCGCCCTTAAAGAGGCGTTTCTGCGTCTTCCGCAGGAAGAATATGACTGGTTCGATATTCATGGCCGAAAATCTCAAAAGAAGAAAGAACCTCTTTTTCCTGAAGCGTCGGCTATGGGCGCCGGCCGTGAAGAGAATAGCCGGGGAGGTGAAGCACCCGAGACAGCCCTCGATCTTGATGGTGATGAAGGGGGGCAGAGAGCGTTCTTTGAGTTTGCCGGGCCGCTGTTCAGTGCGCTGATCGCCCCGAAGTCGAGTGTGGTCCCGGTTGACAAGCAGCGGAAATTCCGTGCCGTGTGCCGGGATCGCTCGAAACGAATCGTTTTAAAAGACCTGGTATATCGCTGGGAAATCTCGGACGGTGAAGGTCAACTCCAGACCACCGACGGTGATTCGGTTGTTTTTATTGCGCCCTCTGAGCCATGCCTGACCACATTGAGGGTCATTGTTCGTCAGGGAGATACGGAATGCACGGATGAGGCTTTGATAACCGTCACCGATTCACTTATGGATCAACCGGCAGGGGCCGGAGGGGCGCGCAAAGGGCTCCCCGGGTATACGTATCGCCGGGCGCCGGGGGAAATGTGGCGTGCAAGATTCGATGTGGACAAGAATGTAATCGTCATCAACAACGGGCACAGAGACTTTGTGTACGCCGGCAAGCAGAAGAGTCGCAAGCTTCGCTATATTTGCCGCCTGTTCTGTAAGGAATTGGTTCGTCACAATTTTCCCGGGCTGCAGACAGACGAGCTCCTTGAGCGAATGATCGAGCTCTCCCTGTATACTGAGGAACATCTGAAGTAAGCGCGTTTGAAAATTTTTAACGCTTAGATGCTCTATTATTTTCATATTCATCACCGAGGCGATTGAAATTCAACTCATCCCCCGCCTTTCTTATCTATCTGCTTTTTCCTATTATGAAGCGTAAACACGGTTTTATGCTTTTTGATCCAAACAATATTCTGACCGCGTGAATTCCCTCAATGGAAACGACCCTTAAAAAAATGTTGACACAAGGGAATCAAGCATATACAAGGTGTATACACTATGTATATGGTCATGAATTCGATGAAATCCGATAATAATCACACAGGACTCCTGAGAGAAAAAGCCTATCATACGATTAAACGGGCCATCGTTACCGGGGAATATGAGTCCAATTCCATTCTTTACGAATCGACTACCGCTAAGTTGCTCGAAATGAGCCGAACACCCATCAGAGAGGCGCTCATGCGGCTGTCCGAGGAAGGATTGGTCAAGAATCTGCCCAATAACGGCTTTTTGGTGACCGCAGTAACCCTAAAAGAAATCGATGAGATTTTCGACTTGCGCCTTTGTCTCGAAAAGTATGTGATTGAAGAAATGATTGACAATGATGCCCAGATCGATCTTTCAGAAGTGGAAAAGCATATTAAAGAACAGGAAGCCGCCCTTGAAAAAAATGACTACTGGGCCAGTTTTGAGGCAAACCATAAATTTCATATCAAGCTCGTTGATCTTGCCAAAAATGACACTTTGACCAAGGTGATGCAAGGGCTCAGGGACAAACCGATTCAATCCGGTTTCCGTGCCCTCCGCAGAAAAGCAAACCTTTCAGAGGCGATTGTTGAACACAAGGCAATCATTGACGCTTTAAGAAATCGGGATAAGGTGCGCGCCATTGCTGAAATCAGGCGTCATGTATTGAACGCCAAAAAACGAACACTGGGAATCGGTACCTAATCATCCCGATTGAGCGGTTATCGGTTGCGGTTTAAAGAAAAAGGCGTTTGATTCGTGAGCCATTCATGGGTTCCGCTAACCGGGGCATAATGAACTTTAACGTTTACCAAAGGAGGGAAATTATGAAAGCAAGACCATTGAGTAAATGGACGGTTCTGGCGGCATGTTTAACAGTCGGCCTTCTTTTTTTCGCTACTGCCGGCATTGCAAAAGAGAAGATGATTTTTTCAGGTTACGGCGGCCTCTGGGAAAAGGCCATGAAAGAGTATGTTATTCGGCCTTTTGAGAAAAAGTATGACGTACGAGTGATTTTGGATACCACCGGCAACTCTGCAGCCAAGCTGGCCAAGCTTCGCGCCACCAAGGGCTCATACACCTGGGATGCGGGAATCCTAGTGGAAGTCGATGCATCGGCCGGCGGCAAGGACGGGCTTTTGGAGTCCATCGATGAAAAGAAAATGCCGAATTTTAAAGATCTCTGGCCGGTGGCCCGGACATTAACCGGCGGCTACGGTCCGGTTGTGGCATTTGATCACCTGGGATTGCTTTACAACAAGAACAAGGTGAAACCGGCCCCGGATTCCTGGAGTGTTTTTTGGGATTCTCAATACAAGGGCAAAATTGCCATTTCCCACCCCTCGGAATACAAGGGATTATATATTCTGCTGATCGCGGCGAAACTGAACGGTGGCGACCAGTACAGTATCGAAAAGGGTTTCGATCTGATCGGGAAACTCATTCCCAATGTGGGATCATGGATTACATCCTCTGCCCATTACGTGCCCTACCTGGAACGGGAAGAAGTATGGCTTACCCCATACTGGAACGGACGAGGTCAGACATTGGTGGATAAGGGGCTGCCCATCGGGATAAACGTTCCGAAAGAAGGCACCATACCCATCGCCAACTGCTGGGTTGTTCCGAAAACCGCAGAAAATAAAGAGATGGCATACAAGTTTATCAATTTCTACCTGGATGTGGCCCAGCAGACAGCCTGGGCGACACATATGCACTACGGCCCCACGAATATGAAGGCGACACTGCCGCCCGAAGTGGCGAGCCGATGCATTTACGGCAAGGAGGAGGTCGACAACCTGATGATCCTCGATATGGATCACGTGTTTAAATCCCGTCCGAGCTGGGTGGAAATGTGGAACAAACAAATTCATAAACTCACCAAATAAGGGTAACGCTGGGGGCTGGAGCGAAAATGCATCAGCCCCTTTTGAACCGGATTCAGGGCCGGCAACAAGTGCTTTTGCGTTCACCATAAGATAGAATCATGGATAGAACATGAAATTTCAAATGCCTTGGCGGCAACATCCAGTCGTTTACCTGCTTTTCCCGGCAGGGGTTGTCTTGCTGATATTTTTTTTCTTTCCCATTTTCTTCCTTCTTCTTCTCAGTTTGAGGAAATATGTCATCGGAAGCATTCCCAGCGGGCTGACCCTCGCCAATTTTTTTCATTTTTTTAGTGATCCGTTTTATCTGGATGTTCTGTTGAGCACTCTGAAACTCGGGGTTCTGGTGACGTGCATCACCCTTGTTCTGGGTTATCCGGTTGCTTACTTCCTGGTGCGAACCCGGCTTCCTTTTAAAAACTGGCTTCGAATGGCGGTCATATCACCCCTTCTGGTCAGTGTGGTCATTCGGACATATGGATGGCTCATTCTGCTTTCGGATAGGGGCTTGGTCAATCAAATGCTGACCGGTTTGGGAATTGTGGAGCAGCCGGTCAAGATGTTATTCACTTATAACGGCGTGCTGATCGGTTTGGTTCATGTCTTTCTCCCACTCATGATTCTTTCTTTAGTGGGAGTGATTGAAAACATCAATCCTTCGCTGGAGGATGCTGCCGAAAACCTCGGCGCCAACTGGATCCAGCGATTTTTATGGATAACCCTGCCCCTGAGTCTACCCGGGATCATCGCCGGTTCGCTTCTGGTTTTTTCCTTATCTATCGCAGCATACGTAACCCCTCAACTGCTGGGAGGGCCGTCCTTATTGTTGCTTTCAACCATGGTTTTTCAGCAGATCATGGTGGTGCTCGACTGGGGGTTCGGCGCAGCCATTGCGGTGATACTGTTGGTCATGACGCTTATGATTATTTTCATCTATACCCGGATACTGAATCTAGGAAAGCGATGGGAGGTTTGAAACGATGATGTGGGGTGTAAAACTTCGGGGTCTGGTTTTGGGGATTTATAACATCCTGATTTTCATTTTCCTGATTTCCCCATTAGTCATCGTCGTCCTGGTCTCCCTCAACGATACCCAGTACATATCCTTTCCGCTAAAGAAGCTGACGCTTCAGTGGTACAAAACGATTCCGGAATATATGGAATTTGTAGACGCTTTTATGGTCAGTATTTGGCTTGCACTGCTCACAGCCATCTGTTCCACGACGCTGGGCACCATGGCGGCGTTTGCCATCGTTCGCGGGAGATTCCCGGGCCGCGACATGATCAGTACCCTGATCATGTCTCCCTTGACGCTGCCCGGTGTGATTACCGGCATCGCGATGCTTCAGTTTTATACCTGGATCTCCATCGGTCCGTCCCTGGGAAGACTGGTGCTGGGGCACACGGTGATCACGATTCCTTACGTGGTCCGATCGGTTTCGGCGGTATTGTACGGTTTCCCCTTGTCATTGGAAGAAGCAGGAATGAATCTGGGCGCCAATAGGCTGCGAACCACGTTTCTGATTACGTTTCCATTGATTCGATCCGGGTTGTTGGCCGGGGCTATTTTCAGTTTTATTGTTTCATTTGACAACGTGGTAATTTCCATCTTCTTGGTCAGCCCGCTGTACAACACACTGCCGATTACCATTTTTAATTACGTCACTTACAGTGCGGAGCCCATCATCGCCTCTATCTCGACCCTGCAAATGCTGATGATCATTCTGCTGATGGTCATTCTGGAGAAAGTGATGGGTTTCAGTAAATACATGTAGGCGCATTCATAAAGAATTCGCTGCCGCTCTAAAAGGCTTAAAATCTGTCGGTGGAAGATAAGATTTCCATTGACGGGTAAAAGGAGAATCGGAGGTTCGATCAAAATGCGCGAGCTGGAGAAAGCTGAAACAACCCATGTGGATTTGGAGCTTTCCGGCGTACGGAAATCCTTCGGCCATACGGTAGCAGTTGAAAATTTGAGTCTGAAGGTCATGAAGGGAGAGTTTTTGTTTTTATTAGGCCCTAGCGGGTGCGGAAAAACAACAACACTTCGGATGATTGCCGGTTTCACCCAACCGGATAAGGGAAAGATCTTCATCCGCGGCAAAGAGGTGAGCCGCATTCCGGCCCATAAACGCGGGCTGGGAATGGTATTTCAAGATTATGCCCTGTTCCCTCATATGACCGTTTTTGACAATCTTGCTTTCGGCCTTCGCATGGGAAAGGTTAAGAAGATTGAATGGAAAGACAAGGTGGCACGGGCACTGGAGCTCGTACAATTGGAGAAGATGGAGCATCGGTATCCGAAACAACTCAGCGGCGGTCAACAGCAGCGGGTGGCATTGGCCCGGGCCTTGGTCATTGAACCCACGGTACTTCTTTTGGACGAACCCTTGAGCAATTTGGATCTTAAACTCAGGCAGCTCATGCGGGTAGAGCTGCGTCAGCTTCAGGAGCGGCTGGGTATCACCACTATTTTCGTTACCCATGATCAGGAGGAATCTCTCAGTATGGGAGACCGTATTGCGGTGATGGAAGCCGGGCATATCAATCAACTCGGCGGGCCCAAGGATATCTATGAGTGTCCGCAAAGCCGCTTTATTGCCGATTTCATCGGCGAATCAAACTTCTTCAGGGGTCGGGTGGCGGAACTCACCGGATCCGGCAAAGCTGTGGTGAACATCGATGAAGGATTCAAACTTACGGGCAATACACACGGGGGGACCGAACTTGGACAGAAAGTGAGTGTGGCGGTCAGACCGGAGAAGATTCTCTTGCTTGAACATTCGGCGCCTGAGAATCCCAACTGCCTGCCCGGTTCGGTGTTGACGGCGGTCTTTATCGGCTCATACACCCGATTCCAAGTGTCGCTGCCGGGCGATGTCTTGTGTGTTGTTCAGCAACAGAATACTCGCGGGGCAAGATCCTTTCAAAGGCATGATCAGGTCCATGTGGCTTGGGCAGTGGAGGACAATTTGATCATTCCGGATGAATAATTGGGAAAATAAATGAAGCCATTGGAGGATATATGAAAGTGATTCAGGAAAATATTCATGAACAAATTAACAAGCTGAAGGGAGAACTGGCTGAGGTCAGTCGCTACATTTACGATAATCCTGAGATCGGGCTGGAAGAAAAGAAGGCTGCCGACAAACTGGCGGGTGTTTTGGATAAGCATGGTTTCAGTGTGAAGTATCCGGTGGGAAATACGGAGACTGCATTCCAGGCAACCATAACCGGAGAATCGGATCTGCCGCATATCGCCTTACTTGCCGAGTACGATGCATTGCCCAACATCGGTCACGCCTGCGGTCACAACCTGATCGCTACGGCAGCACTGGGGGCGGGATTGGCGCTCATAAAAGCCATTCCGTCTCTTAAGGGGAGGGTGAGCGTCATCGGCACCCCCGCCGAGGAGATTCTCTCCGACAGCGGAAAGATGCGACTGGTTGACGCCGGGATCTTCAATGATGTTGACGTGGCCATGATGGTCCATCCCCACTGCCATACATGGATTGACAAGCCGTTCCTGGCGGTCGATGACATTTCCGTTTCGTTTAAGGGGAAATCGTCTCATGCCGCCTCTTCACCCCATTTCGGCATCAACGCATACGATGCCTTACAGCTGACGTTTACCGGTATCAGCTTTCTTCGTCAGCAGCTCCGCCAGGATGCCAGAATTCACTGGGGAAATATCAGCATCGGAGGTGCGGTGAATGTCATTCCCGATATCAGCTCTGCCAACATCTGCGTGCGGGCTTCGGACGATGCTTACACAAAGGAGCTCACAGCCAAGGTGATCAACTGTGTCAAAGGGGCTGAGCTGATGTCCGGCTGCATTGCGGAATACAAAATCTCAGAGGGCTATCGTTCCATGAAATACAATCAGCCTTTAAATGCGCTTTTCCAAAAGAACCTGGATCAACTCGGGGTGGCCGTGGATGAGCTCCCGCCCCACGGCCGGGCAGGGTCCACGGACATGGGAAACGTCAGCCAGGTGGTTCCGTCCATTCATCCGTTCTTTAAAATTCATGACACCGCTGTCCCCCATACCATTGAATTCCGTGAGGCCGCGAAAACCGATGAAGCCTTTGAGGCTGCCCTTCTGGCGGCAGAGGCAATGGCCATGACCGCGGCTGATTTGATATCGGATTCGAAACTGGTAAAACAGGCAAAAGAAGGTTTTGAGAAGAAGTAAAGGAGAAACAAATGGCTAATAATATAAAGGAGGGTCATGCATTGGTTATTATCAACGAACGAGTGGAAAAGGTCGATCCGGCGGTGGTAGAGGCATTCAAAGACATCGGTGTCGGAGATATCGGCCATATTTTGGAAGTATCCAGATTCATGGATGTGGCCATCCGACCGGTTTTCAAAGATGTCAAATTGGTCGGGTCAGCCCTTACCGCCAAAATGCTGCCCGGAGACATCAGCCTCAACCGAAAAGTCATCGATATGGCACAACCCGGCGATGTGATCGTTATCGACCGCTGTGGAGACGTTCAGTATGCGTGTTGGGGCGGCGCCGTCACATTATACTGCAAGGTGAAAGGGGTGGCCGGAATGATTGTGGATGGGTCCACCACCGACAGCCTGGAGATTGCCGACATGAAGTGGCCGGTATTTTCCCGGACGCTTTCCGGATGCGTGGGGAGAAAACTCGATAAAGGCGGCGGGATCAACATCCCTGTGCAGTGCGGGGGGGTTGTGGTTCATCCGGGGGATCTGATTGTGGCGGATGATGATGGTATTTGCGTTATCGAACCGGATGAGGCGGAAACGCTTTTGAAAGAGGTGCAGGATCGATACGGAGCTGTGCCAAACATCAGAAAATGGATTGCAGACGGAAAACCGCTTGAAAGCCACCCGAATGCGGATCTGTTGAAGAAAAAATAATCAAACCTGCTGAGGATTTTCAGTCGTACCATTATTGAGAGGGGCTATGACGCTTGAGAAACAGAAATCGATTAAAAGATTGATCGACCTGGCTTTTCCTTTCCGGGTTATTTCGGGAATACTGTTCGTCGCCATCGTGGCATTGACAATCCTTCAGGTGTTCTGTCGCTTTGTATTGGGCAGCCCGCTGATCTGGAGCGAAGAAGTGGTCCGGCTCTTTCTGGTCTGGTTGACCTTTCTGGGCGCTGCCGTGCTGTGCTGGGACGGAAAGCATTTGAACGTCGATGTCCTTTTTATCAAGATCCATCCAAGAGCCCGACAATGGGTTCGTGTCTTTAACAGGACCGTGGCCCTGGGTTTTCTCGGTATCCTGGTCTACTACAGCATCCCTCTGGTTATGATCGATCATATGACCACCATGAGTGCATTTGATGTTCCGGCAAGCGTGGTCAGGGTGCCGGCCACCATCGGCGGAGGGTTGATGATTTTTTACATTATTCTTCGGTGGGTCTACCGGAGTCGTCGTGAACGGTTGTCCGGAGGAGAAGCGTTCGACGACAGAACGGATCCGATGTAAGGAGATAACCTTTGCTGACAACCGGTATCATTATATTGCTGGTCTTATTCCTTCTGCTCGGCATGCCCCTGGTGTTTGCCATGGGCATGGCGTCGGTTACCTACCTCTATTTTGCCGATATCGACTTTTCCATGCTCACCCAGCGGATGACCACCGCGGTTGATTCTTTTTTAATCCTTGCCATCCCGTTTTTCTATCTGGCCGGCGAACTGATGAATGCCTGCAAGTTGACGGACCGGATTGTGGCCATGTCCAAGGCTCTGGTGGGGCATATCCACGGGGGGCTTGCCCAGGTGAACATTTTTGCCAGTATCATCTTTGCCGGCATGTCCGGTTCTGCAACGGCCGATACGGCCGCGTTGGGTTCCGTATTAATCCCGGCCATGAAAAAAGAAGGATACCACGCGGATTTCAGCGCCGCGGTGACGGTTGCCTCCGCCATGATCGGGCCCATCATCCCCCCCAGTGTGGCCATGGTCATTTATGGGGCGCTTGCCGATGTATCCATCGGAAGGCTTCTGCTGGCCGGCATCCTCCCCGGCATGGTGATCGGCATCACCCAAATGATTTTTACCTACTTTTTAGCCAAAAAAAAGGGGTATCCCCGGTATCCGCGGGCCACATTAAAAGAGGCGATGGCTGCCACTTCCCGGGGGTCTGCTGCGATTTTCATGCCCATTATCATCGTATTCGGAATTCTTTCCGGTGTGTTCACACCAACCGAGGCGGCGGCGGTGGCGGTTCTGTACGGAGTGATTCTCGGTGTATTCGTGTATCGAAATGTCGGTCCGGGACAGCTCTGGCGAACCCTGTTAAAAGTGACCTGGGGCAGTGTGCGCGTATTGATTATTATTGCCGTCGCTTCCGCGTTTAGTTGGATAATGATGCGAGAGCAGGTACCCCAAGCCATTGCGGTGTTTATCTTCAAGTTCACCGACAATCCCAAAATCGTCATACTTTTAATGACCCTTTTGTTGCTGCTTGTCGGGTTGTTGATGATCGCATCTTCGGCTGAAATCGTGCTCACCCCCATCCTGGTGCCGGTGGTGGTCAGCTTCGGCATCGATCCGATTCATTTCGGTGTGCTGATGGTTTTTGTCCTGATCATCGGCGGCGGGACCCCGCCGGTCGGGGTCCTATTGTATGTGGCACAAGATATTGCCGGGATATCATTTTCACAAATGGTCCGCGCCATGCTGCCGTTTTATATTCCATTAGGAGTTGCCGTCATTATTATCGCCCTGTTTCCAAAGGTCAGCACCTGGATTCCGACGCTGATATTCGGTCCCTGAGAAAGGTGAGCTGTTTTAAACATAGAGGAGGCATTCATGACTCAAAAATTTCTCTTAAAAGATTTTACCTGGATGGAATTTCGTGAACGGATACAAGAAAATCCGGTGATGTTGATACCCCTGGGATCTCAAGAAGAACAAGGCCCTCATGCACCCATGGGAGATTTCATGCTGACCGAAAAAATCACTGAAAAGATCGCCCAGGCATCCCAAGCCATCGCCGCACCCATCACCCCATTCGGTTACGCAGACTACTTCCGGCCGGTGCCCGGGGGGATTCAGCTTCGACCGGAAACATTCAGGGCCGTGCTCGAGGATATCTGCGACAATTTTTTATCTCACGGCCTCGATCGCATCCTCATCTTAAACGGACACAGCGGCAACTACCCACTGATCGATCAATCGATTCGTAAAATTAAAATGGAAAAAAATGTCTGGATTCCCTGTATTAATTTGTGGCGGTTGATGACCCCGAAGAAATGGACCGAATTTTACGGCGAACAGGCCGCAAACGCCTTCGGCCATGGCGGAGATCCCCTCACATCAGTGTATCTGCATCTCTTTCCGGATCTTGTTCGCATGGATCTGGTTGAGATCGGAGAAAAAAAAGAGGTTTTGGGGCTTTCCACCTCGGGGTTGAATGCGGTAAAATTCAATGGGGTTGATGTCAACCTTGCCATCGATATCGACGATATCTGTGATTCCGGCATTGCCGGCGGAAATCCGGCCGTATCGTCTGCGGAAATCGGAAAGAAAATCGTCGATTACATCGTCGATTACTGTGTGGCGTTTATTCATCATTTTAAAACCGTGAACACCCTTACAAAAAAGGAGGCAAAAAAATGAAGAAACAAGCATTTTTGATCTGTCTGACGGTAATTTTCATGGTCTTGGGAATCTGTGCCGCGGGTGTGTCGGCAAAGACCGTTGAACTGCGGTATGGCCTCTGGGCCAAACCGGGCGAGGCCCAGTATGATGCCGCCATGAAATTCAAGGAAGTCTTGGAAAAAGAATCCGGCGGCGCCATAAAAGTAACCGTCTATCCGGGCAACCAATTGGGCACCCCTCGGGAGATGCTGGCACAGCTTGCGCTGGATACCACTCAAATTTGTGCAAGCGGTGATCCGGGAATCAAGGAGGTCGAATACCTGGCACTTCCGTTTCTCATGAACAGCATCAAAAACTACTCAGTCATTCTGAACAGCCCCATCGGGGATAAGTGGAACGACATGTTGATCAACAAACGTAAAGTCCGTTTTCTGGGATTTCTTCCCCGCAGCCCCCGCCAGATCAGCACCAACAAAATCGTCAACACCATGGATGATATGAAAGGCCTCAAGTTGCGGGTACCTGAACGGGATTACTATGTAAAATCCATCACCGCATTCGGCGCCAAGCCGACCCCCATGGCGTTTAAGGAAGTATATACCGCGCTGCAGACAGGCATTGTAGATGGTCAGGAGAATCCCATCGAAACCATCTATGCTCAGAAATTTTATGAAGTTCAAAAATGTGTCGTCATGATCAGCTACATCGACAAACCGGCCTATGTCATGATCGGTGAGAAATTCTGGAGTGCCCGGAGCGAGAAGGAGCGGGAATGGATTAAAAAGGCACAGGCAGCCTCTGAAGATGTGGTGATGGAACTTCTTCCCAACCAAGAAAAAGTATTGATGGAAAAAATGAAAAAATCGGGTGTAACATTTACCTATCCCGATAAAAAACCCTTTGAGGAAGCTACTCAGCCTGTTCGGGATGAGCTGGGTAAAAAGCAATGGGGTGAGGCGCTGTATAAACAGATCGTTGAAATCGGCAAGCAGAAAATGTAAGCCTTACATGAAGAATCCTTAAGCTATTAGATACACGTACATGGAAAGAATTTAAATATTCATTGCCAAGCTGCGGGAGACACTCTGTCGTCTCCCGCGCTACTGTTGTGGTCGATTCCATTCAGCGTTCTGAAAAAGAGCGGTTGGGAGAATGAATGAAGCCGGGTTTATCTGAATATCTAAAATATCGGATACTTGAACCTTTAACTTTCGGATCGGTAACGTCCAGAAATCGTGTTGTAATGGCGCCGATGGTGACCAATTTTGCCACCACAGACGGCGAAATCACGGACCGCCAGGTGACTTATTATGCCGAACGCGCTCGAGGCGGGGTCGGAATCGTTATCGTGGAGGCTTCCGCCATCCATCAGGCGGTGCGTGCCTTTGAACGGCAGGTGGGGGTTTATGATGATCGCTTCTTGCCTGGTTTGTCCCTTTTGGCCGGCGCCATAAAAGCAGAGGGTGTGGTCACTCTTTTGCAGCTTCATCACGCGGGACCCAAAATCAACCCCGGAATCGGGTTGCACCCGGTTTCGGTTTCTCCGGTCAAGATTCGTGAAGGAAATCTTCCGCACCAGCTTTCCATTCAGGAGCTGAAGGAGGTGCGACGCGATTTTGTGGCCGCCGCCCGTCGGGCCCGCAGCGCCGGCTTTGACGGAGTCGAACTCCATGCCGCACATTTCTATCTGTTGAGCGCATCCATTTCACCATACAGCAATAAACGAAATGATGCATACGGCGGCAGCACAATGAACCGGGCGCGTCTTACCCGTGAAATCATTGAAGACATCAAAGGGGAACTCGGGGCCGGCTATCCGGTTTGGGTGCGGATAAACGGGTGTGAAGCCCTCGAACCCGGCCTCGATCCGGATGAGAGCCGACAGGTGGCAGGCATACTTGCCGGGGCCGGCGCCGACGCCGTTCATGTTTCGGCCTATACGCTCCAGAGAGATCGGACAGTAAAGACCGGTTTGAGTATCCCGGTGGGGGGCGGTCCTTTTAAAGACACCCCGCCGGGACCGTATCTCGATTATGCAAAGGTCATAAAGGACGCTGTTGACGTTCCGGTGGTGGCCGTGGGCAAACTCGACAACCCGATGCTTGCCGAGAAGTCGCTTGCCCAGGGGCAATGCGACATGATCGCTTTGGCGCGCCAGCTGCTGTGCGATCCGTATTGGGTCTTAAAGGTTCAAAGTGATCGAGCGCATGAGATTGTCCACTGCAATTATTGTGAGACCTGCCATCGGGCGCTTCACGACGGCAAGGAAATTTATTGTGCGCAAAATCGCAACCTTTATGGTAAACCGTCTTATAAAAAGCATCCAGACGGATAAAAAGGGACGTGGTGAAAGAGGATTTGGATTAATAGATTTTCTTCAATACTCTCTTGGCCCTTGTTTTTGATACGGCATCGATGAAGGCTTTGATTTTATCGAGGTCCTTAACGCCGGGGCTTGATTCCACTCCGGAGCTGACGTCAACCGCGTCCGGCATGCTGTCTTGAATGGCTTGTTTCACATTTTCCGGAGAGAGCCCGCCGGCCAAAATGAGGGGATACTCATCACCCAATGCTTTGGCTTTATCCCAGTTCCAGGCTAACGCATTGCCCCCCGGAAGCGGGCCGCCGCTGCATTCCACGATGTATCCGGATGCATCGTATGATTTTACATCTTCCAAAGAAGGGGTTCCGTCTATAAATAGAGCTTTTATGACGATCAGGTTTTCTTTTTTGAGGCGATGAACGAGTTCCGGAGATTCTTTCCCATGTAACTGAACAGCCCGGAGATTACATTTTTCCACTTTATCCATAATCTCCTGATATGTTTTGCTTACAAAAACACCAACCGATGTTACATGGTTCGGCAGGGAGTCGGATATTTCACGCGCTTTATCATCCGAGACATGCCTCGGACTTTTTGGAAAAAACACACACCCGATGGCATCAGCCCCCAGCTCCGCACACCAAAGCGCATGCTCGACTTGAGTAATCCCGCATATCTTTATTTGTGGATGGTCGTTAGATTTGGGATGATCATTTGTCATGTTATCGTCTCAACTTAAAGATTGATTTCACCGCAGAGCCACAGAGATCGCAGAGATTTGGTCTTCTTCTTGAGCTGAATCGTTGAGAGGACGATTCAACTCAAACAGCAGTGCTGCGCACAGTATCAAAATTACAATTTCTTTTTACCCATTAAATATTCGAGATGCGCAACGGGATCTTCCGCCCGAACCAGGCTTTCTCCGATCAGAAAATTCCAGATGCCTGCTGTTTTTAACTGCTCGATATCTTCCCGGGTATGGATGCCGCTTTCAGCAACTGCTATCTGGTGGGGTTCGAAACACTTGACCAGATCGATGGCCGTGCGGATATCGGTTTTGAAGGTTCGCAGGTTGCGGTTGTTGATGCCCACCAGTGTCGCCCCGGAATTGATCGCCTTCTCAAGATCTTCTTCATCGTGAACTTCAACCAACGCATCAAGCTGAAGATCGGTGGATAGGGCGAGAAAATCGCTCAACTGTTGTTCGGGTAAGATTCGGGTTATCAGCAGCACGGCGTCCGCCCCCATTACGGCGGCTTCGTAAATCTGATATGTGGAGATGATGAAATCTTTACGGAGAACGGGCAGTTGAACTGCGCCTTTTGCGCTTTTCAGATCGTGAGGGGACCCCTGGAAAAAAGGCTGATCCGTCAAGACGGAAATTGCCGCAGCACCTCCCTTTTCATAGGCCCCGGCATATTTGACAGGATCCAGATTTTTACGGATTAAGCCTTTAGAGGGAGAGGCTCGTTTGATCTCGGCGATAATATTGACGCCGAGCAGCCCCGGTTTTTTCAATGATTCGGTGAAGGGCCGCCTGTCTTTTCTGCGTTCCGCCTGCCCGCGAAGCCGGCTTTCCGGTATGTCCTTCTGAGCAGCAGCAAT
>Ga0180009_10003286_pt1 | contig 18502 bp, 11 predicted proteins | sample OS_PC_MetaG_FD_123537 | JGI IMG/M metagenome (GOLD analysis project Ga0180009, IMG submission 123537) | Groundwater microbial communities from the Aspo Hard Rock Laboratory (HRL) deep subsurface site, Sweden - OS_PC_MetaG | ecosystem: Environmental > Aquatic > Deep subsurface > Groundwater... | reverse complement strand
TCCCGGGTCACCAGTTCCTTGACCTCGTTGCGAAAATAGCCGAGGCTGAACATTCCATTTTTTTCCGTCAGCCAATGCTCGACCCCGGCCGAGTAGCCGATGGCGGTTTCCGGCTTAAGATCCGGATTGGCTTGCATGTAATAGCCGCCGTGCCCGTAAGGGGAATCGTAGTAAAGCTGGCGGATGGTGGGAGACTTGAAGGCCCTGCCCACCGAACCGCGTAGGGTGGTGGCCGCGGAGAGGCGGTACATGGCGCTGAGCTTGGGGTTGACCTCTTCGCCGAAAACGGAGTGATCGTCGTAGCGCACTCCCGGCACCAGGGTCATTTTTCCGCCGGGCAGGCTCACCTCGTCCTGGAGATAGAGGCTGGCGATGTCAATCTCCCGATCCACCGTAATGGTGCTGCCGTCCGCATTATCGATTCTAAAATCGATGGACTGGCGCTGGAATTCCGCCCCGGAGGTGAGGGCATGGGTTTGGTTGGCGGTCCAGGTGTATTGCCCCTCCATCTGCTGATAGGCTATGTCGCCGAATTTATGGCCGTAAGTCTTATCGAGATAGCCGTGGTCGAAATCCCAGTTGTAGGTGTAGCCCTTGAGCGAGAAAAAGTGGGCCGCGCCGGGCTGCCAATCCGCCCCGGCCGACAAGCGGTAACTCTGCTCCTTGCGGTCGTCCTCCTTGTCATAATCGCTCGCCTCCCCCTTGGCGAACAGGCGCAGCTGCTTGCTGGGATCGACCTCCACCTTGACCAGCACCGAATCGCGCTCGGAATCGATCCGGCTCTGCCCGTTGTCCTGGGCGGATTCCCGGTTGTACTGGAGCAGATAGCCGAGCTTTTCCAAGGGGCGGTCCCCGAAATAGGCATAGGCCTGGGACTGGTGGCGATTTTTATCCGCCGGCTCCTCAAGCACCCCGTTTTTGAGCCGCTCCTTGACGGTGTACCAGCCATAGGCCACTCCCGCCCCGGCCACCGGCTCCTTTGGGGTGTGCCGGGTGATGATGTTGATCACCCCGGCCATGGCATCGCTGCCGTAGAGGGCGGAACCGGGCCCCTTCACCACCTCGATTCTGTCGATCATCTCCAGGGGAACCTGGTTGAGGCCGATGCCGTACTCCCCCATGCCGCCGCTCTGGCCCGAGCCCATCACCCGCTGGCCGTCCACCAGGACCAGAGCGTAGCCGTCGTTAATGCTCAGCCCCCGCATCTTGGCATTCCAGGTATAGGTGCCAAAGGTATCGTCATGGGCGGAAACGGAGAGTCCGGGGATGCTTTTCAGGACCCCCTCGATGTTCTGGGCATTGGTTCTGGCGATATCCTCCCGGTTGAGCACCAGGGTTTCCACCGGGGTGTCCTGCAGGGTATGCGGGGTCTTGGTGCCGGTGACCACGATCTGATCCAAGACGTGCGCGGACGCTTCCCCCCCTTCCTCCTCCGCCGCCGCCTGCCCGCAGGGCAGCGCCAGGGCGACAACCCCCAGCATCGCCCCGCAGCGGACAACACAGCGCATACTGCCTCTTGCCTCTTTTTTCATTTCCTTTTCCCCTTCTTCTGAGTGCAACACCGAAAAATTCACGACAAATTAAAAACAACGTTCAGTTCGATGGTGATCGGTTCGGCAAGCAGACCCGCCGGCGGCCGCGGAAACGGCGTGCCATCCTCCACGGCCCTAAGGGCAGCCCGGTCGAGGATCTCCTGCCCCGAACTCCTGCTCACCACAAGCCGCTGCGCTTCTCCCGCCCCGGTGAGAAGAAAGCGCACCCCGACCTCTCCTTCCAACGCCCTTTTTCTGGCGATGAACGGATATTTTTTACAGCTCCCGATCCTCTCCCGTACCTGGCGCAGATACTGCGACAGGGTATGATCGTCAGTGCCGGGATTTGATGCCCCAGCCCCCCCCGGATGGTTTCCTGCAGCCGCCTGCCCGTTACCCCTTGCCTCTGTGGATTGCCCCCCGCCGCCTCCCCCCATTGTCGAGGGCCTCGTGATTTCCGAGGGCCGCGATTGCGCAAGGGATTGCGCCGTGGCCTCTGCCACCGATTCCGCTTTGGCTACTTTTGCCTCCGCCCTTTCTTCGCGCGCTCTGAGCGCCGGGTCCGGAGATTTTCGCTCCCGGGGTTGCGCGGTTTTTTTCTGCTCTCCCACCGCTGCAACCTGTCCGTACTCGACAAAAGACTCAGGTCCCAGCAGGATCACCTCGATGGCGCTTGCCCTTTTCGGGCTTGGAGCGGCGGCCAGCAAGTAAATAGCAGCCGCATGGAGCAGCAGGGAAATGCAAAAAAAGAGCGGGCCATGGCTTCCGTCGTTTGCAGACGGCATTCCGCTTTCCGGGTAAGCCGGACGGCGAACATCTCCGGACCACCACCGGGAAAGCGGGGAGAGAACCGAGACGGATGCCATTATCTCACGCAGAAACCGCATGATTGCTCCAATTGCCAACAGGGATTATGCCAAGGACACACCGCGCAAACGGTATCGCCCTGCTCCTCTTTTCCAGTAACACCATTTGAAATTTGGTAACACCGTAACGAGCGTCGCGTTCGGTTGCAAGAGAAATATTACAAAATATAAAAACGTAACACTTTTTTGTGTCACATAACTATTCGTTTTTACGCAGCAAAATTACTCTAGAAAATTATTGCCACTCCAGGCAGGAGGTCCCTGCCTGTTTTTTTTGCTTGCTCTTCGTTCGCCTCCCCATTACATTCCACCCTGTTTCAGGTGCTCTTAACCGAGCTTAATAGGGAACCCTGTGCGAATCAGGGACGGGCCCGCCGCTGTAACCGGGGACGAATTCCGCAGCATGTCACTGTCCGGCAAAGGATGGGAAGACGCGGAAGGAGGATGAACCGGGAGTCAGAAGACCTGCCTGAAAAAACATAGCAGACTGCCCCCGTGGACATGGGGCGACATGTATCTATCTTGGGAAAAATCAGGGATCCCCGGATCAATATTTTATTGGTCCGGGGATTTTTTTTGCCCGGACTCTCAGCCACAGTGCGGTCCACAAAGGAACGGCACCAAAAAAAGGAGGACGGGATATGCTCGCAGTTGATGGAAGTTTCTGTAGACTCACCGTGTTGTCAGCCAGAGACTGGGATGTTTTTCAGTTTGCCATGCGGCGCTGTTTGAAGTGGGGGACGGCATGAAAAAGCGAATATGCAGCGCCACTCTCCTGACCATTTTCTGGACTTCCCCTTGCTCTGCCGGGAAAACAGTAACGCTGGACGAGGTGGTGGTCACCGCGACCCGTACCCAGGCGACGGTTGACCAGATCGGCGGCAGTTCGGTCACCGTAATAACCGCGCAGGAGATTGAAACCAAACAGCAACTGACGGTCGAGGAAATTCTCAAGAGCGTGCCCGGCCTCACTGTTGTGGCCAACGGCGGACTGGGAACCAACACCTCGGTTTTCATCCGGGGCGCGGACGCGAAGAATACTCTGGTGCTGGTGGACGGCATCATGTTCAACGATCCCTCCGAAGCCAATCGCGGGGCAAACCTGGCAAACCTCACCACGGACAATATCGAACGCATCGAGATTGTTCGCGGCCCCATGAGTGTGTTGTACGGCAGCAACGCAACAGCCGGGGTGATCAATATCATCACAAAAAAAGGAAAGGGACGTCCCGGTTATTATCTGGGAGGCGAAGTCGGTTCCTATGGCACCTGGAAGAGTTATGGCGGGGCCAACGGCGCGGTGGAGCGATTCAACTATGCTCTGGACCTCTCCCGCACCGAAGCCCAGGGCTTCTCCACCGCCGACGACAAGAATGACCGCATTCCCCATGCAAACGGCGCCACCTCGGAGAAAGACGGTTGGCGCAACACCACTTTTTCCGGCAAGGCAGGCTATCTGCTGACGCCTGACTGTGATGTTTCCGCTTTTGTCCGCTCCATGAATTCACGAGTGGACCTCGACAGCTCGGTCAGTGGTTATCTGCAGGACAACAAGATCGGCAGCCCGAAAGACAAGTATATCGACAGCAAGGAATTGCTCTCGAAGTTCAATGTCCATAACCGGCTCATGAATGGGCAGCTCGATGCAAACCTGTACTATCAACACACCGACAAAGAACGAACTATCATCGATGATTATGGCCGCTCGCTGTATAACGGCGACAGCTCTGAAGTCGGCTGGCAAGGCAGCATGTCGCCATTCAAGGCGAACACCGTTACCCTTGGCCTTTCCTATTTTGCCGAACAGATGGATTCCTCCGGCGGTTTTACCGTTATCGACAAGCAAGCGGCAAATGTGACCAGTTCCTGGCTGCAAGACCAGATCTCCCTCGGTGAGAGCTTGAATGTAGTGGTGGGGGCACGCCTTGATGACCATGACCGGTTTGGCAGCGCAAAGACGTATCGGATTTCTCCTTCCTATCTGTTTGCGGCAACCGGCACCACGCTCAAGGCTGCCTATGGCACCGGTTTTCGCGCACCCTCTCTTTTTGAGCTGTACGCTCCGGGGTATGGCGATGCAACTCTGGAGGCGGAGAAAAGCAGGGGCTGGGATGCCGGGGTAGAGCAGGAACTGCTTGGCGAAAGGCTGACTGTCGGTATCACCTATTTTCAAACAAGGTTTGCTAATCTGATTCAATTTGACACAACCACCTGGAAATATAGCCAAGCCACGGGAGAAAGCACTACCCGGGGGGTGGAATCCTTTGCCCGCTTCAGCCCCTCGGCCGTGCTTGACGTGACGCTGGCCTATACCTATACGGACACCGAGGATGCCAGGGGAGTTCGCCTGACGCGTCGGCCGCTGAGCAAAGCGTCTCTTGCCACCGCCTATCGTTTTTCCGAAAAATTACGCACCAATGCGGAGCTGATTTGGGTCGGCGAGCGGGACGAAAATACCACGGCCAAGGATCAGGACGGCAATCGGGTTTACACCCTGGCCCCGTACACCGTGGTCAACCTGACCGGCAGCTATGCGCTGACCAGCACCCTTGAGGTGTATGGGCGCATCGACAACCTCTTTAACGAGCAATACGAAGAGGCGTGGAGCTATGCCACCCCTGGGCTTTCTTGCTACGGCGGGCTGAAGTATCATTTTTGAACGAAAATGGCGCACGGCAGCGTTCCGCAGGGAGCGCTGCCAGCCCTGGAGGAGTCGAACATGAAGCGGATGATCCTGATTTTTTTTCTGCTGAGCCTCATGCTGAGCGCGGCAACCGTCGCCGCCGCGGAAGTGCAGGCGGACCGGCACACTGCGATGGCGGCCGGAGCGCAGCGCATCGTTTCCCTGGGCCCGCTCAACACCGAAAACCTCTATCTGCTTGGAGCCGGGGACCGTCTTGTCGGGGACACAAGTTACTGCGTCCGGCCTGAAGCGGCAAAGCATAAACCAAAGATCGGCTCGGTCATGCAGGTTTCCATCGAAAAAATCATCAGCCTGCACCCCGACTTGGTGCTGGCCACCGCTTTGACCCGTCCGGAGCAGATAAACCAGTTGGAAAAAATGGGGGTACGGATTGTCCGGTTCAGGCAGCCGGCATCGTTTGCAGAAATCTGCGAACAGTTTATCGAACTTGGCAAATTGCTGGGGTTGGAAGAACGGGCACGGCAGATCGTCGGCCAGGCGCGGGAAGAGGTTGTCGCTCTCCAGCGAAAAATCGAGCCTCTCCCGAAAAAAAAGGTCTTCCTCCAGGTGGGGAGCAGGCCGCTCTTTGCCTCGGTCACCAGCTCCTTTACCCATGACTTCATCGCCCTGGGTGGCGGTCTCAATATTGCCGGCGACCAACGCACCGGCACGATGAAGGTAGAAAAGGTCATCGCCGAAAATCCCGAGGTCATCATCATTGCCATCATGGGCTCGGAAACAGGCATTGCCGCGGAGGAGAAAAAAAACTGGCAGCAGATGTACGTGCTCAAGGCCGCGCAAACGGGGAGGATACATACCATTGATCCAGACCTGGCCTGTAGCCCATCGCCGGCAACCTTTGTGCAGACGCTTCGGATCATCGCCACCTTGATCCATCCGGAAATTGATGGGCAGAAGGCTTACTGACGCTCCGTGGCCCCCCGCAGCACAACAAGTCACGCTACAGCCCGCTTTGAGTATGAAGATGCCCGGCAACCTTCGGGCTTTTTTCTTGACAATAACCTGCTTATGATTATATATGAGTATATGCTCAGATATAAGAAAAAAGAAAAATCCGCTCCCGCCGAACTGTGCCAATGCCGCATCATTCATGCGGAAAAGGTGCAGCGTGCCAAGGACGCTCTCCTCCCCAGTGGAGAAAGTGACCGACTCGCCGATTTCTTCAAGGCCTTTGCCGACCCCACCCGCCTGAAAATTCTCTGGGCTTTAACCGAAGAAGAGATGTGCGTCTGCGATCTGGCCGCCTTTCTCGGAATCAGCGAATCAGCGGTGAGCCATCAGTTGCGCATGCTCCGGCAGATGGCCCTGGTGGCCAACCGGCGGGAAGGGCCCGTGCTGTATTACCGGCTCAACGATGACCATGTGAATCAACTTGTCCGGGTGGCTCTGGACCATATCAGGGAGTAATGTCACCCCGGCCGATGCCGGGGCCCAGCACGCCTGTGACTTTTCGAAAACACTGGATTCCCTAAAATATGGGGTCCCATCAACCATACAAAGGTAACTTCATGCACCTTTTCTTCAACATATTCATCGAATCCTGGCAGCTCCTTCTGGACGCCGGAGTCTACATCCTCTTCGGCATCCTCATCGGCGGGTTGCTCAAGGTTTTTCTCTCGCCCGCCTACGTTGCCCGTCATCTGGGCAAGGGCCGTTACAGTTCCGTACTCAAAGCGGCCCTGTTCGGGATTCCCCTGCCCTTATGTTCCTGCGGTGTTCTGCCTGCGGCGGCGGCCCTGAAAAGACAGGGGGCCAACAACGGCGCCACCACCGCTTTTCTCATCTCCACTCCGGAGTCGGGCGTTGATTCCATCAGCGTCAGCTATGCCCTGCTCGACCCGATCATGACCGTGGCCCGCCCTCTGGCCGCATTCGTCTCCGCCATTCTTGCCGGATTTACTGAAAACACCTTCAACCCGCCTCGTCCACAACTCGCCATGGCTGCGGATCTTTCCTGCGCGGTGGATGGCTGTTGCGACGGAGCAGACTGTCCGCCTGAGGAACACGCCAGTCACCACACCTTTTATGAAAAGATCCGGGCTGGAATGCGTTATGCCTTTGGCGAACTCTGGGGAGAACTGGCTGGCTGGTTCTTTATCGGTCTGCTGCTGGCCGGGGTGATCTCCGCCGTGGTGCCGGATGATCTGATCACCACCTATCTTGGCGGAGGCTTTGCTGCCATGCTCCTGATGCTGGCCTTCGGCATCCCCCTCTATATCTGCGCCACCGCCTCCACCCCCATTGCCGCGGCCATGATCCTCAAGGGGGTCAGCCCCGGCGCGGCCCTGGTTTTTCTGCTGGTCGGCCCGGCCACCAACATGGCCACCCTTTCAGTGCTGGTCGGGTTGCTGGGCCGCCGCGCCACGGCAGTTTACCTGAGCTGCATCGCCATAACCGCCGTGCTCTTCGGTCTGGCCCTTGACGGATTATATATGTCTTTGGGCATCTCGGCCAAAGCCGTGGTCGGTCAGGCCGGTGAGCTTATGCCCTATCCGGTGCAACTGACTGCGGCCCTGGTGGTTCTCGCCCTGTCGGTCAAGCCGATGGGTTCGATAATGCGGCGCTGGTTTGACAGGAGAGCTGAGGGGTCTGGAAATGGCTGCGGGTGTGATGGTGACTGCGGAAACAAATGAAACACGTTGAGGATATTAAAATATCTTATGTGTGGTTCGACAGGCTCACCCCGAACGGAAAATGTCTATGAATCATGGCAACTACCGTTCACCCTGAGTCCTTCGACCAAGCGCAGGAGAGCCCTGTTGCAGGGTGTTTTGGGAACGCCATAAAGCGCTCCGTTGATCCTCACTTAAAAATCAGCAATGCATCCTCTTCACCGGGCACCCCGTCAATGGGCAGGATGATGGTAAAAAGCGTCCCTTTACCGCGGGTGCTCATGACCGTGATGTCCCCGCCGTGCCGTTTGACAATGCCGTAGCTCACGGACAATCCCAAACCGGTTCCTTCCACCGCAGATTTGGTTGAAAAAAACGGCTCGAAGATCAAACTCATGTCCTTTACCCGGATGCCCTTACCGGTATCCCGGATAAGAATCCTGACATTGTCCTTGACGACTTCGGTGGTGATGGCAATGGTCCCCCCGGTTTCCGGGATGGCTTCTTCGGCATTGCCGATCACGTTGAGGAGCACCTGTTTGATCTGGTCTGGCACAGCCTGAATATTAGGCAGATCCGGGGCAAAATGCCGCTCCACCTCGATCCGCTTGTCGCTGAGTTTCTTTTTGCCAAGCAGCAGCAGCTCCTCGATGATCCGGTGCAAATCCACCGAGGCGACCTTGCCGGTGGTGGGACGATTAAAATCCTGCAGGGTGCTGATCAGATCCTTGACCCGGACGCATTCGCCAATGGCCACATCCAGCATCTCGGCATCGCTTTTCTCAAGCTTCACATACTTGCGCAAACCCTGCAAAAAATTACGGATGCCGATGATCGGATTGCCGAATTCATGGGCGATGGAGGCGGCCAGCTTACCCACCGCGCTGAATTTTTCCGCGTGCAGCAACTGCTCGTAGGTGCGGCTCAGCTGATTGGTTCGTTCTTCGACCCGGGCTTCCAGCGCGTCGTTCATCTGCCGGACTTCCGCTTCCATGCGCTTGCGGTCCGTGACGTCCTGCAAGGTTTCAATGGCGCCGATGATGTCCCCGGACAGATTCTTGATCGGCGCGGCCGTAAAGAAAAGCCACTTGCTCACATGGCCGAAATCAAAAAAATCCTCCACCTCGTAGGCCCCTTTCACCAGGGACGAAGGCCGGTATTTGCCGAAATAAAATTTGGCGACATGCGACTCTTTGGCAGCATCGAGCACCAGATCTGCCAAGGTTGGCCGCTGGTACAGATAAAAGGCCTTCCAATGATACTGGGTGCCCACCATCTCGCTGGTCGGCAAACCGGTCATGACGGCGCAAGCCTTGTTCCAGTGGGTGATGGTATGATTTTCATCAATAACAAAGGTAGGAATGGAACTGGCCTGCAGAATCTGGGACAACCGCTCCCCACTTTCCAGAAGATCTTCCTCGGCCTGCTGCCGCTCGATGATCTCCTGGGCCAGGATCGCGTTGTATTCCTGGTAGCTGCTGGTCCGGGCGGTGATCTGCTTTTCCAGGGTGTCATAGGCCTGGCGCAATCCGGCCTCCCGTTTTCGTTCCACGGTGACATCCCGGATCACTTCGGAAAATCCGGCCAATCTGCCATTATGGTACACTGGGCTGAATGAACGCTCAAAGGTGCATACCCCGCCCTCCGGGCAGGTACGGCTGAAATCCACGCTGAACTTCTTGCCGGAAAGAGCCCGCTGATACAAATCGCTGGCCCAGGCCCGCTGACTGGTAGGCAGGACATACTGGTGCCGCGAACCCGGGGCGACCGTCAGGTTGAAAGCCTCTTTCAGCAAACGGACATAGGCGGGATTGAGATAGACAAAACGCGCCTCGGTATCGAGCAGGGCCATGCCTTCCGGCCTGCTTTCCAAAAGCGCGTTTGCGTCAAGAACCGTTTGGGGGATCAGAGAACCTGCCATGACCGTACTGTACCGAAAAAGATAAAAGTTGGGAGAAAAAGCGTCTGTGAGCTACCGTAAAGCAGATACAGCAAGTTTTCCATTAAAAAAGAACCGGCACCAGGACCAATCCCTGATTTACATCAACCCCGGGAATTGGTATTAGTACGTAATATGGCAGAAAAAAGCGCGTCCCTATGAGATATAGCCTGCAACATCGCTACATCGCCTCAGTGCTGGCTCTGATGCTTGGTGCCGTCTTGACGTTGGGCGGGGTGTTTTTCATAACCCAGCGCTCGGTGACGCGTTCCATCACCCACCTGAGCATCGATACCATGCGGGAAGTCATGCTCGATCAGGCTAAGCATCGCGGCGCAATCATGGCCAATCTGCTTGCCAATAATCTCGCAGCCCCTCTCTCCCTTGCCGACATTCCGTCGATCCATCTCATTGCAGTATCCGCTCTGGAACAACAAGATGTGCAATATTTCCACGTCTATAATTCCCAAGGCGAACTTCTTGAGGATGGTGGAGGCAATGCCCCCAACCCGGATAAGCGATTTGCTCCTCCCCCTGCCTCAGAACACGCATCGGCGGCGGACATTCCCCTGGTGGATATCAACAACGACAGCATGGATGTGTTCATGCCCATTTACGCCGACAACATCTATCTCGGCGGAGTCCGGGTCGGGTTTTCCCTGAAAACCGTCAACCGGGAACTGGAGGAGCGGATTGCCACCTTTCACGACCTGGGACACCAAAAACGCGATGAATCCCTGACCATGCTCACCTTTTTCTCCGCCTGTTTTATCATCGTCGGAGTCATTCTCGCCTATTTTTTTGCAAAATACATGAGCAACCCGGTCCTGGAACTGGCCCACTACGCCAAGCGGATCGGCCAGGGCGATTTCGGCTTCCGTTTTTCCTTGAACCGCAGGGATGAGCTGGGCTTGCTATCACGGACCATGAACGAAATGGCCCTGCAGATCAACGAAAAGAACAAGGCCTTGCTCGACGCCCATACCATGCTGGAAAAAAGAGTGGTGGACCGCACACGAGAACTCATGCTAGCCAAGAACAAAGCTGAAGCGGCCAACCGGGCCAAATCCAACTTTCTCGCGAACATGAGTCATGAAATCCGCACTCCGATGAACGGGGTGATCGGCATGACCCAGCTTGCCCTGATGGCTTCCCCGCGCCCGGAACAACGCGAATACCTGGAGCTTATCGAGAAATCATCCTACAGGCTCCTGAACGTGGTCAACGACATCCTGGATTTCTCGAAAATCGAGGCCGACAAACTCAACCTGACAGTGCAACGCTTTGATCTGCGGGACACCATTGCCACGACAATCCGGGAATTCTCATTCAAAGCCCAGGAAAAAGGCCTGGAACTTGACTGGCACGTTCAGGACGAAGTCCCGGACGCTTTTATGGGGGATGCAGGCAGGTTAAGCCAGATACTCATCAACCTCATCGGCAACGCCATCAAGTTTACCCCGTCCGGGCGAATTTCGGTGGGGGTTAGAAAAGAATACGCCGAACTCGATGAGTTCATCGCCCATTTTACAATTACCGACACCGGAATCGGCATCTCCCCGGAACATCAAACCTCTGTCTTCGAGGCATTTTCCCAGGCAGATGAATCCCACAGCCGCCCATATGAGGGAACCGGCCTGGGACTTGCCATCTGCGCCAAGCTCGTAGCTCTGATGAACGGCCGGATCTGGGTGGAAAGCGACGAAGGAAAAGGCTCGGTGTTTCACTTCACCGCCCTGTTTAAAAAAGCGCCGCAGGAAAATTCAGAACAGAAGAAAAACGCTGCACACGGGCAACGTGACGAAGCCGGCCAAAAGCAATCCGGCCCGCAGCTTGAGATTCTTCTGGCCGAAGACAATCTGGTCAATCAGAAAGTCGCCCAAAAAATGCTGGAACGCTCCGGCCATCGGGTAACCATTGCGGTCAACGGCCAGGAGGCTGTCGCTGCCTTTGGCAGGCAGCCCTTTGATCTGGTGCTGATGGATATTCAGATGCCGATAATGGACGGATTTGAAGCGACCCAGGCAATCCGGGATCTGGAAAAGGACTCGGGCAAACATACGCCCATCATCGCCCTCACCGCCCACGCCATTACCGGATACCGGGAAAAATGTCTGGAGCGGGGGCTGGACGACTATCTTTCCAAACCGATGAAAATCGCCGATCTCAACGCAAAAATCGCTGACCATCTTCCGCAGAAAATGAGCAACCCTACGGAAACAGCCTGATTTTAACGATCAACACCCCCGTTTTTATTCAAATCCTTTTGCTTCCAGAGCATGTAAATCGCCGGATAGATAAGCAGCTCAAGGATGGTTGAGGTACCGATCCCTCCCACCATGGGGGCGGCGATCCTTTTCATCACATCGGCTCCGGTGCCTGTGCTGAACATGATGGGGACCAGACCGAGAAGGGTGGTGCCCACCAGCATGAGTTTGGGACGAATTCTCTTAACCGCCCCGTAGATAACTGCTTCTTTCAGATCAGCAACCGTCTGCAATTTCCCCTCTTTTTTCCATTTTTCACAGGCAAGATCAAGATACAGGAGCATGACCACCCCGGTTTCCGCATCGATCCCGGCCAGGGCGATGATCCCCACCCAGACCGCAATGCTCATATTGTAGCCAAGAACGTACAAAAGCCAGAAAGAGCCCACCAGTGAAAAGGGCACGGCAAGCAGGACAAACGCGGTCTTGGCCACGGACTTGGTGTTTAAGAAAATGAGCACGAAGATGGCCAGCAGGGTGAGCGGAATAACCAGCTTCAACCGCTCGTGAGTTTTCACCAGATGCTCATATTCTCCGCTCCATTCCAGACGATAGCCCTCGGGAATATTAAGCGAGGAAACCCGCTCCCTGGCTTCGTCCACGAAGCCGCCCACATCCCTGCCGGAGAAATCGATGTACACATACGAGGCCAGCAGACCTGCCTCGCTCTTGATCATGGGCGGTCCCTTGACGATCTTGATGTCGGCCAACGCGCCAAGGGGAACCTGAAGCAGATCGCCCGTGGGTGGAGGTGCCGGCAATGCCGGGGTCATGTCGCTTACCATCGGCGCACCCATGGCTGCAGGCACCGGCACCAGCACCCGCTTCAACTGCTCGATATCCCCCCGCAATTCCCGTGCATAACGGACATTCACCGGATAACGCTCCCTGCCTTCGACAGTCACGGTGAGATTCATCCCGCCGATTGCCGACTGAATAACCTCCTGCACATCGTCAACAGAGAGTCCGTAGCGGGCCGTTTCTTCTCGGTTGATTGTAAAATCGAGAAAATACCCGGTGGTCACCCGCTCCGCGTAGACACTCCGGAGCCCGGTCATGCCGTTGAGTTTGCTCTCGATGGCGGTTCCCAGTTTCTCAAGCTCTTCAAGGCGCGGCCCCATGACCTTGATCCCCACCGGCGTCCTGATGCCGGTGGCAAGCATGTCGATCCTGGCCTTGATCGGCATGGTAAAGGAGTTTGCCACCCCCGGAAGGGAAAGGGCGTCATTCATCTCGTTTTTCAATATTTCCACCGTCATCCCCGGCCGCCATTCCGATTCGGGCTTGAGATTGATCACGGTTTCAAACATCTCCATGGGGGCCGGATCCGTGGCGGTTTCCGCCCTGCCGGCCTTGCCGAAGACCTGGGCCACCTCCGGGATTTCCTTTAAAATCTTGTCCTGGATTTGCAGGAGCCTTGAAACCTCGGAAATGGATGCTCCCGGAGAAGTGACCGGCATATAAAAGAGCGCGCCCTCGTACAACGGAGGCATAAACTCGGTGCCAAGCTTGAGAAAGGGATATACGCTCACAGCCATGACGATGAGCGCACCAACGATCACCATCTTTTTAAAACGAAGAGCAAACAGCACGACGGGCTCATACACCATGTGCAGAAAGATGCTGATGGGATTTTTATCCTCAGGCAGAATCTTGCCCCGGATGAAAAGGGTCATCAGAACCGGAGTCAGGGTAATGGCAAGAAAGGCCGAGAAAAGCATGGCGAATGTCTTGGTGTAGGCCAGGGGCTTGAACAACCTTCCGGCCTGGGCCTGCAGGGTGAAAACCGGCAAAAAGGCCACGGTGATCACCAGCAGGGAAAAAAACAGGGAAGGCCCAACCTCCTTGGCCGCCTCGATAATTACCTCGATGCGACTGCCGGGTCTGCCTGCGTCTTCCCATTCTTCCAGTTTTTTATGGGCATTCTCCACCATGATGATCGAAGCATCCACCATAGCCCCGATGGCGATGGCAATACCGCTCAAGCTCATGATGTTTGCCGTCACCCCCAGATAGTACATGCAGATAAACGAAACGATGATCGCCACCGGCAGGGTAAAGATAACCACCAGAGCGCTGGGAAGATGGAACAGAAAGACCAGGCAGACCACGCTCACTGCCAGGGAAATCTTGATCAGTTCTTCGGTCAGGGTATCGATAGCCCGCAGGATGAGGTCGGACCGATCATAGGTGGTGACGATCTTCACCCCTTCTGGCAGGCTGGGTTCGACATTCTCGCGGATCTTTTCCTTGACCCGGTCAATGACCTTGAGAACATTTTCACCAAAGCGGACCACCACGATCCCACCGGCAACTTCTCCTTTTCCGTCAAGTTCGGCAAGGCCTCGCCTGATCTCCGGGCCAAGCTGGATGGAGGCGACATCCTTGAGAAAAACCGGGGTTCCCCTGTTGTTGCCGCCCACCACAATTTTTTCGAGATCCTCAAGCCCCTTAAGATATCCTCGGCCCCGGACCATGTACTCGACCCCGGAGAACTCCAGCACCCTCCCTTCAACATCCTTGTTGCTCTTACGTATAGCCTCCATGACAGAGGTGATGGGAAGGTTGTAGGCCTGGAGCCGGTTGGGATCAATGCTGACCTGATACTGGCGAACGAAGCCGCCGATGCTGGCGACCTGGGAAACACCGGGCACGCTTTCAAGGGCAAGCTTGATGTTCCAATCCTGAATGGAACGCAGTTCTGCGAGATTGTGCTGCCCTGTTTCATCTACCAGGGCATAGGAAAAACCCCAGCCAACGCTGGTGGCGTCCGGGCCCAGTACGGGATTCACCCCACCGGGAAGCTTGTCCTGGACCGCCTGGAGGTATTCCAGCACCCGGCTTCTTGCCCAGTAGATATCGGTCCCTTCCTCAAAAATGGCGTAAACAAAGGATGCGCCCAGAAAAGAAAATCCGCGCACCACTTGCACCTTTGGCGCGGCAAGCAGGGTCGAGGTGATCGGATAGGTGATCTGGTCCTCAATGAGATCGGGGCTTCGCCCTTCCCATTCGGTGAAAATGATGACCTGAGTGTCGCTCAGATCCGGAATCGCATCAAGCGGCGTGTTGCGAATGGCCCATATTCCCCAGCCGACCAAGGAAAATACCAGCAGGAAAACAAAGAACCGGTTGCGAGCGCTATAATCAATGATGCGAGCGATCATTACTTCACCACTCCCTTGAGACGCGCTTCGGAATCGATAAGGAAGGTGGCGGCCGAGGCCACTTTTTCCCCTGCCTTCAGACCGGAAAGTATCTCCGACATACCCTCGCCCTTGACGCCCAGTTTGACCTCGCGGGGTTCAAAGTAGCCATCGCCCTTGTCCACGTAAACGAGTTGGCGGGATCCGGTGTTGATCACTGCGGAGTCGGGCACGACAAGCCTGCTACCAAGGCCGATCTTGATTTCCACATTGGCGAACATCTGGGGTTTCAGATCTCCGGCGCGATTATCCAGAGTAAAACGGATCTTGGCCGTTCTGGTTTCTCCGGCAAGAATCGGGGACACATACTCGATGGCTGCAGAAAACACCTTGCCTGGCATTGAAGCCACTGTGATCTCCGCTTTCTGCCCGGTTCGTATCGAAGCAAGCTCATGCTCGTAGATATCGGACACCACCCAGACCGTGGAGGTATCCACCAGATCGAACAGCTTTTCACCAGGCTGAACCTTCATGCCTTGCAAAGCGGATTTCTGCACCACATATCCGCTCACCGGACTGAAAATTGCCAGAGTACGCAGGGGTGAACCGGTCTGCTCAATTTTTCGAATCTGTGCCTCGGTGATATCCCAGAATCTCAAGCGCTGACGAGCGGCCTGACGCAGGTGTTCCGCATCCTGCGCCAGCATCCGGTTCATGACAGAGTTTTCCTCGACTCCACCGGGGGAGCTGCCCTGTTGCGACCACTTCAGGATATTGAGGTATTCCTGCTGGGAGGCAACCAGTTCCGGACTGTAGATCTCAGCGAGGGTTTCGCCTTTTTTCACATATCTGCCCGTATAGTTGACCGGTAACCGCTCGATCCATCCCTCAATCTTGGTGTTGACCGTGGCGATCCTTCTTTCGTCATACTCAACCCGGCCGACGGTTCTGATGTTTTTATTGAGGGTTTTCTCGACAACAACGGCGGTTTTCACCCCAATAACGCGTTGCCCTTCTTCGGGGATCTCGACGGTGAGCGGCTCTTCCTCGGTCACTGATGCAGTGTGCGCATTATCAAGGGAGGACTGCTCGGCGGAAGAGGCGCTATCGCCGCCGGTTTCCGGTTCTGCCGGAAGAACCTGCTGTTCCTGATTTTCCGTCACAACTTGCTCGATCGGCTCTGGCGGCTTTTCACGAAAAAATCCTCCCTTGCCGGACAAGCCGATAATCAGAGCTGCCCCGACAAAAAGAAAGAGAACCACCATTATCATACTGTTCTTCTTGTTCATTGCCGCTCATCCTCCATGGGAGATTCGGAAACCCCGGTTAAGGCATCAAGCCTGGCCATTGCCTTTTCTCGCTCAACCAGTTGCCCCCAATAGGAGGTCTCGATATCGGTAATCGTTTTAATCCGGGAGATCACGGTCAGGGCATCTGTTTTGCCTGTGCCGTAGGACGCCAAAGCAGCCTGAAAATCCTGATGGATCTTCTGGTTGAGTCCCTGCCGGTAGAGGTCCATCAGCCGTTCCGAAGTCTGGAGCAAGGCATGATTTTCACGGATGGCGGATGCAAGCCGCAAACGGACTGTCTGCAGTTCATTTTTCGCCTCACGCAGTGAGGCTTCGGCTTCATGCACAGCCGGTTTCTGTTTGGTGTTGTAATATAAAGGGATGTTAACGGTGGTGCTCAGGCTCCACATATCCTCGTAATCCTGGCCTTTCAGCCCATAGTTGCCGGTAACGGTGATATCGGGATAATACTCTCTCTCGGCCACCCGAACCTTGGCGCCGAGCGAGGCCACCATTCTCTCCCTGGCCTTGACTTCCGGGGAGTTCTCGTAAGCCTGGGCAATCAGCTCCGACAAGGGCTGGGGATATGGGGCAAAAACGGGCGGCACCGGCTTGTCCAGAGGTGCGATCTGGTCCCGACCCACCATAGCGTTCAGGGCGGCTTCCAGGGTCTTAATCTTCTGTTGCAGCATCTCATCGCGGCCTAAAAGCATATACTTTTCAGTTTGCGTCATGAGAACGTCCTGCTGCATGCCCCCCCCCGAAGCATAACGGGCAAGAGCAGCATCTTCGACCTTGTGGAGAAAACCGGAGTTTTCTCTGACCAGCTCCATGCTGCGATGAGCGAGGAACAACTCGTAATACAATTCTTTGATCGTTGCGATTGTCCGTAAGCGTACAGCCTTCGCGGAGGCAGTAAGGCTTTCCGCTTCCCGGGAGGCAGCCTCTCCCCGCAAATCCTGTTTGCCCGGAAAGAAAAACTGCTGGGAAGCGGAAAAAACGAACTGCGAATCAGACGCTTCGTTATAGGTGAAACGGCTGGTCCCTACGTTCTGGTATCCAGCCATAACCATCGGGTCCGGCAAGCTCATGGACTGGGGAACACGAAAACCAGAGGCAGCGGCCTTTGCCCGGGACGCCTGAATCTCGGGGCTGCTTTTCAACGCCTCATCAATGAGGTCTTGCAAACGCAACTCCCCGGCCAATACCGCTGCCTGCGAAAAAAACAGGAAAACTCCGGCGGTAAACAAGGCACACAGCCTCTTCATCCGTCTGGCCTCGTATCCCATGAGCTGTACCCTCCTTTGCCCAAAAGGCTACTGCACATCCACGCTGAACTTTGTCGACACTGTTTTGCCGGCGCGGGCAATCTTCACCGCGATATTCCAGGGGCCGGCCATGGAAAAATCCACTGCCCCCTCATAGGTATCTTTCTTCAAGACAAGTGCGGTTTTGTAATTCATCGGCGGCATTCCCGGCATGGCAGGCATGGAATACTCCACCTTCACCTCAGCATCCGTGACCTCCTTGCCCGCAGAGTCTTTAACGGTCACAAAAATGCCGTTATCGCCCATAACCGCAGGATTCCTGTCCATTCTCACCGCCACATTCAGATCTCCCGCCTTTTTCTGAATCTGATAATCCTTGGCCCAGACAATCCCAGCACTCAACAGAAAGATAAGTGTAAACACCGCCAATTTTCTCATCTGCTTCTCCTTGTGTTTCGTATCCAACAGGATACCTATTTGCTGATAAATCCAAGGGAATACAACTGTCTCCACGATTCCACCTGGCGCGTATTGCTTAAATGAGCAAGGAGTATGCCAAAAGAATATTAATAAAAATATCAACTAGTTAAAGAACGCCAGGGAACAAAAACAGTTATGGATTGAAGAATATTCAGCGCTTAACTGAAGAATATTCTTCAATCAGATCCTGTCACATTATCGTATCAGATTTTTTGTGAAAAATTGAAAATTGTGTCGCAGCAGAGAAGTTGAGCAGGAAGACGAGGAGGAAATTTAGGCAAAAAAAACCCTTCCTTTTGAGGGGAAGGGTTTACTACAAAAATGAATCGGCGGCGACCTACTCTCCCACCAAGCTTCCCTGGCAGTACCATCGGCGCTGAGAGGCTTAACTTCCGTGTGCGG
>Ga0180009_10003285_pt1 | contig 18505 bp, 11 predicted proteins | sample OS_PC_MetaG_FD_123537 | JGI IMG/M metagenome (GOLD analysis project Ga0180009, IMG submission 123537) | Groundwater microbial communities from the Aspo Hard Rock Laboratory (HRL) deep subsurface site, Sweden - OS_PC_MetaG | ecosystem: Environmental > Aquatic > Deep subsurface > Groundwater... | reverse complement strand
CCGACCGATGGTTCAATCCATTCCTGTGAGCCATCGGCAGCATCGAGCCCATAGAGATTGCCTGTTGTGAAGCTGAAATCGCCTGCCACAATGTCCTTCTTGCCATCGCCGGTGAAGTCATCGACCTGCCCCAGCGCCCAGACCGATGATCCAGTCGGCGAAAATGTCCACTCTATACCGCCGGTCTCTCCATTGATTCCATACACTCTCGCTTCAGTCTCGGAATTGACTGAAGCGCCTGCGACGACATCCGGCTGACCGTCGCCCGTGAAATCCTCCACACCGATCACGGAGAATCCGGGACCATTTGTCGGGCACTCCCAGATAGAAACTCCCGTTAGTGCATCGAGACAGTAGACACGCCTGGGACCGGTGTTGTCACCGTCATCGCCTGTCGATGCGAGCACATCTCTTATGTCATCGCCATTATAGTCGTAGCTGCAGTCTACCTGATACACCCATGCACCGCCGCCGTACTCATTCGTGTAGTGAGTCCAGATTTCTTCACCAGTCAGACCGGACAAGGCTCGGATGAGCTTGCCACCCCAGGCTGATCCGACAACAACATCATCAAATCCATCCATGTCGATATCATCCATTATCGCTAATCCTACCTGCGAGTAAACTGATCCGGAATATATGTAGTGCTCCCAGAGAACATCACCATGGGCATGAGCGTTGCCATTGAAACAACGGATGTAGTCATCTTCTGAGCAGATAATAACATCTGGGACGCCATCATCATTGATATCTTCAATCGGCGCAATCGCCTTGACGCTGTTATCATAGTTGTCGGTTGTGATTGTGAACTCCCAAAGGCCGGCGCCGTAGGGATACGGTATGTCGATGCCTTCTCCCTGGATTGAAACGCCCTGCGGATTTTCATCGGGATCATTGCTGCTAACCGTCAAACTCGCGCTGAATCCACCCACAGCATCGGGGCGAAACCAGATACCGATCTGCTCAGACGACAGCACTGCAATATCAATCGGGAATTCAAGATCTTTGTCTACAATGAAGCGGCTGTTATCAGAGTAGACATCGTCAATCGTCAGGACAGCATCGCCACGGTTCTCGATGACCATGAACCATCGAGTATTCGCGTTGAGCCTCACCTGTCCATAGTCGTGCAGAGTTTCCACAAGATAGATATCAGCTCCGGGATATACGGCATTGCCGGTCAGAGTAAGATCGGATGACGGATTGATAGGATCGTTCGATTCGACGGTTGCAATTGCGTCAAGTGCGCCAAAATCGAGAGGCGACCAGACAATCGGCAGCTGCGCCTGTTCGGTCGGCAGCAGAGTTAATGGGAACGTGGAGGTGCAAGACAGATCCACTGAGCCGGAGAAGGAGACGCCGGTGATGACAAGGTTGTCGGTGCCAACATTTTCAACCGTCGCATTCCAGGTCCCCGGCGATCCGACCGTCACGATTCCATAGTTATGCTGTGTGTAGGGAAATGAGATCGCGGGTGTTCCGCTGCCGGACAGATCGACCTTGTAGAGATAATCGAAGGCATAGTCGGCACCATTGTCACAGTACCACAAATACTGTCCGTCCCACACTATTCCAGCCGGATCGACACCATCACTCGGGTGCGATTCGATGAGACTTCCATCTGATGGATCAATCAAGTAGAGTGCATCCCCCCAATAATCGGCCATCCATAGATTACTATTCTCAATGCAGAAATCCCACGGCTGATTGTCGGGAGCAGTGAACTGATCGAGTACGACGCCTGATGAATTGACCTTGTAGATAGTCGCCGGGTCAGGATAATATGTGGCTACCCAGAAATCGCCACCGTCGTAAGCAATGCCGGACATATAGTGATCTGGCAGGTTGAACTGTGACACCAGTCCGCCGCTCATGTTGAATTGCAGAGCGACTGCCGGATCGGAACTGCTGCCCGCATGATCTGTTGTCCAGAGATACGTTCCATCGAATGTCAATCCGAAGGCATCCTCCTGAGGTCCGGTAGTAAGAAGCGTATAGTCACCGGTCGACGGGTCTATCCGGTAGACCTGATTGCCGTTGGCTCCATAGATGCCGCAATAAAGATAAGAACCGTCCCAGGCAAGCCCTGATGCCCCCTCTGGTATGGTGTACGTCGCCACAATGGACCAGTCGCGCTGGCCTGCTTCCGCATTGGAGAGAGGCATGGATAGGATCGCGCAAAGCGCAAGCATCAGTGCCACCGACACCACAGGTTGTAAAGTGCGCACTCTCATTTGTCACCTCCGACTACTGATTTATTGGGGATTCGCGCCGACTCGGACATTCTCCTTCGTGCGTCCCGTTTCTTGCCGAGCGGGCATATTCTCATGCATGTATAAATCCAGGATATGTAAGTTTACACTTCAATTTAGTGCAAAAGTCCCCGAAGTCAAGTGCTGAATCAGGCCGGCAGCACGCAATTGCCATTGATCTTGACAAAGTGAGAGCTGTGCGTTCTCTGTGCGATGTATTCATGTCGACATGATATTCGATGGACAGAAGTGTGATTTCATATGCAGAATAAGACCCATAAATTCGCTTTTCGATATTTTGTCGGGAACAAATACTTCATGTTATCGGTGTAAATGGATAAAATGCTTGCTTTTTTGAAAAAGGATCATTACTTTGGAGACTAATTGAGTCCTGCATCATTCGCATGAAATCATCTTTCGCGAACTCATTCATGAGAGTGGTGTATCTGAGAACGATAAGAGAGGATTATTATGAGGATTTCTCGCAAGGCAGATTACGCTCTTCGAGCAATGTCGTACATGGCAAATCAACCGGACGGAAAGCGAAGCTCCATATCGGAGATCGCGGAGAATGAGGCAATCCCGCGCGACTTTCTGGCCAAGATACTCAAGGAGCTTACTGGCAAGGGACTTTTGAAATCATATCAAGGGGTAACGGGTGGTTATCAGCTTGCAAAGAGGAAATCAGAGATTACCTTTCTCCAGATCATCGAAGCGATGAACGACAAGATCAAAGTGAGTTTGTATGTCGATAAGAAAGGGGCTCCGTTGCAGCTATTCTGGTCAGAGCTGCAGGACACTCTGATCAAGACTTTCCAGGGAGTCACCCTCGACAACAGCCGGTATGTTCTGAGAAAGTAACAGGGCACCTTGACATGCCTGGTGTATTATGATGCACTCGGCTCACTACTCGAACAAGGTCAGCATGGCGCATCCGTGATTCCGCTCTCCTGATCCATGCGTGTCCGCGGCTATCAAATCAGCACGAACAAATAAAGCCGGCGAATAAATTCGCCGGCTTCTTCCTCAGGGAAACGGGGGAGTTTTCCCTCAATCCATCTGCCACGTTGTCAAACCGATGTCTAATCTATGGTGTCAAGCCGTTGATCGGTCCGATGTCATATCATGTTCGCTGTATGAATTGCGTGAATAATCCCAAAATAGCAAGGCGTGTAGAGTGCCAACAAAGGGCGTATGTCAACCTACGCATTAATTACCCAATTGGAGCGCTCAGTGCAGAGACATTCGCACAGATTTACAGATTTCAAACTCAATGTCAGTCCTCCGCAGATGTTTATGAAGAAATATCTCCCATAATTGTAACCTAATGACTGTCCAGTTCGTACATTTACCAAAGAAATGTGTAAGTACACATCCTGAACTAACATGGGAGGAATCTGACTATGTATCAGATGTCGAAAGCTATTGTAGTTGCCTGCGGTTTGATTGCGGTTGCGTTTTCTACTGCCGTAGCGACTGACTTGCCGGAGATCAAGTTCGAGAAGTACACTTTGGAGAACGGCCTCGACGTGATCTTGCACGAGGATCATTCGATCCCGATAGTGGCAGTGAATATTTGGTACCACGTAGGATCGAAGAACGAGGTAAAAGGACGGACCGGGTTCGCTCATCTGTTCGAACATATGATGTTCCAGGGCAGCGAGCACATACAGGGAGAGTATTTCACACCCCTTGAGGAAATTGGAGGACAGGTAAACGGTTCGACATCGGAAGATCGCACCAATTTCTGGGAGAATGTCCCCAGCAACTATCTTGAACTGGCTCTGTGGCTCGAATCGGATAGGATGGGTTACCTCCTCGGCGCGATGGATCAAGAGAAGCTCGACAACCAGCGTGATGTGGTGAAGAACGAACGCAGACAGGGTGTCGACAACCAACCGTACGGCACATCAGGGGAGATAGAATTGAAGCTGATGTATCCGGACGATCATCCATATTCATGGCCTGTGATCGGTAGCATGGAAGATCTATCGGCAGCTTCTCTGGACGATGTCGGCAACTTCTTCAAGCAGTACTACACTCCGAACAATGCTTCACTTGTGATTGCAGGCGACTTCAAGCCCGAACAGGCAAAGCAGCTTGTGAATAAGTACTTTGCGAACCTGATGCCGGGTCCCGAGATTCAGCGCATGACCCGGTGGGTGCCGAAACTTGATGACATCAAACGTGCCACCATCGAAGATGATGTGGAACTGGCTCGGCTCGATTACATCTGGCACACTCCTGCTTTCTACGATCCGGGCGATGCCGAGTTTGACCTGCTGGCGAACATACTTTCGACGGGAAAAACATCGCGTCTTTACAAAGCACTCGTCTACGAGCAGGAGATAGCTCAGAATGTCGTTGCATACCAGGCTTCAGCAGAGTTGAGCAGCACATTTCGTATCCAGGTTATGGCCCGCCAGGGACACACTCTGGAAGAAATCGAGCAGGCCGTGGATGCCGAACTTCGCAGACTTCTTACAGAAGGCATTACCCCTTCTGAGCTGGAACAGGCAAAGACAACATGGGAGGCCACCTACGTAAGAGGTTTGGAAAACGTCGGCGGCTTTGGGGGACGGGCAGATGTCCTGAATCGCTATAACACATTTCTCGGTGGTCCCGGTTATCTCGCATGGGATATGGAAAGATACTCAAAGGCAACGATCGAGAGTGTGATGAAATATGCAAGAGAATACATTGATCTCGACAAACGCGGAATCATTCACATCGTGCCGCAGGGGATGCTTGTCGCGAGCGACAATGTCATTGACAGATCGACGAAACCAACAGAAATGCCGGAACCTTCTTTCTCACCGCCGGAGATCCAGCAGGCAACGCTTACAAATGGACTCAGGATTCTTCTGGTTGAGGACCACAAATTACCCCTGATTCAGATGAATCTGGTGCTGAAGAGTGGTTGGTCTGCCGATGCAGCCGGCAAGTTCGGAACCGCTGCACTGACAGCAGACATGCTGAATGAAGGCACAAAGAGCCGTGTCGCCCTCGAAATTGCCGACGAGGCGAAAAAACTGGGAGCCATCCTGACTACGGGAAGTTATTTTGATGGATCCAACGTCAATCTCAACTCACTTACAAAAAACATCGATCCATCCCTGGAGTTGATGGCTGATATCGCTTTGAATCCAACGTTTCCTGAAGAAGAATTAGAGCGCTTGCGCAAGACATATCTTGGTCAAATCGCTCAGGAAGGCAAGCAGCCGTTTACAGCTGCACTCAAGTCATTTGCTGAGGCATTGTACGGCAAGGATCACGCATATAGCCAGTCGTACACTGGGTACGGGAACGAAGAAAGCATCAACGCGCTTACCCGTGCCGATCTCGTTGATTACTATAAGGCCAACTACTTCCCCAATAATGCTGCGATTACCATTGCCGGCGATATAACGCTCGCGGAGGCCAGAAAGAAGATCGAGCGTGTATTCGGCAAGTGGGAGCAGGGCACTGTGATAGTACATGAGCTGACTGCACCTCCGACGCCGACAGAACCCGTCATTTATGTGATCGACAAACAGAATGCGGAGCAGTCGGCCATAATAGCCGGAAACGTAGCCATGGCCCGGACTGATCCGGACTATTTGGCGTTTCAGGTGATGAATCAGGCACTTGGTGGTCAATTCGTCAGCCGAATCAATATGAATTTGCGCGAAGACAAGGGTTACACCTACGGTGCAGGCTCTTTCGTCAGGGCAGGGCGATATGACGCTCCATTTATCACGTATGCTCCGGTGCATACGGAGTTCACAAAAGAGTCGGTCGTCGAGATCGTTTCCGAACTGCGGGGAGTGTCGCAGGACCATCCCCTGACTGCGGAGGAACTCGAGTTTGCCAAGAGCAGTCTCATCAAGGGATTCCCACAGGGATTCCAAACTTACGGTGGGATTGCCGGTGGACTCAACACTCTTGTGCTCTACGATCTTCCCCTTGATGGGTGGTCGACATATGTCGACCGCGTTGCGGCTGTTGACGAAGCTACCGCATCTCGCGTCGCCAGCAAGTTTATTCGACCCGAATCACTGGTGATAATAGTGGTAGGTGACAGAGTCCGAATCGAGGAAGATCTCAAGAACTTGAATATTGGAAGAGTTGAGGGTATCGGAACGGGAGCCAGTCTCGATAAGATCGAGAAACTCAATAGCGCAGAATGAGAATGGGTCCCGATAAACTGGTCTGACTTCCTCAAGGCGGATGCTCCTCGCATCCGCCTCTGCAGTTTCGACACCGTTTGCACTTGCTCTCGAAAGCTCAATGATCACAGACGAGACATCAGGATTCAGCCATATGTCTTCTTACAGGGTTATCACCTTCTTGGCGCTCAACATTGCTGCGACAGTGTCTCTCATGTTAGTGGCTTCACCGACTATCAGCATTTCTTTTCTGTCGAAGTAATCGAGACAGGTTCCGCAAGACAAGACCACCGCACCGGCTTCCGATAGTTGTCTCATTTCATCTTCCACATCGGACCCTTTGGTCGTCAGGAAGACACCTGTATTCAAGCAAATGACCTTCGAAGGGATGGACCCGGATTCAAGAAGCATCTTAAGGAACGAGTTAATGAGCTTTGATCCCAAATCGGGTGCACCATCGCCGATTCCGGCTGACTTCAGAATCAACAACAGATCTTCGTCAACATACATTTTCAGATTCTCCTCTTATAAGCTTTCCCAAGCGGCTTCCTTCTGACCCAAACCGTGAAGGGCACATCCCAATGCACCCATCAATTGCGGCGCATCAGGTACATAAGCCCTAACGCCAAGACTCTCCTCTATCAGGCGAACGATACATCTGTTAAGTGATACTCCTCCAACAAATGCAAGGCTCTCCTCGAGAGATACCCGCTGTAACATCGACTTCGCTCGCCCGATGATCGACTTGTGAATTCCGAGGGCGATCTCGTTTCTCGGAGCGCCTTTTGCCAACATCGATATCACTTCCGACTCCGCAAAGACAGTGCACATGCTGCTTACATTCTCTGCATTGTCGGCGGTCAGCGCAAGTTCCCCGAATCCCCGCACGCTGCATCCCAGCGCCAATGCCATAATCTCCAGAAACCGCCCCGTCCCAGCGGAGCATTTGTCGTTCATCTCGAACTTTCTCATGTTGCCCCCTTGGTCCAATGAAATTGCTTTAATGTCCTGACCACCTATGTCAAGAATCGTTCTACTTGTGACGGCGACCGCTCTTACTCCCATTGAGAACGCCTTTATTTCGCTAATGATATTGCACTCGAAATGCTGACCAAAGAGATGACGACCGTATCCCGTAGCGGTGATTGTATCATATTCGAGTCCCTCGAGTAGGGATGTGCAGACAGACAGTGGATCAAACGTGTTCTCGGCAATGCGTTTGACGGTATGTCTCTCAGAGACAACCACAACCTTGACAGTACGAGATCCGATGTCAATTCCTGCGGAAATCATGACTGAGCGCTGATCCTCTCGATAAACGCCTCCACTCGGGTTCTGATCTGACCGACATCTTCCTGGCTGTAATCGGTGTCGATGCGGAGGACAGGAATGTCAGAGTTTTCGAGAGCCGTTTCCACAGGGCCACTCTCCATCTGGTACGGCTGACAGAATTGGAGGCAGTAATGTATGACGCCGTCTGCTTTGTACTGCTGCACCAACTGCTTGACATGATCCAGACGGGATTCGTTGGGAGTGAAGATTGCGCAATCAATTCTGCAGTACCTGTCGACGATACTATCGAGCAGCCCGTCCAACGAATCGGCAGTGACATCTACAAGATTCTGCGTTCCTCGCTCTCCAACGCAGGATTCCTCTCCGACAATCACCGCGCCGGAATCTTCGACTATCGCAGGCACTTTCCAGTTGGGGACAGCCATGGGACATCCGGAAATGAGAATCCGTGGTGTATCCGGAGCGAAGACACCATCATTCTCAGCAATCCGATCCTCAAGTTCATCACAAATCTTATTCACGGAATCGGTGAATCGAACGGGATCATCGTAGAAGTAGACCTGATTGACAAGCAGTGCGTCAAGTCCGGAGATAGGAGCTGGATTCGCAGCACGCAGCCGGTTGAGACGGTGTGCGGCCTTTCGTTTATTATTTGCGATTTGGACACCTCTTCGCAGGTTCTGCAGACTGATCTCTTTGCCGGAGATTTCCTCGATCTTCGCCATGAACTTCGTATATTCTGACTTCAGTAATGCGCGACCGGCATCGCTTTTCATCTGGGGCAAGTCCATCACATAGAGGCAATCGACCAGCGTGCCAAGTATTTCATAGGCCTTTTTCTTGCCGTCACATGTGTTTTCGCCAACCAGCAGGTCGACTGATTCGATGTAAGGACAAACTTTGCCAAGCTTGAAGCCGAATATAGATTTTATGAGCGAGCAGGTATTGCGTGGTACATATCTCTCGGCCTCGTCAAAACCGAATTCCGCGCCTGCGCAGAGACCGACGCAGACGCCATCAATCGCCAGGACCATTTCCTCGGGAACAAAGGTGCAGAAAGCTCCAACGACCGGTCTGCCCTGTCGTTTGGCATCCAGGAGTTCCTTTATGCGTAATCCGTGCACCTCAGACATCACAAAATCGAAATATTGCATTCCACGCGGCCGGTTTTTCTGCGACAAGTATACGTCCTGATAGGCCTGACCAAGAATGCCGAGGAGGGCATCATGGGATTCCAAATCTAACCCCAAATCCGTCCACATCTGATAATAATCGTCTGACACTGTAAATCTCCTTCATCATGAGTTGACCAAAATCCAACCGTGAGAAGACATCCGTTCGCCCAAAATAGCGATAGATTTTCAGTTGATGCTTCTATTGGCTATTAGAGGCAGAGACTCTATTGTCTCACGGACAACGGGAGATTAACGTCAGGTGTACGGGGGATTTGCTTGACAATGACTGGGGAGCACCGGACTATCAGGCTCCCGGAATTCTACTTTGCTGACTGACTCAAACATGCCTGACTATAGTCTGGAGATAGCCAAAACGCAAGAGATTTCGATGCAGGGCAGTGCAGAATGTGTCTCGTAAAGGTAATTGCCACGATTCACCCCACGTCCGATTCCACGCGGAACTCACATCAGACATTGCTACCGAAAGCATTGACAATCACATGTCCGCGAGCTATACTTAGTCGGTTGATCTAGAACAATTCGACATCGTAAACAAACATCAACGGGGGCTAATGCGCATGGAGGTGTGAGATGCGACTTGCTGCCATCTCGGATTTACACTGTGGCGATCCAATGGGAAGCCTTGTCGGCTTCGATCCTGCCGGCAATCCAGTACTCGGCTCAATGTACTCAGATCTGGTTAAAGCTGTCGGCGGAAAACTCGATTATCTTGTCCTGCTCGGTGACGTCCTCGATTGCTCTATAGTCGGATATGAAAAGGCATTTGCCGCTGCAAAAGTCCTTTTCACAAAGATGCAGGAGGACGGTCTTACGACCACGTTCATCTATGTTCCCGGCAATCACGATTTCGACATCTGGACTGCTGTGGAATATGAAGTCAACATCATTCACCAGATAGGTGCGGGAAAAGTCCCTCGCAAGTTTAAGATGGCAGTGCCGGGTGTAGTAGACGACAGACCTGACGCGGTCACAAGAGGCGCTATGCTGCCCGGAGTTACGATACGGTCCGGACCCGACCCGTACGGCGGGTTGTTCCTGGATCACATATCGGAGCCTGATCAAGATCCCGGAAACTTCATCTTTGTATATCCGAACTTGTATCTCGTTACCGACGAAGGAGAATCCGTACTCCTGACTCACGGACACTACCTGGAGTATTTCTGGACGCTGCTTGGCGAATGGACGATCGGGATTCTGCAGGAGGGTCTCAAGATCGATGATGTCCCGACTATAAAGCAACTGGTGAGTATCAATTTTCCACTCTGCCAGGCTTCCTGTTCAGGAATCGGGCAGGCGGGACCGCTCACCGATACGATTCGCAAAATCCAACGCGATGTCAAGGACCACAACCTTGGAAATGTGAAGAAGTACATGGACAGGATTGACAATAAGATCGACGACCTCTTCGATTACTCGGCCTTCAATCCGAAAGAGTGGTTGACGGACGCCATTTCAAACAATCTGAAGAAAGACCTCATGGAGTCACTTGGGAAATACAACGACACCAGATATGATGATGAGTTTATATACAACCCGGAAGTGCGCGATAGATTCTGGCGCTATTATGCGAGCTGCAAGCGAGAGCTTGAAAGCATCGAAAGAGATTCCAAGTTAAACATTCCGGCACCATTGAAGTTGATCTTTGGTCACACACATGTTCCCATTTCGTGGGACACTGTCGATCCCCCACACGCGAGTCACGAGCAACTGACTGACAACAAGAGACTCGACCTGTTCAACACCGGTGGATGGCTCTGGAGAAGAAACGATGCGGGACAGAAAGTGTTCGGAGGCGCCGAAGTGTTTCTGTACGAGACAGGCAAAGGCATCACTTCGGTGGCTGTACAATGAGCCATTAGAACAGTACCTGGTGCGATGGCGGTTGCAACGAATAATGCCTCATTCTCATGGGCCGACAGTCAAATATGTATGTCGCTAGGACCTTTCGGAGAATCTGATCCGAAAGCTTAGAAATAGAATATCGTCTGGCATCGGTGTAATCTCGCTACAACCGGCGGTAGTCACTCTGTTGCACGGTTGGACGATCGGATTGTGCACACTGATCAACACTGTCGGGAAGTACATCGACGCGTATCGCCACTCATGTCCACTCATTAGTTAGATTCGGGCAACTGCAACGTCAGTTGATTCATAGCCAATTCCCGATAAAACGAAGATCCTTCAAGCAACTCCGAGTGCATGCCATCATCAATGATCTTGCCCTTGTCGATCGCTATGATTCTATCTGCATGCTGAACGGTGGACAGTCAATGGGCGATGATTATAGCAGTCTTGTCACTCAGTATATTTGTCAGAGAATCTTGTATGAGATACTCAGACTTCGAGTTCAGGGCCGAAGTCGCTTCGTCAAGAATGAAGATCGGAGGTTCCTTCAGTATTGCTCGCACAAGACAAACTCTCTGTTTCTCTCCTCCAGACAGCGCAAGACCTCGCTCACTGTCCCGATATTCTTGAAAGACATCGTCAATACGCTTCTCTCTCGGAGAAATCCCGAGCTTGTCCAGGCGCTCTGACTCAGCCATTCCCTCGATAGTCTTCTTGAGAATCTTGGCGTCCTGGAGTGAACCGGCCTTGATCCATTTGTGCTTTGTGCCGAGGGAAACTACGACGTAGAATGTCTTTTTCCCGGACTTTGAGCGCTTGGATTGAATGCTTGCCACGTGTTCTCCTGTGAGAATTCTGTTAGAAACTCCAACTAGCGGAGAACTTTGTGTCAATAACTTTCTGTAAGATAGGGGGTAATAATTTGTTAGAAAGAATTCAAGCGGAGAGGCAGGGATTCGAACCCTGGAGACCCTTTTGGGGCCTACGCACTTTCCAGGCGCGCTCCTTCGACCAACTCGGACACCTCTCCGATGAGCAACTTCTCCGCTTCTTAGGAAAAGTTTTATCAATATATGCATAGAGCAAAGACATTCAACCACAATCTGCTGCTCCGATCAGGTGATGATATATCGTAATGACGGCAATGTCCAAATGCACAAGACCACTCACTCGAGAGCAACGGCATTCAGAAAAAAAACTTGACATAACTCTCTCCTGCGGTAAATTGATCGATTGCAATGCGCCCATAGCTCAATTGGATAGAGCGTCTGACTACGGATCAGAAGGTTGGGGGTTCGACTCCTCCTGGGCGTATTTTGATTTTCCCACACAGGCATCAGTCGGTGTCAGATTGCTCAGAGATTCGTGATACTCCCAACGCAACTCGTGGAATGTACTCGAACTGATATCCAGTTCCTCAAGGGTCATGCAGACTGATAACTCTGAACCCCCACCGTCCTGATTTATCCATCTACTCCGCTTGGCTGTATTGCTTCTGAAGTCTTACTCCAACTCCACACCACTCAGACTTTTTTCAGAACTATGCTCGTAGAGATAGCTCCGCCATCAGCACTTCAGCTGACTGCCTCCTGCCAGCGCAAAGTCGATAGGTGGAGCATTGGGTTAGGCGGTGATTCTGCAGGTTTGGCATGACCGGGAGGAGATTGTCTTTGTGTCAGGATGATCTTAATGGTAGCTTGATGAATCAAGCGGAGAGGCTGACACAACCATCACGCTCCCGCTTACCACTGTGCCGCGCACCGACACGATGATGAGCGTAGGCCTGTGACTGAGATATAGATATTGATGATATCATCTGCTTGGTAGGACATGTATTTCTTGGCGGCAACGCTCCCTGCGATCCGAACGGTGACGAATTTCCGGATTGTTGATTACTCACAACTGGGCACACGAACTTCATAGTCCCAATGTGCGAGATCATAAGTCTATGTCTAGGATAATCTTACAGGAGCCACGACAAATCAAGCGGAGAGGCAGGGATTCGACGCTAGGGATTTCGCGTAACTTTTTATTACACATGAAACTACGCGTAATTTGATGCCCTTTCATATGTTAAGTTCGTGCAAGTTGGTGCAAGTACAAGCGAGTTGAGTTGAGTTTAGAGGACTTGGCTGTTAGAAAATTGTTAGAAAGAAGAGCGGAAAACACCTGACTGTTCGAGTGCTCAGGGAACTCCACTCCATGCCATCCTGTACTGCATACTGCATGTCTGTAGGCAAATATCTTCGTCTCACGAGGTCTGATATATCAACAGTGTCGACTGCAACCGTTATCCTGGACAGAATCCTGCACCGAGCCAGAGTATGGTTCGAAATGATCTTGCTCCTGTCTAAAGAAGCATATCGGCGCCAATCTGATCTTCAAGAGAGCGGCAGCGTGGGACGGGTAGCCATTCCACGTTTGTGGATCACTAGGGTCGAGACCGTTCGATGGGTCTAAGATGTCGACCTGAGCCTGAGCTTCTTGAAAAGATGGCTCAACCTGTCTGAAGAACGCTTCCGACAGAATCAGATGCAAGTTCCGGTAGTCGTCACCTCACATCGCCACTCAGAGTTCGCACTACAAATAGTCGCACTACCCTGATTCACAATCCCTTGACGCAGCGAGTCGATTTTGCTATTATCAATATGTTGTTTAAGCGCGAGACTACTTGCTGACAGGCCAGACTTGAAGGAACTTAGACCTGCAAGTCTACAGAGGAGATCAGGATGGCAATCATTACTATTTCCAGAGGCATAAAAAGTCGTGGGGCAGAGCTGGCGAAGCAATTGTCGGAAAGGTTGGAGTACACCTGCAAGAATCGGGAAGTGGTTCTTGAAGGGGCAAAGAAGTACAACATCATGGCAGAGGATCTCTTTCGACAACTTGAAAAATCTCCCGGATTATGGCAGAAGTTGACGCGTGAACACGAGCGAAATCAGATTTTCCTTCAGTGTTCACTAATCGATGCCGTGAAACAAGATAACATCATATACCACGGGTTCGCTGGTCAGCTCTTTCTGAGAGGAATCAGGCATGTTCTGAAAGTGCATCTCTATGCACCTCTGGAAGAACGAGTAAGGGCAGTTATGGAGGAATCTGGTAAGAACTACGACGAGGCAAGCTATTACGTCGCCAAGATCGATGAGCAGAGAATGCTCTGGGTCAAGTATGTCTGCGGTGAGAACTGGCGCGATCCCTCTCTCTATGATATTTCGTTCAGCACTGAGAACATGACGATAGATACGATATGCGAGATTGTTGCACTGACTGTGGGTCGTCCGGAATTCAGAACAAGCGCTGAAGCCGCTCGCGGGCTTGAAGACCTTTCGCTGGTTTGTGAAGTCAAGGCGGCATTAGCTTCAGATGACAAGATGTGGAACATCCCGATAACAGTTGCAGCGAATAATGGCGTTGTTACCTTGCGCGGCACGGTCAAAGACAGCAAAGTGCGGGATGCGTTTGTAGCGATTGCCTCTCAGGTAAAAGGTGTTACTGCATGCCAAGTCAATATCAGCCTCACAACCGATCGGCTGAGCAAAGGCACCTTCGGTCACGACTAATTGTCGTTTCCTTTCGATGAATTGTGTTCCTTCGATTGACTATGCCCATCGGTGATGTCCGCCGGGATTGGCACAATCGGCAGGTGCACGGTAACCGTGGTCCCCTCGTTTAATTTACTATCCGCCTCAATGCTGCCGCCATGCTTCTCAATTATGCCCTTTGACACTGCAAGACCTAAACCGGTACCTTTGCCGGTCGGTTTGGTCGTGAAGAACGGAGTGAAGATTGATCCGAGAATGTGACCAGGAATACCGCATCCAGTGTCGGAAACATGAATAGAAACAAATCCTGTCTTGGCTTCCGGAGCCACCCTGACCTTGAGCGATCCGCCATCCGGCATCGCATCGATCGCGTTCAGCAGTAAGTTGAGAAGAACTTGGACAAGAAGCTTTCTATCGCCGTATATCGGGGGCAGATTCTCCGGAATCTCCTCGCTGATTTCAATTCCGCTCAATTTAATCTGGTTTTTCGCGAGACGGACTGTATCTTCTATCAGAGTCTCAATGTGCAGGTGCTCCGAGCTAGTTTCACTCTCGCGAGCGAAGTCAAGCAAGTTCTTTACGACCTGTTCTGCGCGCCTACCCTGCGTAACCAGGTCATTGATCATATCCGCAAGTTCTTCGTCAGAGAGGTCCTTAATACCTTCCTTGAGCATTTCTGATGTCAAGATGATATTGTTCAAAGGGTTGTTCAACTCGTGAGCTATCCCGGCTGTAAGGTTACCGATCGCGCGGAGCTTGTGTGATTCGACGAGTATGTTCTGCCTCCGATTCAACTCGTACATCATATGGTTCAGCGCGATTGCTACATACGAGAATTCGTCTTGATACTTGCGCTTCGGTGTAATCGGCAGAAAATCACCGCTGGCAAACCGCTGTGTAGCTGTCATGAGCCTGCTTAGACGCGAGATTATGTGCCGTGATATATACGACGCCATGAAAACCGAGAAACCCAGGAGTACAGCAAGCAGAGCAATGTGAACTCGCTTCGCATTGGCGATCGTCCCGGAGATGAGAAGTCGTTCCTGGCGGGAGACGTCCAGGGACAATTGAAGCATCTGGGAACCGAAACTTCTCAGAGACTGCGATACACTCTTGAAGCTCTCCGATTCCTTGAATGCTGGATCGTTCCCATGAGAGAGAATTGTATCAACGAGAACCTCATAATTTGTCAAGTATTCCTGCAAGCTGTCTATCTCCTGACGTCCGACAACGTGTCCCAATTCCAGCGCGGCAAGCCGCAATATGTGGTTGGCGCTGTCGACGTGTTGCCTCACCTCCTCCAGGTCGGAATCATAAAGAAAGTAGTTCTTCTCGCTGCGTCTTGCAGATTGAATCTCGTTGGCGAACTTGTCAGCCAGCGACACGAATTGCACGCGATCATTGATCATCGATAGCATAAGCATCGCAGCCACGGAAACTGCGGCGCTGATGATAAAGAAGATAACAAAAATGAGTGTGAGTCTTGCTTTGACAGTAAAACGAGGGCGTTCAAGAAGCGACTGCTTTATCCTGGTCTCCTCTGAGTCAGAGCTGGCCTCGGAAGAAGCAGACGTCAGATTGTTCTGCAGTATCTCGGAAAGGGAGTTCTTTCCAGATCTGTTCTTGTTCATCTCATCCTGCTAGTTGTGCGGCCCGGTCGATAACCTCTTTCAGGTCCTGGGGTCTGAACGGTTTTGAAATGAAGTCGAAGGCTCCCTTGGCCTGAGCTTCCCTGGCGATTTCGATCGTTGCGTAGCCAGTTATGAGAATGACCTTTGTGCTTTCTCCTTTTTCCATGATGTGGTTCAAGACCTGCATCCCATCAATGTTGTCCATGCGGATGTCAGTTACGACAATGTCGAATCGCTTCTCGTTTATACGGCCAATGGCGGTCTGACTGTCAACAAACGTCTCCACCGAGTAACCTATCTTACTCAGATACTGCTGGAGCCTCTTGCAAACCACAATCTCATCATCAATGATGCAAATATCAAGGCCACGGCTGCTCATAAGCCATACCTCCCTGCAATGACATTATTCGGTTCTTGTAACGATCGTAGCGTAAACCCGTCTCTTGCGTATGTACGCCCGTATTACTTGTATCAGGATCACAGTGACGCCGCCGATCCCGCTGATGTAAAGGAAATACTTGCTGATATCGTTGAGGAGTGGGAACTGCGATGGTTCCACAAAACCAATCATATTCAACTGTGCCAGATAAATGGGAATAGCGATGACACGACTGATAACACACAGGAGAATGATGATACCGGTCACGAGCCTGATGACTACTTCATTGACCACCTTGGTTCCGTACGCCCCGACGAAGATTCCGAGTAAAGATCCGATGTACAGCAGCACCACAAGACGTATATCGACAAATCCGAGAAAGGCGTAGTTTATTGCACCGAATGCACCCATGAACATTGCCAGGAACAGCTCCGTGCCCGCCGCGACAGCAGCTGGAACGCCGAAGACATATATCATGGCCGGCACACCGACAAATCCGCCGACTCCAATCGTTCCGGCAAGATATCCGGTGAACAATCCAACCAAAAGCAGTGCCCACAAAGAGACTCTGACATCAGCAACTGGAAAATAGATCATAGGGAAGAGTCGCAGCTTCGAAAGAAAGCCGCTTATCTTCTTGGAGGGACCAGTGTCGCTCTCCTTCCTTGACCTCAAGACATCCAGGACCATCGAGATTGCCACGCCGGACAGAATTACCACGAATACGGTGCTTATGTACAAGTTTGCAGCAGCACCTTTCTCGCCGTGGGTGTCGCTGATGCCAAAAAGCGCGCTCGATACCCATACTGCCAGTCTGATCCCAATCACTGCGGTAATCAACATGAAGATACCGAGCTTCTTGTCGACGTGTCCCAGCTCGCCATGCTTCCGTGACCCCACAAGAGCCTTGCCGAATTTATGAGTGATATTCGATCCGACCGCCATGATGCCCTGAACGCCCAGATTCATCATCCCTGGTGTCATGAAGAAGGCTCCGCCACTTCCGATAAAACCACTCAGCACACCTCCGATGAATCCAAGAATAATAATCTGGATTGCTGACCCGGTCGTAATATGTATTAACAGATCTTCCATCGTTCCTCCACCACGTAGCTAATCAAGTTGTATCATCCGCAGGAACAATCCGACGGCGGAGCTATATACATATGCAAAGATCGGAATGAAGATAACGATGCATGTTGTCGCCAGAATTCTTGAAGATGTTCCTTCGCGCATCAACAGCGCCATAATCTGATCGTCAAAATGAAATATCGCAGCGAGAATCAACGCACTTAGTATTGCAAAAAAAGCCATTCTGAAAACCTGTTTAGCTCCAAAGCGATAGAATTGCTGAATTTCCTTCATTGATACCACAGGAGTTTTCAGTGATTCGGACAGCGCATTAACCCATTCCTGGGTCATATGCTTCCGTGTATCCGTTGTCTTTGAGAGAAACATGTTATCTAACACGATCAGCCGGTAGTCTCTGGAGCGATCAATGGCATTGAGCAGAGTCTTTCGCGATCCCTCAATGATCCGTTTCCCTCCTGCTCTGCCGTCTGTTATCAGTTTTTCGTAGACTCTGGAGATGTCGGTCGGATCCCCATCGTTCAACTCTTCGACTTCATCGATAATGCCCGTCTCGAGCCAGTATCCAAGGGCCTCTTTGGCGATCTCCTTCCTGACTGGATATCGAGCAAAATCTTCTCCCGGTGTCATCTTGATGACTTCTACTGCGGCGTCCCATGAATTGGCGAGCGATAGCACGTCTCCGTACGCGCTGTCATCAGGATCGAAACTCTCCTGAATCCAGAGAATATTACTCTGTGCTTCTGTGCAGACGATCTCTGTGGCGCCGGTCAATGAGTGCAGTGCACCTGTGATTGCATCCGTATCATCAACGTGCTGAAAGCTGTAAGTTACATGCAGGACGCCCTTATTCGCCATTAACTTCAGGTTCATCGGTCTCGTCTTGTCATCCCGGAGCAGTGCCAACCGTGCCCTAGCTGCTAGCAGCAAATCCCGGAGAGCGCTTCTTGATGCCGGGGTAGACTGAAATTCCGGCAGTTGTGCCATGGAACAGATTGCAGCTGCGGCATTGGCTGGGTGCACCTGACTCAGATTCAATACAACATCGTACAGCGTGAACACGTCCCATTCCACATTGTAACACTTCCTGACCCACTTTCTCCTGTCCTCTTCGACCGCCTCGATAT
>Ga0180009_10003284_pt1 | contig 18506 bp, 20 predicted proteins | sample OS_PC_MetaG_FD_123537 | JGI IMG/M metagenome (GOLD analysis project Ga0180009, IMG submission 123537) | Groundwater microbial communities from the Aspo Hard Rock Laboratory (HRL) deep subsurface site, Sweden - OS_PC_MetaG | ecosystem: Environmental > Aquatic > Deep subsurface > Groundwater... | reverse complement strand
TTTGTAGTAGAGATAACTCAAATATTGCTGGTATTGAAGCAGACTTGCGGTGTCTTTTACCAGTTCGTTACGTAACAGGATATCATTTTCCGTTATCCTGACATTTCTTTTGCTATCCACTTTTCCGATCGATCCTGCCAGCTCACTATCATGAGGAGGAAAACCATTGAATGACATACCGATTAAAATTCCGGCCACCAGACCTAATACGGCAAAGAGAATGGGCTTTAAGGCGTTTTTCGTTTTCATGAGATAAAGTTTTAAATTGTTCAATTGCGTTAATTATATGAATTCATTTCTTAAAATACATCCGACTATTTAAAAAGTTGGTTTTAAACAGAAAATAATTTTTACCCAACTTACATCTAAGCAATTTTCAATCTCACCCTATTAATCGAATTTATTTACAACCCATTATAAACTTCCTCACAAAAATGCTCAAATTAATGCACCTGGCTTGTAGGATAAATCTGATTTTTATGTAGGATAAATCTGACAAGTAAAATAACCAATTAGCAAATTGATAGTTCGTCGATTAATATTGATGAGCAATACAGTTATAATTTGAATCTTATTTCAATATTTTTCTTTTTGCCAGCAGAAGGTTGTCAAACCAGTATAAAATCGCAAAAAATTGCTTTTATTTACTTTATTTTCAAACAGTTATCTATGAGTCAAAAACTCATCCTTGTTTCGGGTATTTATGAAACAAGGATGAGCAAAAAATACTTAAAACTGCATATCTTTGTTATTAATCAGTACACCAAGGCCTACAAAGCGAACCTAAAGCTTCACTCTGAATCACTTGCAGGTCATTCATTATTGCACCTAACGATTGCCTATCGAGTAAAAAATGGCCATCTAATGATTGCTGGTCGGTATACGGAATGGCTCTTTTTAGCTGATCATCGAGTATTCCTAATGTAAGCTGGTGTGACATGCCTGACCCCAATCTTCCTTCAGAGTTTATTAGTTTAGTATCGATACCTAATATTGTTTTGTCAAAGAAACGACCAACAAGATTAAGCTGCTCCACACTTTTTACAATTTTTTGAGCACTCTGGGCATTAAAATTTGTTATGCTGGCCTTGTCTAGTTCCATAAATGCCAACATTTCATCTCTTTGAATCGTATCGTTCAAAACTGTTTTCAGGCTTAGGCTGTCGCAATACAACTTTATGTTGTCAAAATATTTCAACATGGGTTTATCCTGAGCAATCAGGGCAGTCTGCAGCACATTAAATACCAACAGATCGTGGGCCTCTTTCAGATTTTGATGATTCTGCCCGGGATGTGCGGCCAACCAAGCCTCAATCCCATCTATGTAGCTCAGAAATATCGTCTCGTTGCTTTGAACACGAGAGTCGGCATCCAGTGCATTGTTTAGGTATTGGATGATGGGCACTTCGCTGTCCATGTCTGGATTCTGTAGTGCATAGAGGGCCGTTAGCAGGTCAGCACGGGCTGAATTCAGATTGGCAAGATACGCATCAAGGGTCTGAGTTTGGTTTAACGACTGGATAAACTCCGGATTATCTGCTGTCAAACTGATCACCCGTTCAATATCGGTCGAAGATTTAAGTGATTTATAGTAAATATAGCTTAAATACCGCTGGTATTGAAGCAGTCTGATGGTATCTTCAACCAGGTCGTTTCGCAACCGGATGTCGCCTTCTGTTATCCTGACATTTCTTTTGTCATCGACTTTGCCGATCGATCCTGCCAGCTCATCATCATAAGGAGGAAAACCATTGAATGTCATACCGATTAAAATTCCGGCTACCAGACCCAATACGGCAAAGAGAATGGGCTTTAAGGCATTTTTCTTTTTCATGAGTTTAAGTTTTAAATTATTCAATTGCGTTAATGATGTGAATTCATTTCTTAAAATACATCTGACTATCTAAAAAGTTGGTTTAATCATATATTAATTTTTATCCAAAATACACCATAGCATTTTTTTACACCAACCTATTGATCTATTTTTAACTCTGTATCTACTTTTTTTCAAAATTGCGTAAAAACTGAAAGCAATCCATGTAGGACAATTCTGATTTTTTTGTAGGATAAATCTGACAGAGGTAAGGCGTTTCAGGAGTAAAATAACCTATTATCGCCTTCTTTTTTTTTAAGTACTGTTGCATGGTACAAAAAATTAACCCGGCTGTGCAAGGGAAGAATGCCTACGCAAATTGATTGGAAATATCCTGCAATGAATTAGCTTTGCACCCGTATTAATTGGCCAGCATGCAGCAGAAAAAAATCACGATAAAAGGACTTGTACAAGGAGTCGGGTTTCGTCCGGCGGTATACCGGATTGCACATAAATACAGCATTAAAGGAACGGTGGAGAATACCAATTCGGGGGTGATTGTTATAGCAGAATCAACCGAAGAACACTTACAGGCTTTTATTAATGCCTTGCCCGATGAAATCCCTGAAGCTGCCACCATCAGTCATTTGTTTGTCGAAAACAAGCCTGTCATAGGTTTTGTCGATTTTCGTATTGTGGCCAGTACCAGCTCTTCATCTGAAGTTACCGAGATAAGTCCCGATATTGCCGTATGCAACGACTGCCTCCACGACCTGAGCCACCAGGCCCATCGCTTGGATTATCCCCTCACTAACTGTACCAACTGTGGCCCACGCTTTTCGATTATCCGCGAATTGCCTTACGACAGGCCAAACACCACCATGGCTCCTTTTGTTATGTGCGAAATTTGTGAAAAAGAATACAAGGACGTAAACGACCGACGCTTTCATGCACAGCCCGTGGCCTGCAACCACTGTGGCCCAAAATACAAACTGATTACGCAGGAAGCCGAATACAACGAGATTGCTGACATCACCACCAAATCGGCTGAAATTATCGACAGGGGTGGTATCGTGGCGCTGAAATCAATGGGTGGGTATAATCTGGCCTGCGATGCAACGAACAGCACGGCAACCGAACGACTTCGGCAAATGAAATTCAGAGAAGGAAAACCCTTCGCTCTCATGGTACGCGATGCCGAAACGGCTGCGCAGCTTACCCATTTGTCTGCCATCGAAAAAACCTTGCTCACAAGCTGGAGAAGACCTGTCGTATTGCTTAAATCGAAAAACTTACTTCCCGCCTCTATTGCCAAAGGCCTCGACACCGTTGGCCTCATGCTTCCCTACATGCCTTTTCATTACCTGCTCTTTGGTAAGCTTAAAACCAATGTTATTGTGTTAACAAGTGGTAATTTATCCGATGAGCCCATCATCACCGATGATCAGGCGGCTATGGATGCTTTTCTCAGTCTTACAGACGGCGTAATATCCTACAACAGAAACATCTACAACAGGGTAGACGATAGCGTAGCCCTGGTAGTGAATAACAAACCGCGCCTGATCCGACGCTCTCGCGGTTATGCCCCCTCTCCTATTACTACCCGGCTGAACACGGAAGGTATTTTTGCCACAGGTGCTGAGTTGGTGAATTGTTTCGCCGTAGGAAAAGGAAATCAGGTGATTATGAGTCAACACATTGGCGACCTTAAAAATGCTGAAACACTTGATTTTTACCAGGAATCCATCGGGCGCTATAACCAACTGTTTAGGTTTACTCCTCAGCTGGTGGTTACTGACTTGCATCCCGATTACCTTTCCACGAAATACGCCCTGCAAACAGGATCTCCGTTATTGCACGTACAACACCACCATGCCCACATGGCTTCTTGCATGGCCGAGCATGATCTGAATGAAAAAGTACTGGGCATCTGTTTAGATGGAACCGGACTGGGTACGGATGGAAATATCTGGGGTGGTGAATTTTTGTATGGCGATTTAGTTGACTTTGAACGTTTTGCTCATTTCGAGTACATCCCGCAACCCGGTGGTGACGCCGTAACAAAACACCCTTGGCGCATGATGGTCGCTTACTTGTACCACTTTTTTGGTGCTGAGTTTTTCGTGCCTCATCACCCTGTAACCAACGAAATTGATTCTGGTGAGTTGCAACTGCTGCTCTCCATGCTGAAAAACAAGATCAACACACCCCTGACATCGAGCGCAGGCAGGCTGTTTGATGCGGTTTCTGCCTTGCTTGGATTAATTCACCACAGTACTTACCATGCCGAAGCACCCATGCGCCTGGAAGCCGCAGCTGATGAAAACGAAACCGGTCGCTATGCCTGCTCAGGTACTTCAGTTATTTCGTTTAAAAACACTTTTATCGGCATGCTTAACGACCTAAACAACCGGATTTCTCCTGCCGTAATCGCCGCCAAATTTCATAACACTTTAATTGCCATTATGATAGATGTGGCCTCAAGCGTGAGAAAGGCGCATGGTGTAAACGCTGTTGTACTGTCGGGAGGAAGCTTTCAAAACAGAATCCTGCTAAAAAAGGCCGAACAAGGACTAAAAGGATGTAATTTTGCCGTGTTTTCGCACGAAAAAGTTCCGGCCAACGACGGCGGAATTGCACTTGGTCAGCTGGCCATTGCAGCAGCACTGCGAGAGCAGGAAATAAGATTAAACAAAAAACAATGATATGTGTTTAAGTATTCCCGCAAGGGTTGATCGCATTGATGGCCACATGGCTGTGTGCACTGTGGGCGAATCGAGTTACGAAGCCAGTTTGGAAATGTTGGATATGTCGGAGATACAAGTTGGTGATTACGTATTAATCCATACCGGATTTGCTCTTCAGAAATTAGACGAAGAAGAAGCGCTGGAAACCCTGAAGACTTTTGAAGAGTTCAGAAACCTCAACAAGGACCTTGATATTGAAGAACAGCAGCATAACACACGCATTACCTAGTTTACATGAAACATATTGATGAATACCGCGACAAAGAGCTGGTGAGGCTTTTTGCTGAAGAGATCAAAAAAATAGCCAGCCGGCCTGTTAAAATAATGGAGGTCTGTGGAGGGCATACCATGTCGATTCAGAAATTCGGTCTCCCCTACCTGCTTCCCGAAAATGTAGAGCTTATCTCCGGCCCTGGCTGTCCGGTTTGTGTTACCAGCCGCAAATATATTGATCAGGCAGTGGCCTACAGCCGTCTTCCTGACGTAATTATCACCACCTACGGCGATTTATTGCGCGTACCCGGAAGCACCTCGAGTTTAGATCAGGAAAAAGCACTGGGAGCAGATATCCGTATTGTCTACTCCGTTCTCGATGCCCTGCTGATTGCCAAAAGCAACCGCCGTAAAAAGATTGTTTTTCTGGGCATTGGCTTCGAAACGACTGCTCCCGGATCAGCGGCTGCCATTATCAAAGCCGCTATGGCCGGACTACGCAACTTCTTTGTATTCAGCGCGCACAAAGTCATGCCTCCGGCAATGGAAGCACTGATTGATGAAGGGGTGATGATCGATGGCTATTTAGGACCGGGTCATGTGAGCACCATTACAGGTGAGAAAATCTACTACCCGATCCCTGAGAAATATGGCTTAGGTGTAGTCATCAGCGGATTTGAACCCGTCGACGTGATGCAAAGTGTGCTCATGCTCGTCCAACAAATCGAAAACAAAACACCCAAAGTCGAAATACAGTACACCCGAGTGGTTAAGCCGGAAGGGAATCTGAAAGCGCAGCAGATGATGGAAGAAGTGTTCGAGTTCCGCGACGATTGGTGGCGTGGACTCGGGGTGCTTAAAAACAGTGGATTAAAAATCAGGGAACAATACGCACGCCATGATGCAGAACAGATGATCGAGGTAGAAGTGGAGGAAACCATCGAGCCTAAAGGATGTATCTGTGGCGAAATATTAAAAGGCATTAAAAAGCCGAAGGACTGCAAGTTGTTTGGTACGGTATGCACGCCTACCGACCCCGTTGGGGCTTGCATGGTGTCGAATGAAGGCTCGTGTGCTGCCTATTACATGTATAACCGATAACGTCATGAAGAAACACCACAACATACTCCTCGGTCACGGAAGCGGAGGCAAACTTACCCACGACCTCATCGAGCAACTCTTTGCCAGCCGTTTTTCCAACCCCATCCTTGCGCAGCACGGCGATTCGGCTTTGTTGCCGTCGTCAACCGACATGATTACCTTTACAACAGATTCATTTGTAGTAGATCCGGTTGTTTTTCCCGGCGGGAATATTGGTCATTTGGCCGTTGCCGGAACGGTAAACGATTTGGCCGTTTCGGGAGCAACGCCACGTTATCTTAGTGCCGGATTCATAATCGAGGAAGGTTTTCCGATGGCCACCCTGGAGTTAATTGTGGAAACCATGGCCAACGAAGCCAGAAAAGCCGGTGTGCTTATCGTAACCGGCGACACCAAAGTGGTAGACAAAGGCAAATGCGATAAAATTTTCATCAATACGTCCGGCATTGGGTTTTTGTCTGCCGACCGAAACCATATTTCAGGAGGAGGCCGCATACAGCCCGGCGACAAGATCATCATTAATGGCAGCATAGGCGATCATGGTATGGCGATTATGGCTGCACGAAACGACCTGAAAATTTCGACTGAAATCACCTCCGACTGTGCTTGTCTGAATCATTTGATTGAAACCGCGCTGGACGGGTGTTCAGAGATTAAATTCATGCGCGATGCCACCAGAGGCGGACTGGGCACGGTATTGTCTGAATTGGTGGCAGGAAAACCTTATGGTCTGTTGGTGGATGAGACCAGATTTTTAGTGAGAAACAACGTGAGAGGACTTTGCGAGATGCTGGGCTTCGATCCGCTGTACGTGGCCAACGAAGGCAAAGTGGTGATGATAGTAGGTGAACGCGAAGCCGACGCCGTACTTTCACGGTTAAAGGAACATCCGCTGGGCGAAAACGCCTCCATTATAGGCGAGATAACCCAATCGCATCCCGGCATGGCCTGGCTCGACACACTGGTGGGAGGAAAACGTATCATAGAGATGCTCTCCGGCGAACAGTTACCGAGGATTTGCTAGGGTTGAAAGACACTAACAAAGGACTTCCGTTTATTTTTCAAGACTATTTTCATCCTAATTGGATGGACAAATTATTTATGAATTAAGCCTATCGATTAAATGATTTGCAAACCAGACCACCCCCGTTATTCTAACCTACTCAAGTTTCCTATGTAATTTTTCAAGCTCTTATAGCTGAGAGACAATAAAATATGATTTAATTTTGACCTTCGTGGCATAGCTAATAAGTTGTTACAAGAGCTGCACGAAGAAGTCACGCAGAGCCACAAAGAAAAAAAACTTAGCGTCTTAGCGCCTTAGCGGGAGAAAATTTCACGCAAAGCCGCAGAGCCGCAAAGAAAAAAACTTAGCGCCTTAGCGCCTTAGCGAGAGAAAATTTCACGCAAAGCCGCAGAGCCACAAAGAAAAAAACTTAGCGTCTTAGCGTCTTAGCGAGAGAATAATTCACGCAAAGCCGCATAACCACAAAGGAAATTTCTGAACTGGAATCTGTAATTTATAGCATATCAATTTCATTTATGTTTGATAATAATCTAATTATCTGATTTTCATAAAATAGGTTTAACTGCGAAACTTGAGTAACTTACAAAACAGCCCCAACCCCACACCAAATGAATACTGATCAGCTTCTTCATCCCTGGTACTTCGTTTGCAGAAAGTCAATGGTTGATTTCATCAGTTTTTTAAGGACTTCCTGGTCGATATCAGAGAGTTTCTTTATGTAGATGCAGGCTTTCCCCATCTTAAACTTCCCTAAGTCCTGCAGTAGTTCCTCCTGCCCTGCGCAGCCTGAATACACATAAAGTGAAATGGCCGCTTTTCGCGGCGAAAATCCAACGAGCATCCAATCGCCTTCCTGCCGGCTTCTATCCGATTTGTAGTGGTACTGCCCGAATCCGATAATGGAAGCTCCCCACATTTTTGGCGAGTAGCCCGTAACATCCTGCATTAATCTAAGCAGTGCGATACTGTCGTTCTTCTTTTGTTCGGTGTCGGCAAACGCCTGTATAAATTCAAGCACATCGGCGTCATGCTGTTTGGTCTTAAGTTCAGCCATATCTCTATTCTTTTTTGATCATTAAAATTATAATTTAACCCGTATCCTGAAAGGGTTCAGGGATTCTTTTTCCATATTTTATCTGATGCCGGCAAGTATTCCGGAAGCGCTGCCGAGCCATACCAGTTGTATATTTCATAATCCAGTAAGCTGTTTTTTATGGCCGGGTCGCTTTGCAATAAGGCTTGCGCCTCCTCTATCGATTGGATATGTTGCAGAATAAAAATCCCCCTGTAGTTGTTTTCGTTTTTACCCAAAGGACCGGCCACAACGAGTTTTCCCTCCTTAACCAGCTTGTTAATGTTATCCAAATGACCTCTGAAACTTTCGCTGATTGCTTGTTTGTCGGCGGTGGAATTGCTACCGGTTTTGAGGATTACCAAAAAATACTTTTTCATTCCATAGTCGTCACCACCCAGCCTTTCGGCCAATGCTTTGTCGTAATCCGGGTTTAAAACAGACGTGTCAGCTTCCGTTTTTTCAGGAGTTTGTTTTGTCATGCGGTAACGATAACCTGCCTGCTTTTCGTCTAATACTTGAACCAAAAGTGCTGTATCGGCGAGTTTTTGGTAAACAATTTTTTTAGGGAAGTCGTGGGTTTCGTTTTCAAAGACAAAGAGACTGTCGCTTCTGGTCATCTTAAAAGCAACGACTTGCTTTTGATTTTGATTGGTTACAATGGCCGTGTAGATGATTTCGTCACCTTTTTTTGCGATGTCTAAATATTCGGTAACCGTTAGCTGACCACCCGTTGTTTTGTACGCAACCCCCTTCAAAACATGGTCATCAAGTTTATCCCAGTGTTCATATCCTTCGTTGTTTTCCATCTTCCATGTCCCCTGCAAAAAATCAGGAAACACAGCCTGACCAAACAACAAGTTAGTAAAGGCCAACAAAGCCCAGGTTAAAAACAATTTCATGGTGAACTTTTTATGTTTAACGCTATTTCCAGACTTCAAAAGTAGTTATTTTTACTTTTCGTTGTGATGATGAGTTGGGAGACTTGAAACGAAGCTTAGTCGCGTAAGAGCAGTTTAATTTGTTTCCAGAAAAATTATTTCATCTATTAATTCCTTATTCTCGGGTAAATAATTTACAGCAACATCCCAAATTATTTCATAATCGACACCGAAATATTCGTGTGAGACTTTATTTCGCAGTAAATACATTTCGATCCAGGGAATATTTGCATATTTCTTTTTGAGGTCATCAGGTAAATTTTTTGAAGCTTCTCCTATTATTTCAAAATTTCTTATTACGGCATCAACTGTTTTATAGTCTTGTTTAAACTTTATGAAACTAAAACCTTCAATATATTCAGCAATTCGCCCCATTGCCAACTGAATATCTTCAAGATACATTAAATATGAACGGTTTTCCTTTTTCATTCTATATAATATACCTGGTTTAAAATATGATCCTTAATCTGATGTTTGAGCGCATTCTTTGTAACCAGATCGATTTTCTTTCCAAAAACTGATTCTAAATACAACTCTAGTGTAAAATATCTCCAACCAATTGGTTTTTCAAGTTCAATAAGAATATCAATATCACTGTTTTCAGAATGTGTATTATCGGAGTATGAGCCAAATATTCCAATTTCTTTAACCGAATAGTCAGTGTAAAGCTTTGGCTTTAATTCCTTTAATTTACTAATTATTTCAGTTCTTGTAATCATAATGACAAAGATAAATATATTTATGAAGCTTTCAATCGTGTTTTTTTAATTTAATATGTTCAATGAAAAACGCTACTCCGTTTTGGAAACACGGACTATTGTAGTTTTTATTGTTTGTTTATCAGGTTTCTTCGTAAGCATTGTCCAATAACTCTTGAACGTTGAGACAAGTAATAAAACAGGAAAATCTTCCATATAAGCAGAGAATCAGGTTTCTGTCTTCCAAGATTGTATTGCGAATATTTTTTTTTAAGTTACCAAAAGTTTAATACTGCATCCTTCAGAATTTTCTTTTCATGGCTCTTGCCAACTACCTGATGATAGTGATTAGGACAAATTACTATTCCATTCTTTGGTCGTGTTGAAGTCTTGTGTGATCGTTTTCGCTGAACCGGAGTTGTTTAATAATTTGTTCAATTGCCCTTTCTAATACAACATCTTTATCATTGAGATAATCATCAATGGTTTGTTTTACCTCAATATCAGGTTTGACCCCTCCATTTACAAATCTTTTTTCGCTTATTGGATAGCAGATTCGCCTTGTACAAATCCTGGCATATCCTCCACCAGGAAGTCCAGGCACAACCAAAGGTGAGCCCGTGGAACCGCCTGTTTCTTCTCCGATTAGTTGAGGTCTGTCTGGCACTTCATAGATATTCACTAAAAAATCCTCGGCAGCTGAAAATGTAAAACGGCCTACAAGTATTACTACAGGACATGTAATTCTTTTCAAAGAGTCAGGAACAGTCACTGCTCCGGCTTTTTCAAATCTTAACGCTCTATTTAAATAATAGTCCTCGATTTCTTCTTGCCAATTCCCATTTGCTTTCAGTACACCATCGCTAACCCTGGTTTCCCATGCAAAATTTAAAAAGCTATTTCCTTTTGTCAGATATTTTTGCAAATGCCAGGCCACTACGGTTGAACCTCCACCATTTTTACGCAAGTCGATTATTACTCCTTTCGCATTTTGTATCTTTCTTGCTATCTGGTCAAATTCCCTAATTGCCATATCTTCTGGGGAAAACCCATTAAAGGAAATGATTGCGATGCTATCATCTGTCCATTCCAAATCGACTATGTTTCTTGAATAATCCCTTGGAATCCCCCAATATTCATCATTTGGCGTCCTTATTGCTTCGCCGTTTCTTTTGATTTCTATGCTTTCGATGCTTCCATCAGCCTTTTTAATTGTTCCTTTAAACAGTTTGGCTTTAAAGCCACTTTGGATTTTATAAACCGATTGCATCCAGAGATGCTGCTTTGTTGAGGCCGAGATATAAGGAAATACATATTTTTCAAGATAACTTATGGTCGGTAAACCATCTATTTCAATTAGTTCAGCACCAATCCATGCTGAGTCAAGGTTGGCACTTTTCCTAACATGGGTGATATATATTTTCTCATTGAAATCCCTTAGTGAAACGGGAATGTAGTCTGTGTATGAAAAAAATTGGCCATTGGTAGAAACCTGCGTATGACCGTCTTTTAATGATGCAGTAAATTTGCTTAATATCTGATAATATTCAAAATCGTTGGTAGTCGATAACACTTCTGGAATTAAAGTTCTATATAGGCTGTCCAAATCAAAAGTTAATTGGTCAATATTGACGAAATTGTATTTTATCTCAGACCAAATTTGGCTTAACCAAAACAACTTCTCCTCATCCGTAATTATATCAGGCAAATCTTTTACACCAACGATTTCGGTATAGGCTGTGTCTGTGGAATTAAGGATGATTTTGAATCGAATAGTGTCATTTTTTCTAACTGTTAAGGAGATTGTATCTGTGTCCGTTTGAAAAACAACTTCATTTTCTTCGTAAACACAATAAACTTTTAATCGGTCAGGATTTACCTCAGGGGAGATTCTCCAATCAGTTTGTTTTCCATTAATCAGAACAATAACATCAGTTGTAGTTGAATTAATTGACTCAACTTGTTTGTCCGCGCAGCTAAAAAGCCAAATTAATGGGATAATAATTAGTAGTTTTCTCATTTGGTTATTTTATTTAATTCCCAACGATAACTGTTAGCATTGTCGAACTTAATTATGCCAAATTCAGTTGAATAGTACAGTTTAAACGTATTACTTTCAGCAAGATAGATGTCATGAAGCCATTTTTCTTTAACATAAACGGAACCAATGTATCCGGGTGTGTTTTTGCTTAATGGAAGATCATAGTGAACCCAACTCTTTTGTCCGGTTGGATCAAGAATTGATATGGAAAACCGGGGTGTTGTGTAGGCCTCCATTTTCATTTCAAATTCAAAAAGCCTTGCTGTGTCAACAGATTTTATCGTTGTAATGTCTACTTCAACCAAATAAACAGGACTATAATTTCCGGTGGCGACCTCCAGAAATTTATTTGTACGAGAAGATACTTGCATAATTAGCACTTGCTCAGACTCCGACGCAAAGTAGAGTTTGTTGTTTTCAAGATAGGGGTTTTGGCTTTTCATGTTATCAGTCAAAACCTTGGTCTCATCGATTTTTTCCTTAAAACATGCCGTCTGAAAGAGAACAATTCCCAGAAGAGCTATCCCTATAATATTTCTTGATTTCATCATACTTCTTCTTTGAATTCAATTAGTTACTTATCAGGCTTCCTTCTTATTTGATTTCAGTATTGCAGTCGTTACAATAATACTTTGGCTTTAAATTTCCAATGAGGAAAGAGGAAAGCAGCGCAATAATTGTATTTAAAATTCTGAACCTCTTTCCCTTCCCTAAGCCAATGTGCGCAGAACCACAATTTGGGCATACCAATTCAAGATTGTTCGGTTCAATTTTATCTTTTAAAATTTCTCTTGCTTTGTCAATATCCTGCTCATTTATAATTATTTACACCCCCGAACCCAACATATTATTGTAATGTGGCATCAGGTTAGTAATGTTCTCATTTGTCAAAAAACAGTCTATGCCTTCGTTTAATAACCGGCCTTTGATCATATGTGCTTCGGCTAAACTATCGATGGTCATTAACCTTATTGTTTTCACTTTATTCCAGTTTTTAAATTTTGGTCAATGGTTTCATTTAATGAGCCTAACGAGAGCACATACCCAACTCTGCAGTTTTTATTTTCGTTTTGGTTGGCGGTGTTCATTACAAGGTCGGGATTTGGATTTGTCATCCGGAACAGGTCTTTCATCCCGCATTCGAGGGACAAATCCCAGCATACGCGGGAGGGAAAAGTGGGTTCTTTTTTCATGGCAATTTGTTGCTGATTGATGACTCTCAAATTCCTTACTTTTTTTAATCTCCAACTGATCTGATGGACTTTTTTGTTTTCTTTAAGCCAGGCTGCTGATTAAAAATAGGATGGCGTAAAATAGTCGGATATTACTTTGTTGACGTAATTTCTAAGCGCAGAAATCTTTTTGTGAAAGAATGATAGGGTGCTATTAAACATTGTTTTTCCATTCTTTCGCATGAAATCTACTCCACCTAAAACAGCTAATAGGGTTAATAGTAATCCGGTAATGACCAGTAGAAGTTCAAGTCCGTCGTTTACGTTTCCAGTGCCTGCCAAGGACCTAAAGGATAGTCCTGAAAGCAAAAAAATTGTCATTAGCGCTTCTTTTTTCATAATCCAAGAGTTTAATATTGTTAGCCAAAGATACCAAATATTTCAATTCGAATCAATTCAATGCAGGTCCATGATATAAATAAGAATTGTCATTACAGAAACACTACCTCCTCTGAAAAGTTATTGTTTTCGTCAGAATGTACTTCCGTGCAACCGGCGATTGATCTCCCCCGGTTTCAATTGTTATCAATTCTGGATTTGAACTTCCTTCCAATTGCAATTTACACTTCACCCAATCCTTTCTCTGAAATTGAAGTGTGCCGTTCAGTCTTGGTAATACCAGAAACTAAAATGCTCATTTTCATAATGTAACCCACCAAAAAGCATGATGCCTGGTTACACACCGTGCTTTATTCAATTATCAATTTTCTCCTTATTTTCAATTCATTAGTCACAAATTCCAGAATGTACAATCCTGGTTTGAAATTTGTTAAGTCAATCTCTCTGGTTATTCCTGATTTGCGTAATACTTTTTGCCCCAGTTGATTATATAGTAATATTTCGCTCATTGCATAGCCCGTTTCTGTTGAGATAAAGATTTCATCTTTTGCAGGATTTGGATAGAACGTTAATTGTGGATTGTTAGTCGAATTTGGAACTGAAACTAAACACGCCTCTTCAATTTCTTCCTGGCTATTGCAGCCAGAGGCATTGTTCTCAACATGCACTCCATTTGGATTAGAAAGGTAGTCGCAAATATTTTGAATGTCGCAAGTAGTTAAACTAGGATTATTTTGTATCCAAATATCCCCTATTGATTCAGGGTTGATGTTCTCAATACCATGCAAGGAAGTCAGCATATCATTGTGACTGATTCCAAGATTTCCATTTATTGATGTTAGGTTTTCCAATCCAGATAAATTCACCAAACTATCATTGTCCATAATTGAAACAAACAATCCAATGGTCTGGAGACCTTCTAATCCGGAAAGATTTGCCAGATGGCCACTTCCTTCAAGAATAAACTTTTCTCCGATATTTGACAAACTGTCCAAACCTGATAAAGAAGCTAATGAAGTGTTATAACTAAACCAAAGTTCACCTCCAATAGAGTCAAGAGTTTTGAATTGAGTTAGAGTTTGAAGTGAATAATTTTCCAGTACGAGCAACGACCCTCCCAGATAGCCCAGATTGTCTAGTCCGGAGAGATTTGTTAATGAACTATTGTTTGTTATTGCCAGATTTCCTCCAATATAAGTTAAGTTGTTTAATCCAGATAGGTCGGTCAATAAAGAATTCTGTGTAATAACAAGATTCTGTTCTATTGAAACCAGGTTGTTTAATCCATTTAAATTAACAATATCGTCTCCTTCAACACCAACACCAATAATTTCTGAGCAATTTGGGTAATTTGTTTGAAAGCTGTTAATGTCGGCTTGATTTCTGAAAATAATGCCATCGGGAGGACATTGGGCTGTGGTTCTTGTAAATATGAACAATAGCAAGATGAATAGCAAGTGTTTATTTTTCATAACAATCAGGTTTATTTAATAAATATTGGTTTTACATTGCATTGCACAGAACTTCATACTACCTGCCATATCCCCTATTTCCCATTTGCCTCCTCTCCAATAATTACCCAGAAAAGGGTTGCTGTCATACGGCCTGGTTTTTTAAAATGTAAAAATAACATTTTTCGGATTTTACCTGACATGGTGGGTGATTTTTTACTTCAGGTTTTAATGGCTGTGTAATGGACAAAGGGAATGGTTATGGCGTGTGGTGTATTTGGTTTCGGAAAAGAGGTTGTATTGCAAAGATTAGTTTATTATAAGAAGGTTTTTGTTGCGTTGAGTGGATAGTGTCGTGCGGGATTACGAAGTGACTTCCTATCCGTTTACACCGACCTTTTTTACGAGCCACAAACGCTCGCATACCACTGAAACTCGCATGCGCTACCCAAACTATTGGTGGTAGTTAATCATTATAGTAGTACCATCCATCATTTGATAGAATTAAGAAAGCACCATCTTTTTTTAGATAATAATTACTTATTCCACCCTCAAATCCCAATTCTAATCTTTGCCAGTTTTGACTTGAATATATTCCAGGAGTCGGATTACCATTTACCGTGAAATAAACTATATCATTAACTATTTGAATATCTTCAACATGTTGGGATGAGTTATTCATTTCATAAAAACTGTGTGTTGTCCCTGTATACGTGTCAGATGATACGATTGAAATTGTTGCATCCCCAGACCCTATATATAAAGTACCATCTATACCAATAATAAAATCTTCGACCTTATAGTTTGTAAAATTATAATCCAAATCAATTTCAACCCAATTCTCACCATTATTGGTTGAATGCCAAAAATTATCCCATTTGTCAAAAACGTACAGGTCTCCATTAGGATGACGATTAATATGATAATACCTGTCTCCATGGGTATCCACTAGCAGTTTCCTCCAAAATTCGCCATTATTTGATGTTTTATATGGACCATCAAAATAAAAGCTAACAAATAGTGTGGTGTCATCAACAAAAAAAGTTGTTGGGTTACGATAATCAAGTATTCCATTATTAATGAATTGCCAACTTATAAAATCCTTTGTATAACAGATGCCGTTATCTCGTGTTAATATATATAACCACCCTAAACTATTAAACTCAGCATCAACAACGTTACCCAATTCTGGAACACCTTCAACTTCATACCAATTCAAACCGTCATCTTTTGAGCTATATAGACCTTGATTCACAAGATAAAGTGTATTGTTATCATAAGACACGATTTTAGAAGAATATGAATCCAAATTATCACAACCACACGACCTTGCCCAGCCAATTGGTTTTGTTCCATTTGCCGAAATTATCAAGGAATCTGAAGGTTTTGAGTAATAATTTAAATAGTTATATTCATTTCTTGCACTATCGACATATAAAATCATTTTAACTTTTTGGATATTATTATCACAACCTAGCCTCCACTTTATTTCAAGTATACCAGTGCTATCAACAAAGAAATCTTTCCCATAATCATAATGACCTTGTTCAATACTCCCATTTCCTTGAATCATTTCCCATTTTATCAAGTACTTTCTATGGACACTATTAGATGATGCTTTAATAGCAATAGCATCAGACAAATATTCACCAAAGTAACCCGACTGATTATCACCATGTGTAATTTCTAATTTTCCAAAAGCGGCTTTCTGTGTTGGACTTATTTCGTCCTTGTGACAGCTTAATAAAAAGAAAAAAGGCAATACGAATAATGTGGTTATTAATTTGTTTATTTTATTCATTACTTAATTCATATTTAAAAATTGATCCTCCTTGCAATCCCAAAATGTCATTCTCTTTAAAATATGCTCTAGATAGTCCTGAAACGCCATAATTATCCTTATTCAATCTTTCCCAAGTCAATCCTCCATCAATTGTTTTGCCAATCTCTCCTGATGTTGAAACGATATAACCTTTGTCCTTACTATAGAAATAGATTTCTATAATTGTAAACCTTAATCCTGTTTGAATTATTTCCCAGTTTATACCACCGTCAATTGTCCTGGCTAGTGCACCTTTTTCACCGGCTGTAAAGCCAAAATCAACATCAATGAAATATATTGTTTTTAGATTTTCGTTTAACTGAAGATTTTTTTCTTCCCAAGTTTCTCCACCATCATCTGATTTGATGACTTTCCCTATTGAACCACAAGCATAACATATTTTATCATCAGCACAAGTAATATCATATAAATAGTTTTTAAAGGTAAAACCTTGATAAGTCGTCCAACTTTTACCTCCATCCTTTGTTTTAGCAATTGCACCTTCACGTCCAACAGTTATTATTTCTTTTGAATTAAACATATAATAATCTGAAGAACTTCTATGCCCGACAATTGGAGGTGTCCAGTTACCTTGATAGAAGGATTGTCCTCCATTATTTGTAAAATATGCATAATTATTTGTTACTATTACTATGCCTGTATCTGGATTGGAAAAAGAAAGCTGATATAGGTCACTTCTATTGTTATTTACGCTGCCCCAAGTGATACCACCATCAAGGGTTTTTATATACCCATCATTAAAACCAAGGTCTCCAACAACAATACCTTCTTTCTCATTTGAGAAATGAACATCAAAAAGTTCATTACCAGTCCAACTTGCATCTGTGAATATTTTTTTCCAAGGTAATTTTATGTTTGCAGAAATAGATATGGAGTCTAATTCATCACACTTATTGTAATAGTCATCGCATTTTTCAGTTAAAATGAAATTTAATTCTTGTGGTTCATCATCTGTATTTAATCTCCATTTCGTATAAACATACATTTTGCTTTCTATTATTGTGTCATAAGCATATGGGCTTGAATAATAGTCATTCGATTTAAAGTAATATGAATAGTTTGTTAAATCCTCAATATTGTCGGGAGTAATTTCAATTACAATTGAATCTTTCAAATATTCATATGGAAAGCCAATTTGATTGTTTCCACTAACGATTGTAATATTTTTTGGTGGATTAATCTGAATTATCGGTGTTTCTGGTTGCTCATCTTCTTTCGCACATCCTATAAAAAAAACAATGAAACTAAATATGTACAGATATATCTTTTTCATATTCTCCTTTTTGTGTCAATTTTCAAGTACTCCAATTATTGTAGACTGCCCTATTTGTCGCCAGCTCCATGACACCTACAATACCATCGCACATTTCCCCCCTTTGCCCCCAAGCCATCAATTTTTCCCGGAAAAGGTGGCGGTCATACAGCATAGTCTTTTACATCTGTCACTTCTATTTCCCCATAAATATCTCAGCTCTGTTCTGTGCATTCGCCCGGATGTTGAAATAATAAAATGGGTAATCAAAGCTATGGTAAACTCCCATGCCAAAACCCTTGGTGAATTGATAGAGTTGCACTGAGTCGGCTGAAGAGCAATCCACAACGCCTTTGCTAATGGGTTTTAAGTTAAACATTTTTCTTATCATTTTTTCCGAAACGCCACTTCTCGTCGTGTCGAATGGTTCTCAAACCCCACCCGACATTTACTTTTGCAGCATCCCCTATTACATTTATACACACTTTTTAATGCTATTAATCAATACCTTAATGGCTTATTGAAAGTAAAATTAGTACAAATCAAGGCAGTCTTAGTCATGTCCCAACAAAGGTAGAAAATTGTTTTATATCATTACAAGTCGTGGTCACAATAATGTCCAAAAAATTAGCCTTTAGGCCTGGCTATTTGACTGCCGTTCGCCGGCTTCACGAACTTGCCTGACGAAAAGCGGACAGGTAGCTTCTTCCTGATGGAATAAACACACGGGTTATAT
>Ga0180009_10003282_pt1 | contig 18516 bp, 13 predicted proteins | sample OS_PC_MetaG_FD_123537 | JGI IMG/M metagenome (GOLD analysis project Ga0180009, IMG submission 123537) | Groundwater microbial communities from the Aspo Hard Rock Laboratory (HRL) deep subsurface site, Sweden - OS_PC_MetaG | ecosystem: Environmental > Aquatic > Deep subsurface > Groundwater... | reverse complement strand
TTAGTAGGAAAACTTTTTCATCACTCAAAAATATTATTTTTTCAACTAAATAAACTCACAACTTGATAAACTTTATGAACTTTACAACTTTATAACTCTATGAACTTCCCTTCACAACTTGATAAACTTTATGAACTTTACAACTTTATAACTCTATGAACTTCCCTTCACAACTTGATAAACTTTATGAACTTTATAACTTTATAACTCTATGAACTTCCCTTCCCAACTATTCTAGTACCGCAATCTGGTTTTTGAAGTTCGGAAGCTTCGGTTATTACTGTTTCTCCGCCACCATTTTCTACAAAGTTAATGGCAGCAGAAATTTTTGGACCCATACTTCCGGCGGCGAATTCGCCATTATTCAAATATTCCTTCGCTTCATCAACGTCTATTTTATTAAGCGCCTTCTGATTTGGAGTATTAAAATTGATGAAAACTTTTGGCACATCTGTGATAATAAAAAATGCGTCAGCGCCGATTTTAGCGGCTAGCAGCGCTGATGCCAAATCTTTGTCAATAACCGCTTCAATTGCTTCAAGATAATTATTTTCGTGTCTGTAAATAGGTACACCGCCACCGCCAGCTGCAATTACAATATGTCCGCGGTTGGCAAGTTCTTTAACAATGTCTTGATTCATTATTTCGATCGGTTTGGGTGAAGCCACTACTCTACGCCAGCCTCTCTTTCGCGGATCCTCCTTGAAAATCCACTTATTCGCTTTAGTTAGAAGATCAGCTTCCTCTTTCAAATAAAAAGCGCCAATAGGTTTGGTTGGATTCTCAAACGCAGGATCATTTACGTCAACAAGAACTTGAGTAACTAATGTGACAACATTCTTATCCATATTCAAATCGTTTAGAACATTCCTCATTTGCCGTTCTATCATGTAACCGATTCCACCTTGGGAATCGGCTACACAAATATCTAAAGGCATTTTAGGAATTTTAAACTGGCTATATCCTGCTTCATTCCTAAGCAAAATATTTCCAACTTGCGGTCCGTTGCCATGCGTAATTACAATACTGTAACCGTTTTTTATTAATTCAACAACTTTAATACAAGTATCGTATGCATTTTTTTCTTGCTGTTCGATAGTTCCAAGCTCATTAGCACGAATAAGCGCATTTCCGCCAAATGCAACTACCGCAATTTTGCTCATAATAATCCTTTTGCCTTAAGAACAGTTTCCAATGTATTAGCGCCTATTTCTTGTAATTCATACATAACCCTGGTTGATGGTTTGTTGATTTTCAGTATCCTTCCCAAATCAATTGGAGTTCCAATAACTACTGAATCGCAATCCACATTGTTAATTGTATCCTCAAGATCTTTCATCTGATCTTCTCCATATCCCATTGCAGGAAGAAGTACGCCAATATTTGGATATTTTTTGAAAGTATCAGTTATAGATCCAACTGTAAAAGGTCTTGGATCAACAATTTCTTTAGCTCCTAGTTTTTGAGCGGCAACTGTTCCAGCGCCGAATTTCATATCACCGTGAGTTAAGGTTGGTCCGTCTTCTACAACGAGAACTCGCTTACCTCTAATAACTCCCGGATTATCAACTGTAAGTGGTGATGCGCCTTCAATTATCACAGCATTCGGATTAATTTTTTTAGAATTATTAATCACTTCAAGTATTGCAGCGCCGTCTGCAGAATCGATTTTGTTCACAACAACAGCATCTGCCATTCTAAGGGAAGTGTTCCCTGGATAATAAGTTAATTCGTGACCGGGTCTATGAGGATCAACGACTGTGAAAGTTACATCAGCTTTGTAGAACGACATATCATTATTACCGCCGTCCCATAAAATTACATCAGCTTCTTTTTCTGCTTCTCTTAAAATTGCTTCGTAATCAACACCCGCATAAATTACACCGCCAAGGGCAATATGTGGTTCGTACTCCTCAATTTCTTCGATTGTGCAATTATGTTTTTTAAGATCTTCCAGTTCGGCAAATCTTTGAACTTTTTGTTTAACCAGATCACCATAAGGCATGGGATGACGGATAGCAACTACTTTTTTACCGGCTTCCGTTAACAGTCTAACAATCTTTCTTGATGTTTGAGATTTTCCGCATCCGGTACGAACGGCTAAAACTGCAATAACCGGTTTTGAACTTTTTACCATTGTCTCTTCGCCGCCGAGAAGTCTGAAAGAACAGCCTGCAGCATTTACGATAGAGGCTTTTGTCATTACATAATTAAACGGAACATCGGAATATGAAAAGACAACTTCATGAACATCAAACCTTTTGATTAACTCAACTAGATCAGATTCCTCATATATTTTTATTCCTTTCGGATATAATTTCCCGGCAAGTTCAGCCGGATACATACGATCATCTATATTAGGAATTTGTGTTGCCGTGAATGCAACTACATTATAATCTTCGTTATTTCTAAAAAACACATTAAAGTTATGAAAATCGCGCCCTGCAGCGCCCATAATAAGTACATTTTTTCGTGTCATTAAAGACATCTCCTTTTTTATTCAACTGTAACACTTTTTGCTAAATTTCTTGGTTGATCTACGTTCAATCCTTTTTTTACTGCTATATGGTAAGCCAATAATTGAAGAGGAACCGCTGTAAGTATTGGCATTAACATTCTAATTGTATTAGGAATTTGAATTGTAAATTCCGCCATTTCATCCAAATGTGAATCGGATTCGGTTGTAATGGCAATAATCTTTCCGTTGCGCGCATTAACTTCTTCGATGTTGCTTAACACTTTATCGTAAACGGAATCCTTTGGAGCAATAAATACTGTCGGCATATTTTCATCAATCAACGCGATTGGACCGTGCTTCATCTCTGCCGCGGGATATCCTTCAGCATGGATGTATGAAATTTCCTTCAGCTTCAGCGCACCTTCTAACGCAACCGGAAAGTTGTATCCTCTTCCCAAATAAAGAAAATTCTTTGCGTTAACAAACTTTTCAGCAATTGCTTCTATGTGGTCATTTAATTCTAAAATCTGTGAGATTTTTTCGGGGATTAAATCCAATTCACGAATAATACTCTGTCCGTCGATAAGGCTTAAATTCCTCCTACGCGCAATTAGGATTGTTATGAGCGCGAGAACAACAAGCTGTGAAGTAAATGCCTTGGTTGAAGCAACGCCTATTTCCGGACCGGCATGGATATAAACCCCTGCTTTACTTTCTCTAGCGATGGAACTTCCAACTGCGTTACAAATTCCAAGAACAAGAGCGCCTCTTCTTTTTGCTTCTTTCATAGCTGCAAGCGTATCTGCAGTTTCTCCGCTTTGAGAGATAAATAGGATGGTATCTTTTTTTGTAACGATTGGATTCCTGTATCTGAATTCCGAAGCATACTCAACTTCTACGGGGATTCCTGTGAATTGTTCGAGCATGTATTCACCGACTAATCCCGCATGCCACGATGTACCGCACGCGCAGATTATTATTCTATCGGATTCAGCAATGCGCTGCTCATAACCAACTAAACCGCCTAGTTTTGAAGTGCCTTCTTCATATAACAATCTGCCTCTGAATGAATTTTTAACAGATTGCGGCTGCTCCATAATTTCTTTCAGCATGAAATGTTTGTAATCGCCTCTGCTTATTTCATTTAGTTCAATGGTAACTTCTTCAATCTCTTTCTGAATTAATTCATCGTCAATAGTTTTTGCTTCGAATCTATCCTTATAAACTGCGGCAACTTCGCCATCTTCTAAGTAAACTACCTGACTTGTATGAGCGATTAATGCGTTTACATCCGAAGCAATAAAATTTTCATTGTCACCGATTCCTATAACGAGCGGAGAACCTTTTTTGGCAACTACAATTTTATCTGGTTCATTCAAATATCCAACCGCTATGCCGTATGTTCCTTGAACTTCATTTAGAGCATAGCGCACTGCTTCTAATAGATTATTTCCTTTTTTAAGAAATCTGTCGATCAAATGAACAAGCACTTCAGAATCTGTTTCACTCCTAAACTCATATCCTTTGCTCTGTAATTCTTTTTTAAGAACAGTGAAGTTTTCGATTATACCATTATGAATAAGAAATAATGTATTATCTCCATTGAAGTGAGGATGCGCATTAATTTCATTCGGTTCGCCATGCGTTGCACATCTTGTATGCGCGATTCCGAAAGGAGAACTTATATAATTCTTCTTAATTTTATCTTCTAAGACAGAAACTTTTCCTTTGCTCTTTATTACCTTGCATGTGTTGTCTATAATAACGCCAACCCCTGCAGAGTCATATCCTCTATATTCTAATCTTTTTAAACCTTCTATTAGTATTGGTATGGAGTTTCGTTCTCCAATATATCCTACGATACCACACATAATGGCTCCTTTAAAATGTAAATTTTGAAATGAAGTTAAAGATAACGAAGGTTAATGATCAGGACAAGGTCTAAGGAGTAGAGGATTGAATTCTTGTGAGTTGTATTGCATTATTTTATTTGTAGTGCTCATCAAAATTATGCTTTCAATTATTGGATCTATTAATAATTTCTGACGTGTAAATTTAGGAAATTTTATTCATATATCAAGGTAATAGATCGCTATTCTTAATACGCCCCAACTTTAATAGTATCATAACCGTATTTATCGCGGATTTTTGTTATTGCTCTTAACATTCTCTTTCTAATATTTTCATGAAGATCGAACAAATCTTCTTGATCATAAAAATCATTGAATTTTGTCAAATGGATTCCAATCAATCTTGTTGCAACTCTTCGTGTATATGCTTTGCGTAAAATATCTAAAGCTGTATCAAAAATTACTTTATCATCATCGGTTGGTTTAATTGTTTTTGCTCTTGTTATAGTTACAAAATCCGAATACCGCAGCTTGATGCTGATTGTTGAAACCTGCCAATTATTATTTCTTAAAGCTTGGCAAACTTTTCCAGTGAGTTTGAATAATACTTCTTCAACTTTGTGTTTATCCATCTCGTCTTTACCGAATGTTCTTTCGTGCGAAATGCTTTTTCTATCTTGCGGCGTTGAAAGAAAATCCGAACCTTCTCCGTGCGCCTTTTTCCAAATTAATGAGCCGTACTTTCCAAAAGCGGCGTTAAAATATTCTTCGGGCACTTTTGTTAAATCACCAATTTTATAAAATCCTCTGCTGATCAGCGATTTATACATTTCTTTTCCAATTCCGGGAATGGCGCTGATTGACATTGGAGCTAAAAACTCTTTTTCCATTTCGGGAATAACGTATGTAATTCCCTGCGGTTTCATACAATCGGAAGCAATTTTTGCAATTGTTTTATTCCGTCCTATGCCTATTGAGCAAGGAAGATTTAATTTTTTCCAGATCACGTTTTGCAGTTTTGAAGCGAACATGAACAACGAACCGTAAATATTAGTGCATCCGGTAAAATCTAAATAAAATTCATCTATGGAAGCCTGTTCCAGCATTGGAGCGTACTCGGTTAAGATATGTCTCACCGCTCTAGAAAACCTTGCGTACTCCTCGTGATGTCCATGAATATAAATACCATGCGGACATAATTTGTAAGCCTGTCTTATCGGCATAGCGGAATGTAATCCGTATTCTCTAGCTTCATAGGAACACGCAGCTACTACTCCCCTGCCGAAAGATGGATTAGCTCCAACAATTACGGGTTTATTGCGTAGAGACGGGTCAAGTATTCTTTCCACCGACACAAAAAATGCATCGAGGTCTAAATGAAATATTGTTCGCATATTATGTTTGTTGTGAATGATCTTAGTGTTAATGAGTGTTGAGTCAGAATTATTGTTTTGCCACGAATTACACGAATTTACACTAATTCTCTTCGTAATGATTTGTGTAAAAAGTGGAAGATTAAAAATATCACTAGCCACTAATTTCACGAATCTTCACTAATAGCCTTCGTATCAATTAGTATAACTTGTCACCTTCTGATTAAATCGTAGCGAATCTAAAAAATGATTTGCCACTAATTTCACGAATCTTCACCGATAACCTCCGTGTCAATTAGTGTAATTAGTGGCAGATTTGAAGTACGATTACAATCTGTTGTACATCTGAACAGCCATTTCCTGAAGTTCTTTTTTAAGTTCTGCAGGCAGTACTACTTTGTCATAGTACTTGTCGTCTTTCCTCTTTTCCTGAGGTACGCCAACAAACATACCATTTTGACCTTCGACGATCGTCAGCCCTTTAATAACAATAGCCTCTTGAGTTTCGAGATCGAAAAATGCTTTTGTTTTGCCTTTACCATTGAACGGGTTCATTCTCAATATTTTCACAGCCCCACCTTTTAATTAGTTTTACATTTTATTTAATAGGGAAAAATCCCTTTTCAATTCATGTTTTTAAAGAAAAAATACCTAGAACGCGCGATACCAATAGTTTGATCTGGAATTATTTGCAACATATTCTATTCAATTATAAAAATCAATATATTTTTTCAAAATATTTTTTTTTATTTCACAACCATGTAATTAGTTTTTTGCAAAATCTTTTAATCTTGGATGAGTATCCGTAATAGTTTTTGGCATATTTATTTTGATATTATCCTGCAGCAGGCTCATCAATTCAAATGCATTTGCAACTGCATCAGCCTGGGGATGATTATTCATAATCACAAAAACTTTTTTCACTTTATCGTAAATCTCTTTCAGTTTTTGATTAATCTCTACAAGTTCTCCCGGCGAATAAAAATATTTATACCTCGCATTTTGTTCATCATAGGATTGTTGCTTGCCATAATTGCCTATAGATTCTTTCCATGCATCTTCATTTCTGCCATGAAATCTTAGATAAGCTTTTTGATTGCCTGCAACGGGTTCAAACGGAATTGCTTCTCCAATCTGAGGCTGATCTATTGTACAAAATGTAATTGATTTTGCTTTTTTATTATGCCACGATTTATGCCTTACTTCAACATATTTGTCGTATCCATCGAATATTTGGATTAATTTTCTGAGGTGTTCAATATTAGTATCGTTGCAATCAAAAGAATATGGAAACTGAATTAACAAACCGCCAAGCCGTTCAGAATCTTTCAGCAAATCGAGATTACTTGTGAACGATTTAATTTGCGCCGGATTAAATTTTCTTTTATGCGTAAAATCTTGATGCAGCTTAAGTGAAAAAATAAAATCATCTTTGAATTCAACTTTGCGAATCCATGATTCCACTACTCTTTGATTTATATACGTGTAATACGAAGCATTAACCTCAACAATATTAAAATACTCTGCATAGAATTGAAGCCAGTCAAAATCCTTGGACTGCTGCTTTGGATAAAAATTAGGCACCCAGTCTTTATAAGACCAGCCCGCAGTGCCGATGTAAAGTTGAGGAGTTTTCAAAATTATTTTAACGCAGATTAATTTTGATAAAAAAGATGCGCCGGTTATTCACCAATAATCGTAACAACTATTTGTCTCGACCCACCGTAATCTCTATGCTCACCCAAATAGATGCCCTGCCAAGTGCCAAGATTTAATTTGCCTTCCGTCACGGGAATTGTTAAAAATTGTCCGAGAACACTTGACTTAATATGAGCCGGCATATCATCAGAACCTTCGAATGTATGAGTATAATGATGAGCATTTTCGGGAATTATTTTATTGAGATGCGTCTCCATATCTTCCCGAACATCCGGCGATACATTCTCGTTTATTGTTAATGATGCAGATGTATGCTTAATAAATATATTTACAATCCCCGCTTCAATCTCAGTTATTTCGGGAATCTGATTAAGTATCTCGCTAGTAACTATGTGAAAACCGCGAGGTTTGGGTTTTAATCCTATTTCTTTTTGAATGACCATTGAATTAATAGTTAGACAAAGTGTATTGAATAATTTGCTCGAGTTCTTTTTTAGTTTCTGATTCCCCGCCATAAACAAATGTTGAGGTTATGTATTCCCAATCCTCTTTTGAAAGACCGTACAATTCCTTTGCAATAAATATTTCAATATCTCCGCGTAGTTTTATAGGGTCTATTTTCTTTTCAGGTTCAACGCCGAGTTCTTTCATCAACGGTTTATATTTTCTTTTGTCGTTTATGTGATAGAGAAGCTGCGCCCCTTTTTCCACAAGAACCTGACGATGAGTTTCTGTTATTTCAGGAATTGGCAGTTCGTAAATGAAATAGAAACTGGCGTGTGATGTAATCTTGCTACGCAGATAATAATTCAGTACAAATGAATTAAATAATCCCATAATTATGATTAGATTAAAATTCTCTAATGAGCTTTGATTTAATTGGTCTTCCTTCAATTCATAATCAAATCGTTTTATGTAATTCAAAGTATTGCCTAAGAAGGCGTTAGGGTGAATAATCGAAGCAATTAATGTGCGCTCATTTGTTGAACTTGCAACGTCTCGATATGCTAATCTATAATTTTTAAAGTCCAGCGAAATTTCGTCTGTATTAATTTGAGTATCTTCAGATTGATAAATTCTATTTATTTTTTTTATTTCCTTATCATAAAGCACAGTTTCAATTTGCTGCTTATCGATATAATATCTTGGCTTGTCGTAATAAGAATTATACTGATGGATCATCTTTCCTTCGTATAAAGGAACAAATTGCGAGCTAACTTTATACTTTTCAATTACATCTTCCTTATAAAAATAACTGCTATCATTAGTCATATGAAACTCGGTGCTTAACTTATAGTCCAAATCTAAAAATAATTTATAGTCGCTCCTTATTTTAAGACCTAATTCATAATCCCTTTTGTCTCTAAATTCCATAAACGAAATATTACTTGGTGAGAATTTTTTAATCATCTCGAGATTATATGTTATAACTTCTTTGCTCTCAAGTTCAGAAGGATCAGTCATATAAAAACGTGCATTAAAGGACGTAAATGGATGAGCCTTAACATTATTAACACTCATGATGCTGAATTTAAATTGAGGATGAACATCTACGAACAATTTTGTTCGATAGGTATCTCCATTCTGCTCAACTACATATCCTTTATTTTCAAATGAGTCAATTTCATGAAGAGAAAAAGAATCTGTGATTAATTTTCTTAATTCTGTGCATCCCTTATCTGTTTGGATTCCAGATGGAACTAACAGGCTCATTCTTCCCTGCTTCCTCAATAGTTCAAGATCTTTCTCAAAAAATAGTTTGTAATAGTTTGGGTCCCCGATTCCTTGATATTTGAGACGGTGTTTTAAATATTGGTTATAGTTTTTATAAAAACCTTTGTAGACATTCCAATCTGAAGCAAACTCTGGATTAGTTTCCAATTCATTCGCAAACCAATCTTTAAAATCCAAAATATCGAGAGAATATTTTGCTTTTTTAGCAAACTCCTTTTCAAAAGGTTTTACAGCTTCCCAAGGCGGGTTTCCTATTACACCATGAAAGCCTCTTTCTTCTTCTGTAAAAGGATTGCCTTCATTATCGAAATAAGCTGAAAAGAATTCAAGACAGATAAAAACCGGTTTTTCAATTTCCGGCAGCTCTTGTTTCAGTTTTTCAAAAATGTTCTGTTTTATTTTTAATGCATCACTAATTTCATCCGGCATAAAAGGATTAGAAATATAATTGTTTCTAATTTTGTGTAATTGTTTCAACTCATCTTTGAATTCAGTGCTAAGAATTTCAATTTCTTTTTCGGCGGTTAAATCGGCTAAACTATCGCCTCTAACAAAATTCAATTCCAAATTTGGTAGAATATGGCTGCTTTCCCCGTTAAGTTTTTTGTAATTATAAATTCGCGGATTAAGCTTTATAGCCTCTTTCCAGATATTTGTTTTAGCTGTTTCAAGCGCTCTTTCGTCAATATCGGCGGCGTAAATATGCCGCAAAATAATCTTTGAGATTAATTTAATGTGGTTATCAAAATTATGCTTAGCTCTAAATTCTTTTGTGGCAGCAAAACTTGCCGGTAAATCGAACAGAGTTTCGCCGCTTATACTTACAACCCATTTAATTTTGTCATCGATGCGTAAATAGAATTGATATATTTCTCTAAGCACTTTAATCAAAAAACTTCCGCTGCCGGAAGCAGTGTCAATAATTTTAATTTCGTAAAGTTTGGCTAAAAGTTCATCGGCTTTATCATACTCCACAACATCTTTATCAACCAACTTTTCAATTTCTTCTACCAGAGGCTCAAACAAATACTGAACAAGTCCTTTGGACATATATTCTGTGATTTCCCGGGGCGTATAAAATATTCCCGAATCTTTTCTATTTTCGGCAATGAATGTCTCGTAAGCTTTACCGAAAACGTCCTCATCAATCCAGCGATAATTATAATGCAGCATACCCCTGCCGTGCGTTCTATTCCATGCATCAAGCCCCAGGGTAGTTTCAAAAATCAATAAAAATTTGTCCGTATTGCTTTTTTCTTTAACAACATAATCCCAAAATTTTTCTTTAAATAATTCGGTATCGTAGAAATAATCGAAATACTCTTCCAGTTCATTAAAAAAAGTGGTTAGAATTCTTTCACTTCCCTTTGCTTCCCATTTGTCCTTTTTATTTTTGTATTCATCAACAAGATGGTTGAATTGAATTAATCCCAAATCATCAAGCGTTCGGATAAAAATTATTTTGTTCAACAGAAGCACAATTAATTCTTCTTTAGAAAACTTACCGTTAGGAAGTATTTCAATTTTACGAAATTCATTGTACCATGTTTTCAGATCAGCAAAAAAAGATTTATCCAAATCGATTTTAATATGCTGGTCTTCAATTCTTCTAATTGTATCCCACAAATTGCCTTGATACTCTAAAAAAGTAGATAGCAGTTCTGTGAATAAAAGCTCTTTGAAAGGTTCGAAATCTATAATCGCATTTCTGCTGAAAAGAAACGCTTCTCTAAGATTTGTTAGAATAACATATTCATTATTCTTAAGATATTTTAGAATTTGCTCTTTGTGCTCGCTAAACTCCAGTTTATCGGGTTTAAGTATTTCTTTTGATTTTATCAGTTTGAAAAGCGGCTTAAGTTCAATAAGAATAGGGTTTCCCCCGCTTTCACGAATGGCAAAATCCACAAAACCGGTTCCAATATTAACTTCGTGAAAAGTATCATATTTTAATACGTCCTTTATAATTGTATTGAAAAGTTCGTGTGAAGCAGATTCCGGTTTAACCTGTATTTGCAGTGATTTTAAGTACTGTTGGATAGGTTCATACTTATAGTCTTTGCCTACTTCATCAAAATTTTTGACATCGATTTTTTCGCTTGAGATTAGCTTTTCTAATTCTGCGATTATGGATTTTGGAGATCTTATCATAACTTTTATTTTATTCTAAATTGGTTCTAAAAATAATATCATTGATTCAAAATAGCATGAATAAATTCATGGAATATTCAAATTACTCTAAATGATATCTCATAATGGGTCTAGTTTTGGATCTTCGAGCGACTTCTTTAAATCCTGCTTTCAAAAAAGCGGACGGAATTCCCGTCCATGCAAAAGCAGCAGGTATGTTTTCCGAATATGGTTCAACGGGATATCCTTCAACAATTTTAGCTTCTTTCGACTTTGCGAATTCAACTGCGGCTTTAAGCATTAAGCTGGAGAGTCCTATTTTTCTAAAATTTTTTGCCATAAAAAGACAAGTAACAGACCAAACGGGTTTTTCATCAACCGGTTTAAGAACACGGGAATTTTCCAATTTAATAAAATCTTCTCTCGGAGCTACCGAACACCAGCCAACAGGTTCGCTGTCAATATATCCGATGATTCCAATTATTTTATTTTCTTTTACGAATGATTTCATAGCGCTTTTATTGCCGTCTCCTTTTTGTTTTTCAAAATCGGCATTCTTCAACCGCCACGCCATACACCAGCATCCGCCGCACGCTCCCCGCAATCCGAATAATTTTTCAAAATCTTTCCAGGTCGCTGATGTTAGTTCTTTAGTTATCACTTTTATTCCTTATTCAATTGCACACTAATAAACATAAAATCCGTTCAATTCTTCAAAATAAGTCCATCTGCATTTCAAAACTAGAAAATTCTCTTTCGTGTTTTAAGAGCCATTCTTTTCTCCATAAGCCGCCGGCATAACCAATTAATTCTCCATTACTGCCAATTACTCTATGGCAAGGAACAATAATAGAAATTTGATTTTTACCGTTAGCACTTCCTACGGCTCTTATTTTATTTGCATCTCCCAAATTCTTAGCCATATCTAAATATGATTTTGTCTTCCCAAATGGAATATTCAATAATTCATTCCATACTTCTTTTTGAAATTCAGTGCCTTCCTGATCAATTGATACGGTGAATTCTTTTCTCTTGCCTGAAAAATATTCATTTAATTCTTTTTTGCATTGATGTAAAACATCGTTAGAACTTTCAGGTTCCAATTCGGTATCATCGAACACAAAAAGAATTGAGTTTACCGCAATATTATCGGAAGTTATTTTTATTTGACCGATTGGTGATCCGGAGTATAAAACATATTTGTCATTCATTCAAGTTTATCCACTAATACTGTTGGTGTTGATTGTAAAGAATTTATAATGATATCTAGCATAATGATTTTTCAAATTCGGCAACTCTAAATTTGCTTTTACCTTTGGGAATTATCGTATGCCCTTCCTCTTCCAACATTTCGATCTGCTTTTGCACACCGCCGGGATACTTTGGATTAATTTCGCCATCACTTTTAAGAGTGCGCCAATAAGGAGTTATGTCATTATTACCTTGTTGTAAATCTTCTTCTGCTGCGCCTGCTGCAATTCTAGCAAATATTCCAGTACAAATGGGACAAGCAATTGTTGCTCCATGCTTTTGCGCAAGGATATTTCGGATTTGATTAATCGTTGTGAGTTTTCCCTTTGGTATCTTTCGCATTAATTCGTCTACTTCAATAGGAGTTGGAATTACTATTGTTCCCTCACCCCATTGATTGATCATTTTACCGGTTAATTTTTCCACACGAGGAAAATCTTTGACGTCGTGTAGCTTTTCTTTCCAAGTTTTTTTCTTTGCCATTTTTATCTCCTTGTTTTGAGTTTGCTGCATAGTAATGCAAATAATCGTTAGATAGCCTACCCTACTTTCTTTTCCATACTTCTATAAACTCCAACAACAACACCCACTACTTTAAAGTTAGTATAATTTTTCTCAACTATAATCACATCAAATTCCGGATTCTCCGAATGAAGTTCTATCCTATCGGATTTTTTGTAAAACCTTTTCACAACCGCAGCATCATCTAACACTGCAACAACAAACTGACTGTTCTTAGGCGTAATATTTGGATTCACAATGATAATGTCTCCGGTAAAAATGTAAGCATCTTTCAAACTATCTCCTTTCACTTTCAATAAAAAAGAATCTGCAGGTATTCTAGCTATTGTAGGAAGTGCAATTGTATCAATTGCGTCGGGATAAATTGTTAATGGATTGCCGGCAGCAACTTCGCCAATAACAGGCTTAGGTGTGAAGTATTTGTCCTCTAAAGTTAGCTCGATGCCTCTAGATAGTTTAGGATTGCGCTTTATAAATCCCTTTTTTTCTATTGCATCCAAATGCTGCTGAACAGTTGTGCGGGTTTTATAACCGAAATGGGAAGCAATTTCCGCTAACGTCGGCGGCATTCCATCCGTTACTTTTTTATCGATTATAAATTCCAAAATCAGTTTTTGAATAGTTGTTAAATTTGTTGCCATGGTTACACCTTCGGCTTGTAAGTCACATTTATGAATTATTAAGAATCATTATACCGTACAAATGTACGGTATAATTTAAGGACATATAAAAATATTGTCAAGAAATAATTTTAATAAAATGTGAAATAATTGAAGAAAAGAAGCGCAAACCGTTAGATCTGCGCTAATCGAAGTATTTAGAAAATCCCTTTTAGGATGAACTCTAATTTATCTTTTAATATAGGTTTAGAAATAAATTCTTTAAATCCGGCTGCAATAAATTTATCTCTATCGCCCGGAAGCACATAAGCAGTTACGGCTATTATTGGAACGTTTATATATTCCGGCATTTTTTGAATTGCTCTTAATGCATCCAATCCATTGTATTCACCTTGAAGATTTATATCCATAACAATAAAATCAAATTTTTTAGATTGGATAAGCGGCAGAGCCTTTTCAAAACTTACTGCAAAGTCCATGGATTTTAATTCTTTCATCTGAACTTTAAAAAGTAGCTGCGAATCAACCTGATCTTCAAGATAGAGGCAAGCCATTTCCGATAATTGCTTTTTAACTCCGGCTGATTGAACCTGCGGAACTTGTTGCGCAACTGGAGCTGGCTGCATTTTTTGCGGTTCTGCAGGAGTGTTCATATCATAAGAAGCATTAATCAACTCGGGTTCTGGAATTACATCCGGTACCGAAGTTATTGCAGTTCGGGCAATCTCTTCGAATGAAGGTGTTTGCGGAAGAATTCTTGCAGTTTCTTGAACAGGTTTAGTAACTTTTGGAGCAGCTTCTGTTGGTTTAGCGCTCTTTGGTTTTTCTTTTAATTGCATCGGAATAATTAAAGCGAATTCCGTAGCAGTATTGCCGCGCTGTAATACTTGATACCTATCAGCAAGATATTCTGTTAACTTTCTTGCTAATCGAATTGTGAATCTGGAGATTCCGTATTTCTGTTTTACCAAACTTTCTTCGCCGGTATAAACAAGATTCATTGCAGAAACTAAATGCTCCGAGATTGAATCTCTTTCGTCTCTAATGGTTATCGCACATGAGTTTGAGTCAATTTGATAGGCGGAAAGATAGATGCTGCTCTGTTTTGTTATTCTCAATCCAAATTTAACGAGCAAAGTAACTAATGAAATAATTCTGCTTTTATCCGATTCAAACTGAAGAGACGAAGATATTTTGCCATACGATAATTCTTTCTTTTCGTTGGCAGCTTCTTTTTTAGTGCCCTTTTCAATCTCGTCCATTAAATCAACAAAGGTGATATTCGTCGGATTCAATTCTACATTGCTCTGCTCAAATTGTGTGTACTCAGAAGCTGTATCCATTATTTGAAGAAGCATTTGCTGATTTTCTTTAATAATTCCGGCTGCTTCTTTTTGTTCTTCGGTTGGATTTTGAATGCTTTCGGTTAATTCCTGAACAAACCCAATAATCACATTAATTGGAGTTAATATTTCGTGAAATAAATTTGAAAGAAATTGCGGATCAAGTCCTTGCTTTGGTTCTGCACTAACCGGTGCATGTGTTTGCGTTTTCTGAATGATTGTTTCAGTAGTTTTTTCCGGCTTAAGCAGAACAACAAACGATTCAATATTATCTTTGAAATCCAATATTGGAGTTGCAATCAATTCCACACTCAAGGGCTCGGAAGAACTCTTTTTAATTTCTGTTCTTACAAAAGTTGTATCCAGTAAACCGGAATGGAAAATTTTTGAATTAATCTTAGCTCTATCGCTGTCAACAACCATACTTAAAAACGGTTTGTTGTTTAGGTCCTCGCGCGTATACTCTAAAATTCCTAAAACATTATCATTGTATTTTGTAATAAATCCATCTGCATCGGTGTTTAGAATTAAATCGCTTGAATTCTCAAACGAAGCGCGTAAACCACGCAATTCTTTATCTTCTTCTAATCGGTTTGTAGCATCTCTTAATGTATTTAAAAAGCATCTGTGACCCCTAAAATCAATAATTACTTTACTGATTTCAACCATTACAGATTTTCCGCTTTTAGTCTTATGACGCCAGGGACCAGTAAATTCCGAAGAAACGGTTTTTTTTGAGGTTGAATCGATAAGAGTTTGGATATCTTCCGGAGCGTATAAATCCGTTAAATCCATTCCTAAAAACTCATCTCTTGTATAACCGTAAAGTCTTAATGCAGCATCATTTACTTCCAAAAATTTTAGATTTTCTATATTGTAAATAAAAATTGGCTGCGGACTTGTTTGCATTATTATATCATACATAGCATCACTGCCTTCTAGTTGAAAATTCTTTTGTTTTTCAATGTAAGAAAAATTAAAACCATCTATTTCGTCATTTTGCTTAAATATTTTTCTTATAATCAGATTATAAACTTTTTCATTCTCTAAATCAAATTCAATTAATTTTTCCGTAGAAATCTGATCGCTCTTCTTGAAGTCTAAAAAAAAATCATATGTTTCTTTATTCATGATTTCTCTAAGAGTTCTACCCTTGAAATCGCTTTCTTCAATGCTTAACAACTCGCAAACATCCGAGCTAAAATATTCTACTTTTTCGTCTTTGTTCAAGGAGATAAATGGCATAGGAAATTGTTTTGCTGAATTTTCAAAAAAATCACTCGCATGTTTTCCAATTTCACTTTTAACGGAATCTTTTGCGCGGGAAAAACCAATTATTACAACAACATTTCCATCCAAATCGCATAGCGGGAATTGAACAAATTCAAGATCAGAATTTGGAAGTTCATACTCTGTGCTAAGAGTATCGAAAATTACAGAGTTTGCGGTATCCCAGATGTACGAATCGATATTGACGAGAAACTTTGATTGATACCCCGGAATCAAATCCTTCTCGAACTTGTTTTCTATCTGCCCAACTTTTAGACCGAACTGCGCAGCGAATGCCTTGTTAACCAGCAAGTATTTACTTTGCTTATTCTTTACCCAAAACTGATGGGAAAAACTATTAATCTCCTTTTGAATTTTTTGTTTTGTAATAAACGTGAAGGGATAGGATGTTTTTATTTTTTCAATTACGCTCAAAACTTCTTTATCAGAAATTAATTTCTCAATTTCATCAACAAATATTGTAAATCTATTTGAGTCGCCTTTTCGAGGAATCTGCTTTAATTCTCTGAACGTAATAAGCGTTTGTATTTCGTCATCCAATGTAAATGGATTTAATGAAACGTTGTATTTTTTGGTTATTCCGGCACTGCTTTCAAATTCAAAATCTTTGCTTGATTCTTTGCCGCTTACCAAACCGGATTTAATTTCTTCAATAGCAATTAAATGTTCAGAAAATATCGAGATATCCTCAAATGACTTAACATTTCCATTTAATAAGAATTCATTTTTGGCGCCGGGATTAAAACCATAAATCTCCATTTCCTTTGAAACCAAGATTGCGGGATCAGAAATGTTTTCAACTAACTTCAATATGTTTGATCGGTTATCCATTGTTAATTCGGAATAAATACTTGATGTTCATTTGAATAATCGGACTCAAATTGCTGATCGTAGGCTCTAATGCGGTAAACATAGCTTGTTCCTTTAACCAACGCTTGGCTTTCATCGAGCCATTGAGTTGCATTAGGCGCAACGCGTTTAACTTCCGCAAAAACTGTTGATTCAATATGCCTTCTTTCGATTGCAAATCCCAATTCAGTTGTTGAATTATCGTCCCATTGTAATTGGATTTTATTCGTTCCGATAACAGCATCTCCTCGCAAATTTGATGGGGCAGATAATCCGCCGGTGCTTCCACCGGTGCTTACTTCATTTGTGAAGTTTGAATATAATCCATCGCGGAAGGCTCTTACTCTATAAAAATATGCGAGGCTCGCAGAAGGAATTGAATCGTTATAGGCTTTTATGTTTGGATCAAAAACTCTCAATAAATAATATGCGCCGGCAATTCCGTCTTTTCTCCAAATCTCGAATCCATCTTCATCCTCAGAATTGTCTTTCCAGGAAAGACCGTAAAGAACGCCTGCGGTAAATTCGTTAATAGTCAAATTACTTGGAGCGTTCGGAGGTAATACAGGTACATACGCGCTGTCTGTATTTGAAAAAGGAGTTCTAAATCCTTCGACAGTAGTGTGCCGTGCCCTGTAATAATATGTGTTCCCTGCTTCAACTTCAGAATCATAAAAAACGTATGTGTCAGTTTTTGTTAATCCAATTTCTGTAAACTGACCTGTTAAACCTAATCTTCTTTCTATAAGAGTTCCGTTTTCTTTTTGGGTATCATCACTCCATTGAACAAGAACGCTATTGCTTTCTTTATTAAAAGTCGCAACCAATTTCGATGGACCGTTTATATCGGTTCCATAAGTCGTTACCCATGCTTCAGTAGACCATGAACTTTGGGATGAATTTGTGAACGATGCAACTCTGTAAGCGTAAGTAGTAGCTGCGCTTAAGCCAAAATCAAAATACTCTGTTGTATTAGTAACAACGATTGCAATTTGTTCAAAAATACCTGAAAATGGATTCCTTCTCTGAATTCTGAATCCTAATTCATCGTTCGAATTATCCGTCCACGTAAGCTGCATTTTGCTGGCGCCTAATGCTTCTGCAATTAAATTCGTAGGCGTTGAACCACCGGCTACACCGCTTGAAGAAACTTCATTGCTAAATTCGGAAACGCCGAAAATATTTGTTGCGCGTACTTTATAAAAATAGTTTATGATATCAGATTGAACATAATCTACTTTACCAAAATTATTTGCAGGAAGTGTATAAATTTTGAAATACCCAGAGTTAACGCCATCTTTTCTCCACAACTCATAATTATCTTCATTAGATGACAAATCATCCCAAATAAGATTAAATGATTTATCTGTAATTCTTGTTAAAAGCATATTTGCCGGAGTTTCGGGTTTCCTATTTACAAACACATTCGTAAAAGTT